>MDSW01108894.1_pt1 | contig 22158 bp, 23 predicted proteins | sample 811171 | NCBI WGS metagenome assembly MDSW01 (sample SAMN05326641, study PRJNA326480) | marine metagenome | isolation source: seawater | place: Atlantic Ocean: North West | collected 2012 | reverse complement strand
TTATTCTTCATGATGGTCCTCCCTATGCAAATGGGGATATACACATGGGAACAGCACTTAATAAAATATTAAAAGATATAATTGTTAAGTTTCATCAAATGAATGGCAAAGACTCAGTATATGTCCCAGGATGGGATTGTCATGGTCTTCCAATCGAATGGAAAATTGAAGAACAATACAAAAAAAATAAAAAAAATAAAAATGAAATTCCTATAAATGAATTTAGAAAAGAGTGTAGAGATTTTGCAAAAAAATGGATTAAGGTTCACCAAGATCAATTTCAAAGATTAGGAGTGATAGGAGATTGGGAAAATTATTATTCTACAATGAGTTTTAGTGCTGAGGCTCAAATAGTAAGAGAATTAGGAAAATTCTTAAAAGAGGGCAGTTTATATAGAGGATACAAACCAGTTTTATGGTCTACTGTTGAAAAAACTGCTTTAGCAGATGCAGAAGTTGAATACAGAGAGCATAAATCCGACACGATTTATACTTCTTTCAAAGTTAAAGACTCTAGAATTAAAGAAATAAAAAAAAGTGAGGTTATAATTTGGACTACTACACCTTGGACAATTCCTGCAAATAAAGCATTAGCTTATAATGAAGCTTTAAAATATTTAATTATAAAAATTAAAGATAATACAGATTTTAAAGACAGACAAATTATTGTAGCAGAAGCTTTGTTAAAATCTGTAATAGAAGAAAATAAAATTAAAAATTTTAGTAAAATTTTAGAATTTAAAGGTAAAGATTTTGAAGGAACTATATGTAAACATCCACTATCAGACAATGAATTTAATTATGATATACCAATGTTACAAGCAAGATTTGTAACTACAGAACAAGGATCTGGAATAGTTCACTGCGCTCCAAGCCATGGACCAGATGATTTTAACCTCTGTATAAAAAATGGAATTAAAGCATTAGAAACAGTTGATGATGATGGTAAATATACAAAAAACGTTCCACAATTTGATGGAATACATATCTTTAAAGCAAATAAAATTATTATTGAAAAACTAAAACAACAAAAAAATTTGTTATCCAGCGGGGAATTAGTTCATGAATATCCTCATTCTTGGCGATCAAAGGCACCGTTAGTTCATCGTGCAACTCCACAATGGTTTATATCGATGGAGAGTCACGGTTTAAGAAAAAAAGCATTAAAAGCAATTGAAGAAACAAAATTTTATCCAAATAAGGGAAAAGAAAGATTAAAATCAATGATTGAAACTAGACCTGATTGGTGTGTTTCAAGACAAAGAGTTTGGGGAGTACCTATTCCAGTTTTTATTTCAAAAAAAACAAATGAAATATTAATAGATCAAGAAGTAACAGAGAACATTGCAAATATTTTTGAAAAGGAAGGAGCTGACTGTTGGTTTGAAGGTGATACACAAAAATTTTTAGGTGATAAATATAAAAGCGCAGATTATTTAAAATTGAACGATATTGTAGAAGTTTGGTTTGATAGTGGGGCAACACATAGTTACGTATTAGAAAAAAGACCAGATTTAAAATGGCCTGCATCAATGTATTTAGAGGGTTCCGATCAGCACAGAGGATGGTTTCATTCTTCTTTGTTGGAATCCTGCGGAACTAGAGGAAGAGCTCCATTTGAAACTATATTATCTCATGGCTTTGTAGTAGATGGAAAAGGATTAAAAATGTCCAAATCTCTTGGAAATATTATGGCCCCAGAGGACATTTTAAAAAAATATGGAGCAGATATTTTAAGAATTTGGGTTGCAGCATCAGATTATTCTGAAGATTTAAGAATTGATAATTCAATTCTAGAACAACATGCAGAGTCTTATAGAAAAATTAGGAATACATTTAGGTATGTTCTTGGAAATATAAATGATAAATTTGAAAAAATAGACTTTGCAAAATTAGAAATTTCGAACTTTCCTGAATTAGAGCAATATATGCTCAATAAGATTTTTCATCTAAATTTAAGGTTTATAAAAAATTTTGAAAATTATAATTTTCATTCGCTATATAAAGACTTATTAAATTTTTGTACAGTAGATCTATCTGCTTTTTATTTTGATATAAGAAAAGACTGTTTATACTGCGATTCCATAGATACACCAAAAAGAAAGTATACAATTACATTTTTAAATATTCTTCTTGAAATTCTATTAAGATGGTTTGCTCCAATTTTATCTTTTACTACTGAGGAAATTTATTCAATAATTAATAATAATGTGAAAAAAAGTATACACTTAGAAAATTTTTCAGTCATACCATTAAACTGGGATAATGAATTGTTAGAAAAAAAATGGCACGAACTAATAAGGATAAGAGAAATTTGCAACAGCAGCATTGAACTAAAAAGAGCGACTAAAGAAATTGGTTCTAGTTTAGAAGCGAATTTGATCATAAATCTTAACGAAAAAATGATAAATCTAACCAAAGATGTTGATTTTTCTGAATTATGTATAACATCTGATGCAAAAATTAATAAAAGTAATTCAGATGAAATTTTGGTTGAAACAATAAAAGCCGAAGGTGAAAAATGTCCAATCTGCTGGAAGATTAGCAAAAATCCATGTGAAAGACATTCTTAAATTAAGTTTGTTTATGCTAAATTTTAATTTAAAAAAAATTTTATTTTATTCATTTATAGTAATTTTAATTTTTACTTTAGATAGGGCATCTAAATTATATATTCTTAATTATGCTGAAGTAAATAATTCAGTTGATATTTTTATAAATTCTTATTTAAATTTATATTTAATTTGGAATAAAGGAATTGGATTTGGTTTACTATCTTTAGAAGAAAGCACAGTATATAATTTTATTACATTTTTTATATTTATAATAATTTTTATTATTTTTTATATGATTTATAAGGCTAATAATTATCAAGTTTATTTTCTTTTAATTATTTTAGGAGGCGCAATAGGAAATTTATTCGATAGAGTATATTATTCAGCTGTTCCTGACTTTATAGATTTGCATATCAATGATTTTCACTGGTTTATATTTAATGTAGCAGATATATTTATATCTATAGGCATTTTTTGCCTTATTATGGTTGAAATTTTTTTTAAAAAAGAAAATATAAATGATAAAAAATAATTTAATAATATCAGCTTTTTTTTGTTTATTAATATTTTTATCTGCTTGTCAGTCAGCTAAGGATGGATTAACAGGTAAAAGAAAAGATAATACAGACGAATTTCTTGTGCAAAAAAAGAATCCATTAGTATTACCTCCAGATTATAATGACTTACCGGAGCCAAAAAGAACAAAAAAAGATGAAGATAAAATTTCACAAGAAAATAACGAAGATATTAAAAAATTAATAGAGTCTGGAACTAAAGAAAGTTCTTCTAATACGAATACTTCAAAGGATCAATCATTAGAAAATTCAATATTAAAGACTTTGAATGAAAATTAATGATAACAAAAAATATTAATCTTAAAAATTTTGTTGGAAACAAAAATAAATTTAAAATTTATCATAAACTTAAAATATTATTAAGCCAGGACAATCCTATTTTAAAAACTTTATATAAAAATTACAACTATAGTTATGACAAAAAAATAATTTCAAAATTTAAAAAATATAAATATATAAATCTTATAGGGATGGGTGGATCTGTTTTAGGGGCACAAGCAATTTATGATTTTTTAAGTTTTAAAATAAAAAAAAATTTTTTATTTATCAACAATCTTGATCTAAAATTTTTTAATAATTATAAAAAAAAAAATAGTCTTAATTTGATAATTTCAAAATCTGGAAATACCTTAGAAACAATTACAAATTCGAATTTTTTTATTAAAGATAAAGATAAAAACATTTTCATTACAGAAAAAAATGATAATTATCTTAAAAAATTAGGGAAAAAACTTGGAGCTGAAATTATTGAACACAAAAATTATATTGGAGGAAGATACTCCGTGTTGTCAGAAGTTGGAATGCTTCCTGCTCAATTAATGGGTCTAAATGAAAATAATTTTAAGCAGTTTAATAAACTAGTAAAAAATAAAAATTTTATCTCTAATCTTGTAAAAAATGTAGAAAGTACATTAAATTTTTTAAAAAAAGGCAAAAATACATCAATTATTTTAAATTATGATGAGAGTTCAGAAAATATTTTTAGGTGGTACCAACAACTTATTGCCGAAAGTTTAGGGAAAAAATCTAAAGGTCTACTTCCAATCATATCATCAATGCCTAAAGATAATCATAGTCTTATGCAATTTTATTTAGACGGACCTATGAAAAGTTTTTACACTTTTTTTTATGTACATGATAAAAAATCTAGGAAAATAAAATCAAATAAAATTCTTTCAAATGCAAGTTATCTAAAAGGAAAAGATTTAAAAAATATTATGTATTCACAAAAAGTTGCTACAGAAAATGTTTTTAAAAAAAAAAATATACCATTTAGAAGCTTTGAAGTATTAAATAGAAATGAAGAATGTCTTGGTGAATTATTTTCTTTTTTTATTCTTGAAACAATCCTTTTAGGAAGAGCTTTGGAAGTTAACCCTTTTGACCAACCATCAGTAGAACTAATTAAGAAAGAGACAAAAAAAATTTTGGTTTAATAAAAATTGCCAAATATAATTTTTGAAATTCCATATGTTTTTTCCAACAATATTTTGAAGTTAATTGGGAAAATATCAATTTCTTTTTTGTGTCTGTGAATAATCAATATTCCCCTTTTTTTAAGCAATTTCAATTCGATAATATTTTTTATAATGGTAGATAATCTTTTCTCCGCAAATGGTGGATCTATAAAAATAATATCAAATTTGAGATTTATTTTTAAAAAATTATTTTTATCAAATACATCTAGTTCAGATATTGTGGTTTTTTCAATACATTTCAGAATTAATAAATTTTTTTTTAATATATCTAAGGATTTTTTATAATTTTCAAAGAAAACTACATGTGAAGCACCTCTCGATAAACATTCAATACCAAAGGACCCAACGCCTGAAAATAAATCTAATACACTCGAATTTTCAATGTTAGTCTTGAATAAATTTGAATGCTTAATTAAATTAAATATAGACTCTTTGGCTAAATCTTTTAGCGGTCTGGTTTTTCTATCAATCGGTTGAATTATTTTTCTACCTTTATATTTTCCAGAAATTATTCTCATTAATTAATAACTTTATATCCTATATCTCTACGATAATGTCCATTTGACCAATTTAACTTTTCAATTAATTTAATTGAGTTTTGACGTGATGTTTTAAAATTCTCAGATAAAGTTACAAAATTTAAAACTCTACCACCATTTGAATAAATTTTTTCTTTATCTTTAAAAGTTCCAGCATGAAAGAGATATTCATTATTTTTTAAATTAATTTTATCAATATTTTCTATTACAATATTTTTTTCAAATTTATCTGGATATCCTTTAGAGCATAGAACTATACATAAACTTTTGTTATTATGCCACTCAATGTTAGTATTTTTTAAAGTCTTATTGCAGCAACTATTTATAATTTCAAAGAAATCAGATTTAAGTCTTGGTAAAATTGTTTGACATTCAGGATCACCCATTCTTACATTATATTCAATCAGATAAGGTTCTTTATCTATAATCATTAATCCAGCATATAAAAAACCTTTATAAGTACAGTTCAAATCTTTTAATCCTTTTAAAGTTGGTTCTATGATTTTTTTTAATATTTTTTTATCTAATTCTTCTGAAATTAATCTTGATGGAGAATAAGCACCCATTCCACCGGTATTTTTTCCTTTATCACCTTCCAATACTCTCTTATGATCTTGAGCAGTTTGAAATTTTTTAATATTTTTTCCATCACTTATAATAAAATAACTCATTTCTTCACCATTTAGAAATTCTTCAATTAAGATATTTTTTGCATTTCCAAATTTTCCATTGAATATTTCATGAATAGCATTATTAGCATTATCTTTATTTTCACAAATATACACTCCCTTTCCCGAAGCAAGACCATCAGCTTTTACAACTATTGGAAAATTTGTTGTTTCAATAAAATTTATTGCACTTTCAATTTTTTCAAAAATACCAAATTTTGCAGTAGGAATATTGTATTTTTCACAAAGTTTTTTTGTAAAGATTTTTGATCCCTCTAGTTGAGATGCAATTTTATTTGGTCCAAAAACTTTAATTTTATTTTCTTCTAAAAAATCAACAATACCTTCAACTAATGGTTTTTCTGGACCTACTATTATTAATTCTATTTTTTTTTCTAATATAAAATTTTTAAATAAATCAAAATTATTTAAATCAATTTTTATATTATTAGCTATATTTTCTGTACCTGCGTTTCCTGGAAAACAAAAAATTTTTTTTACTTTTTTTGAATTTTTTAAACTTAAACATATAGCGTTTTCTCTTCCGCCACTTCCAATAATACCAATAATCATATATATAAATATATAGTTTATACATGAAAAATAAATTAGCTAAATTAGAATATTTACCAAATAATTTTAAAATTTTGGAAGAAGGAGATCATGTAATTTGTGCAATATCTAAAAAAATTATAAAATTAGAAAATTTAATTTATTGGAATGTTGAATTACAAGAGCCATATTTTTCCTATAAGGAAGCATTTATTAAAAATGAGATGCTAAATAAAAAAAAATAAGCGTTTATTTCCAACGATTATGTGACCAAATCCATTGACTTGGCTTATTTGAAATCATTTTTTCCAACCAAATATTTAAATCAGTAGATATTTCCTCAATAGATTTATTCTTTTCAAATGATAAGGGACTATTTATTGTCATTTTATAATTAAATTTATTAATTCTCTCTATGTAAATGGGCACAATTTTACAGTCAAATCTTTTAACCAGTTGAGCAGGTATAGTCGTTGTAAAAGCGGGTTTTCCAAAAAAATTTAATTTAATTCCTTCGCTTACTCTTTGATCAATCATTAATGCAATTGAAAAACCTTTTTTATATAATTTAATTATTTCCCTTGCGCCTGAAATACCTTTTTTAATTTGATGTTTGCAAATATATTTTTTTCTTATTCTTTCCATTATTTTATTTAAAAAAATATTATTAAGTGGTCTATAAATAGCCGCAAGATTAATGCCTGATCTTTCTATTTCCATTGCCATTAATTCAAAATTATTAAAGTGACCTGATATAAAAACAACTGGATCTTTATTATTTTTAATTTGTTCCAATATTTCTTGTCCTTGTATTTTAAGATAATTATCTAATTTAGATTGTCTAAAATTTTTAATATACATATAGTCTGCTAAAATTCTTCCATAATTTTCCCACATTTCATTTTTTATATTTTCTACATCTGAGACTTTTATATTATTATTTAAATTTTTTATATTATTAGTGATTATCTTTTTTGATCTAAAAATAGGTCCTAGCAAAGATCCAACAAATGCACCAAAGCTTGATGCCAACTTATATCCAAGTGATTTAAATATTATAAATAGAATTGAAACAAATAAAAATTGAATTAAATATATAATTTTTTTCATAAGCTTGATTTTAAGAAATTTATCAACTTACTTTCGTTTTTTATAATAAGTTTAACTTTCAAATATTCTATTTTTTTTTTTTTTTTTTTACTTAATCTTAAATAATCTTTTTGTGATGTTAATATTTTTACATTATTTATTTTTGCTTTTTTTTTAATTTTTAAAATATCATTATTAGTATAGTTGTAATGATCAGGAAAAACTATATGTTCAAAAATTTTTATTTTATTAATTGATAGGGTTTTGTTAAAAGTACTAGGATTTCCTATACCAGAAAACACTAAATATTTTACGTTTTTTTTAAATTTTTTTAAATTAGTTGGCACATATTTAGCCTCAAAAATTTTAATTTTTGGATTAATCTGTTTTATTTTTTTTTTAATATGAATTGTATTTTCACCATTCCCAGTTAATACAGCTGCAGAGTAATTTTTTAAACTTGAAAGTTTCTCTCTTAATGGACCAGCGGGTAATAAAAATCCATTTCCAACCCAATTTTGAATATTAAAACAAACAAAAGTTAAATTATAATTTATATTTTTTTCTTGCAACCCATCATCAAAAATTAGCAAATCTTTTTTTTCATTTATCGCTTTTTTGATTGATATTAATCTATTTTTATCACAATATAATTTATTATTTAACTTTAAAAGTTTTTGTTCATCCAATTGATCTTGATAATATTTTTTAATAAAAGCAGAATTAAAATTTAAACTTTTAATTATTTCATTTAATTTAATCGCAAAGGGGGTTTTTCCAGTTCCTCCTATATAAATATTTCCAACACAAACAGTACTTATTTTCTCAAATTTTTCATTATTTTTAAAAGTGAAATAATTTTTGATAAGCAAAGGTATTGTAAGTGGTAATAAAAGAATAGAAATTATACTAAGTTTTGAAGTATCCCAAAAATGAGGTTTTTTAAATTTCACTTTATTTTAAGTATTTTTTTATTTCTATTAAAGACAAAAATAAAATTTTATCTCCTAATTTTCTTAATTTATTTATTAATTTTTCACTACTAACATTTTTTTTCAGTATAATTCTTAGACTGGAAAGTAGTTTATTTGAATTAATAACTTTTGTAGAAATTTTATATTTATCTAATAAATTATATATTTCTTTAAAATTATCTATGTTTGGTCCATGCAAGATCTTACAACCTTGTCTTGCTGGTTCTAAGGGATTTTGGCCTCCATGTTTAATTAAAGAACCACCTAAAAAAACTGTCTTACAAAACCTAAAAAAATTTTCTGTCTCTCCATATGTATCAACTAAATAAATTTCAGTATTATTTTGTATTTTATTTTTTGAGCTGTGCACATGGACATTCAAGTCTAAACTTTTAATTTCGTTAATTATTGATTCAACTCTATTTATATGTCTTGGAATAATTACTGTTAACAAATTCTTAAAGTTTTTTTTCAATTTCTTATGCACTTTTACACACTGTAATTCTTCATCATAGTGTGTACTTGAAGCACACCATATTTTCTTTGATTTAAAAAAACTTTTTAGATTTCTTTTATAAATTTTATTTGTTTTATTTTTTGTTTCTGAAAACTTTAAATTTCCTAAGAATTTCATTTTTTTTAGACCCAATAAATTTAGATATCTTTTAGTTTCATTATTTTGAACAAGCGCAATATCAAAAGAACTAAATATAATTTGACTAAATTTTGAAATTTTTTTCCACCTTTTGTAGGTTTTTTTTGTAATTCTAGCATTTAGTAAAATCAAAGGAATATTATTTTTTTTTATATTTAATATAAAATTTGGCCAAATTTCTGACTCAATAAAAAAAACTGCTGATGGTTTCCAATATTCCAAAAATTTTCTTGAAAAATAATTTCCATCAATAGGAAAAAATTGATGAATAGTTTTTTTAAACTTAAATTTTTTAATAATATTTGATGAACTTAAAGTTGAAGAGGTTAACAATATTTTTTTTATTGATTTTTCATTTTCCAACTTTTCTATTAAGGGAATTACACTAATTATTTCTCCTACACTTGAACCATGGAACCATATTAATTTTCCTGGACCTCTTTTTCTTGTAAAAAAACAAAATTTTTCTTTAAATCTTACTAAGTTTTCTTTTTTTTTAATTAATCTATAAATTATTATTAAAGGTGAAATAAAAATTATTAAATTAGTTAAAATTCTATACAGCAACAACATCAATTTCTTTTGATTTGTTTTTCGTAGAAATTTTTATAAATTTTAGATTTTTCTACTAATTCTTTGTGATCACCTTCAGCCACAACTAGTCCTGCATCGATTACATAAATTTTATCAGATTTAAGAATTGTTGATAATCTATGTGCAATAACAATAGTTGTTCTGTTTTTCGTAAGATAGTTTATTGCCTCCTGAATTTTACTTTCGGTTTCAGCGTCTAATGAAGATGTGGCTTCATCTAATAAAATAATTGGACTCTTTTTAATCATTGCCCTTGCTATTGATAACCTTTGCTTTTCACCACCAGAAAGTCTCAATCCATTTTCTCCAATTATAGTCTCGTATTTATTGGGTAATTTGTTTATAAATTCTTCCGCAAAAGATAGTTTAGCTGCTGTTTTAATTTCTTCATCACTTGCATCAGAATTAGCATAAATAATATTATTTTTAATAGTATCATCAAATAAGGTTGTGTCTTGGCTTACTAATGAAATGTTTTTTCTTAGGGAGTTTATTTTTGATTTATAAATTGACTGACCATCGATAGTAATATCACCAGATACGGCATCATAAAACCTAGGTATAAGATTTAAAATAGTAGTTTTACCCGCTCCGCTATGACCAACTAGAGAGGTCATTTTTCCACCATTTATATTTAGACTTGTTGATTTTAAAACTGACTCTTCTTTAGTATTATATTTGAAATTTACATTTATAAATTTTATATCGCCTTTTATTATTACTAAATCTTTAGCATCCTCACTGTCTTTTACATAATTTTCGTCATCTACAATAGGTAAAATTCTTTTTGATGCAGATAAGCCTTGCCCGATAGCAATATTAAGGGTAGCTAGTGATCTTACTGGTTGATAGGCAAGCATCATTGCAGCTAGGAAAGAAAAAAAATTATTAATATCTAATTCACCAGAAAATATTAATTTGCCAGAAATATATATTAATAATGCAATCATAATTCCTGTTAGAAATTCCATTATAGGTGTTGCCCTAACGAATATTGTTAAGATTTTTTTTGACCTTTCTTTTATCTCATCTAAATGTACATTTGCTCTTTGGTTTTCATACTTTTCTTTTTGAAAAATTTTAATTATTCTATGATTTTTAAATAATTCAATTAAATAGCTATTCAATACTCCTGCCTTCTCCATTGCGAGCGTAGAAGCTTTTCCAATTCTTTTTCCTAATGATTTAGCTGCTATACTAGCAACTGGAATCATAATTATTGCTATAAGTGCTAATTTCCAGTTTTGATAAAACATAACAGACATTAATCCAAATAATGTCAAAGTATCTTTAAAAAGGTTTAATATTACGGTGCTAACAAGATTTGTAATCATAGCAACATCATTAGTAAGGTTTGATACAAATGTTCCTGTATGTTTATTATCAATTAGCTGAGTGTCTGCTTTTATTAAAGATTTTACCATATCTGATTGTATATCTTTCTTAGTATCCTCAGCTACTCCAATCATTATAATTCTTGCGAAGTATAATGATGCCCCTTTTGCAGCAAATGCTAAAATGATAAATATGGGTATTAAAATAATCAATTGAGTGTCATGTTCAATAAAAATTTTTTTTATAGCTGGATCTAATAAATACGCAATTGAAGATGTGCTGCCAGCAATTACTACAGATAAAAGTAATGCTATTATAATTTTATTTATATATTTTTTTGTATAATCGTTAAAAAGACGTTTGAGTACTGATGCACTATTCATTAATTAAAAACTTTTCCAATAATTATTGAAATAAAAATTATTAAACCAATTTCGTTATTACTTTTAAAAATTTTTAAACAGTTTTCTTTTACTTTAATTCTTAGTTTAGAAATTTGCCTGAAAAATAAGTGATAAACTAACAAGGTAAGATACATATAAAAAATATAATTAGATTTAAGAGTTATTCCTGTAATTATAATGCTTATTAAGAAGACTGAATAACATATTATTAGAAACGTAAAAGGTATATTTTTAAATTTTATAGAAGTTGATTTAACGCCAATAATCTCATCATCTTTAATATCTTGATATCCATAAATTGTGTCGTATCCAAGTGTCCAAAATATGGCTCCAAAATACATTATTAGTGGAGAAATATTTATTTCATTATTTATTGATGTCCAACCCAAAATAATACCATAATTAAATGTTATTCCTAAAAAAAGTTGTGGCCAATAGGTTATTCTTTTCATTAATGGATAAGTAAATGCAAATGGCATTGAGCATAAAGCCAAAATTATTGTTAGCTTATTAAAATTAACCAACACTAAAAGCGCACAAAAACACAAAATTAGAGCATAAATTAAAGCAAGATTTATTGAAATTTTTCCGGAAGCTATCGGTCTATTTTTTGTTCTTTTAACTCTTTTATCAAAATTTTTATCTATTATGTCATTTACAATACATCCAGCAGATCTCATTAAAATTGAACCTAATAAAAAAAATAATGAGTATTTAATGAAAGTAATTTTTTCACCATTAAAATCATAAGCAATCGTTAATCCCCATAGACATGGCCAAAATAGGAGCATATATCCTATTGGTCTTTTTAATCTTGTCAGATCAATAAATAAATTTAGATGTTTCATTAAAATTTACTTGTAAATAGCAAAGGCTAGTTTCATAATCAAACTGATTCGAAATGGATGTAGATTATACAGTCACAGCGCTAATGTTCCCAGCTATACCACTTATAATGGGTGTTTATAGTAATAGATTTCACACTTTAAGCGGTCTTATCAGAAAAATACATGATGAATATGTTTTTGAAAAACATACGCCACCAGAATGGAAAAAGCAATTAATAAACTTAAATAGTAGAATTTCACTTTTAAAATATACAATAATGTTTGCAGCTTTTGGTTTTCTATTTAATATGTTAACGGTTTTTGCACTTTATTTAGACGAAATATTTATTGCTAGAATAATTTTTGGATCTTGTTGTCTTTCGATGATGATTTCAATTATTTTTTTCATAAGAGAAATAATAATTTCTACGAATGCTTTAAGGCTTCATATATCTGATATGGATGTTAATTTGGAATAATAACTGCAGGTCCAAGTATTTTTCTATTTTCTAAATCAGCATGTGCTTTAGCACAGTCTTCAAGTTTATATTTTTTATGAATTTCTATCTTTACTTTTTTAGAAGAAACTTTTTCAAATAGTAACTTAGACGCTTCGTTTATTTCTTCTCTAGTACTCAAATATTGGCCCATAGAAGGCCTAGTAAGATAAAGACCTTTTGGTTGTATCATTTTTGGGACGTTAATATCTGATAATGGTCCAGAAGCATTTCCAAATGAAACCATAATACCTCTAACTTTAAGGCATTCAATTGAACCTTCTAATGTATTTTTTCCTACTCCATCGTAAACTACTGGAACACCTTTATTATTAGTTATTTCTAAAACTTTTTTTGCAAAATTTTCTTTAGAGTAATTAATAACATGATCGCATCCATTTTTTTTGGCTAAATTAATTTTTTCATCTGAGCCAACTGTGCCAATTACAATACAACCTAAACTTTTTGCCCACTGGCAAAATATTTGTCCAACTCCTCCTGCTGCTGCATGAAATAATATTGTTTCACCTGATTTGACAGGATATGTCTTATGCAATAAATAAAAAGTAGTTAAACCCTTTGTCATTAGAGTTGCGGCTGTTTCTAAATCAATATTTTCTGGAACTTTAACAAGGTTTTTTGTAGGATAAATTCTATGTGTAGAGTAGGCACCCAAAGGTGCTCCTGCATAAGATACACGATCTCCAATTTTAAAATCTTTAACATTTTCTCCAACTTCTTTTATTATTCCAGAGGCTTCGGCCCCAATACCGCATGGAAGCTTTAAAGGATATAGCCCAGATCTGTGATAGGTATCAATATAGTTTAAACCAATTGCGACATGCTCTATTAATACTTCCTCTAGACCTGGCTTACTTAAACTAATCTCTTTAAGTTCTAAAACTTCCGGACCACCATTTTTTGTTATAATAATTGCTTTCATTATTTTACGAATGTTCCATTATGATAATCATTAACTGCTTCAAGTATTTCATTTTTTGTATTCATTACAAATGGACCACCTCTCGCTATCGGCTCACCTATAGGTTTTCCTGATATCAAAAGAAATTTTGTTTTTGTTGAACTTGAAATATAGAGTTTTTCTCCTTTAGTCAAAAGAATTAAAGTAGGCTTGTCTAGTTTAGCGTGATCTTTTTGGCCAATTTTAATTTCACCCTCAATTAAATATAAAAATGAATTATGAGTTGATGGTAACTTGTAATTAAATTCTTTATTTTTTTTTAGTTCTATATCAAAGTAAATTGGTTCTATATTGTGTTCTTTAATAAATCCTTCAACTTTATTATATGTGCCAGCTATAATTTTAATTTTTTTGTTTTCATCTTTGTGAATTTTAATTTTTTTAGCATCTATATAAATATAATCTGGTTTACTCATTTTTAATTTAGCAGGCATATTTATCCAAAGTTGGAAACCATGTAATTTGCCCCCTGACATCGCTGGCATTTCGGAATGAATTATTCCGCTTCCAGTTTTCATCCACTGAACATCTCCAGCTTTCATTCTGCCTTTGGATCCAGTACTATCTTTATGTTCAAATTCACCAGCAAGCATGTAAGTTACAGTTTCTATTCCTCTATGGGGATGAGGTGGAAAACCTCCAATATAATCATTTTCATTTTCTGAACCAAATTCATCCAACATTAAAAAAGGATCAAAATAATTAGGTTCAATTCCAATACTTCTCTTTAATTTTACACCAGCACCATCAGAAGCGGGTATAGGATCAATAATTTTTTTTACCTCAATAATATGTGTCATAATTTAAGTTGAAATATTCCTTTTTGGGATTATATATACTTATATGTCTTGCAAAAATCTACAATGTAATTGTGAAAAGTGCATTTGTAAAAAATGTAACTGTAATGGATGCGAAGACTGTTTATGTACATCTAGTACAGACTGCTGTTGTAATTAACCAGCAGTTTTATTTTAACATACATAAAATAAAATGTTTAAAGAATATTTAGATTCTATAATTAAAAGAGATCCTGCTGCAAAATCTAGAATTAGTATAATTTTAACTTATCCAGGAGTTAAGGCAGTTTTTTTTCATAAAATAGCTAACTTTTTTACAGTTGCAAAACTATATCTGGTTGCCAAAATTATTTCCCAGTTTTCCAGATTTTTAACAGGCATTGAAATTCACCCTAATGCAAAAATAGGAAAAAACTTGTTTATAGATCATGGTATGGGAGTTGTAATTGGTGAAACATCTGAAATTGGAGATAATGTAACAATTTATCATAATGTCACTTTAGGAGGAATTTCTCCAAGCATTGACTCAGATAATCAAAGAAATATTAAGAGACATCCAACTTTAAATGACGATGTAGTTGTTGGCTCAGGGGCTCAAATCTTAGGACCAATTGTTATTGGAAAGAATTCTAAAATAGGGGCCAACGCAGTTGTTACAAAAAATGTTCCAGAAAATGCAGTTATGGTTGGCATACCTGCTAAAAATGTTGGTACAAGTACTGAGGAATTTAAACCATATGGTATAACCTCAAGTAGTGATGAATAATTTAAATGAAAAATTCACAAAGTAACTTTATCCAAGGTATTGGAAATACGCCATTAATAAAATTAAAAACAGCCTCAGAGTTAACTGGCTGTAATATTTATGGTAAGGCAGAATATTTAAATCCAGGCGGTTCTGTTAAAGATAGAGCGGCCCTTGCATTGATAAAGGATGCTGAAGATAAAAAGCTAATTAGTAAAGGTGGAACAATCGTTGAAGGTACAGCAGGAAACACTGGTATTGGATTGTGCCTTATCGGAAATTCTGTTGGCTATAAAACAATAATTGTAATGAATGATAATCAAACCCAAGAAAAAAAAGATATGCTCAAAAATATAGGAGCCGATTTGAGATTGGTGCCAGCTAAACCTTATAAAGATGATGGAAATTATGTAAAAGTTGCAGGAAGATTAGCTAATGAATTAAAAAATACAAATAATCATGGAGTAATTTGGGCTAATCAATTTGATAATACTGCAAACTCAAAAGGACATTATGAAACTACTGGACCAGAAATTTGGAGTCAAACAGAGGGCAAGATTGACGGATTTGTTTGTGCTTCAGGAACAGGCGGCACAATTGCAGGAGTAAGTAGTTATTTAAAAGAAAAAAACAAAAATATTAAAATATATTTATCCGATCCTGGAGGATCATCTCTTTATAATTATATTCAAAATGGAGAACTTAAGAGCGAAGGAAGCTCAATTACAGAAGGTATTGGATCAAGTAGAGTGACTGCAAATTTTGAAAAGGCAAAAATTGATGGAGCTTTTTCTATAGATGATAAAGAATCTTTACCAATACTTTTTGATTTAATTCAAAAAGAAGGGTTAAGCCTTGGCACAAGTTGTGGGGTAAATATTGCTGGAGCTATAAGATTAGGAAAAAAACTAGGTCCTGGAAAAACAATAATAACTATTCTTTGTGATAAATCAGATAAATATAACTCAAAATTATTTAATAAGTCGTTTTTAGAAAAAAAAGGTCTTCCTGTTCCAAGTTGGATTCAATAATTAAATTAAATCTCAATAATTTTAAATATTTCGTTTAAATTTTTAATTTCATTTTTTGGTTTAAAATCTAGATTATCAAAAATACTATTATTTCTATTTAACCAAATAGAATTATATCCATAATTTCCACTACCGGATACATCCCAAGTGTTAGCGCTCAAAAAAATTATTTCTTTCTTTTTAATATTATATTTCCTAATAGGAAGATCATAAACTTTTGAAGATGGTTTGTAAATTTTAACCTCTTCAATCGAAAAAATATCATCAAATATATTATTTAAATTATTGTTTGAGACTAATTCTTTTAATAGTTCCGGAGTACCATTTGAAAGAATTGCAATTTTATAATTTTTTTTTTTTAACTCAGTAAGTACATTTTTTACTTCTGGAAATGTTGATAGTTTTTTATATAAATTCAATAATTCGCTACGCATAGAACTTTCTATATTGAAAAACTTCATTGATTTATCAAGACTATCCTCTGTAATTTGCCAAAAATCTTTGTGTTTATTCATTAAACTTCTAAGCCAAGTATATTCTAATTGTGTAGTTCTCCAGTAGTTAGAAAAACTTTCCCACTTATCTCCTATTTTGGATTTACATTTTTCTGCTGCAGAATTTACATCGAATAAAGTACCATAAGCATCAAAAATTATTGCTTTATTTTTTTCCATAAACTAATTTGTAAAATATATGAGTAATATTAGATTATTTTTTCCAGAAAGTTTATCTCTTAATTTTACATCTAAACTTGATAAATCCCAATCTCATTATTTAATTAAAGTAATGAGACTTAAAGTCGGAGATAATTTTGCACTATTTAATAAAACTGGAGAATGGGAAGTCATATTGGAGGAAATTTTTAAAGGTATTGTTAAATTTTCTGTAAAGAAGAAACTAAGACAAAAAACAAATGAAAAAGATCTATGGTTAGCTTTTACACCTATTAAATCTAATTATTTTAATTTTATGATTCAAAAAGCAACTGAGCTAGGTGTAACAAAGTTCATACCAATTATTTCTGAAAGAACAATTGTAAGAAAGATAAATCATGAAAGACTTAATAAAATAATTACAGAAGCTTCTGAACAAAGCAATAGACTTGAGATACCAAAAATTGAAAAAATTGTAAGTTTTGAAAATTTTATTAAAAATAATCAAAATTTAAATATTATTTTCGGAGATTTAAATAGTAACAATAGTGATTTAAATATTAAAATATTAAAAAATAAAATAATTTGTATCCTGATTGGTCCAGAAGGAGATTTTTCAGAGAAAGAGAGAGAAAAAATTTTAAGTTTAAAAAATGTTCAAAGTTTAAAGTTAAATAACAATATACTCAGGACCGAGACTGCAACGATTTCAGCAATATCAATTTTAAACTATTGTTTAGATTTATAGGAATTTTTTAAAAATTTTTAGAGTTTTTTTAATATCATCACGATAAGAAATTCTTTCAACATACTTTCCATTTTTAAGTAAAATTATCGGAGAACTATGGTCTATATTATATTCTCCATTTTCTAAAAATATTTTTTGGCTCAATATTCCCCAAGACTGAGACAACAAATATATTTTTTCAGGCTCACCAGTAATACCAATAAAATCATTCTCAAAAGAACTTAAGTAATCTTTTACTACTTGAGGAGTATCTCTTTCAGGGTCAACACTGATAAAAAAAAATTTCAGATTTTTTTTTTTATCATTATCTAATTTGCTCAAAACAATATCAATTTTATTTAAAGTCATTGGACAAACATCAGGACAATGCGTGAAACCAAAAAAAATTGCTGTAAAAGGACCTTCAAAGGAATCTTGTGTGATTATATTATTGTTCATATCTTTTAGAGAAAAATTTGAACCTTTAAATGATGCGACAAAATCATCATTTTTGTTTTGAACAGATAAAAAAATAGGCAATGTAATGAATAAAAAAATAACGAGACAACCCGAAATAATCGCGATCGATGTTTTAAGTTTCATAGTTGATATAGTATATAAGATGATTATATAAAACTTATGAGTAATTTTATAAAGAAACTTTTTGGCACATTAATTCAAAAACCTTGGGAAAAAGATCAGATAGCTATAGATAGTTTACACGATGGAAAAACTTTTGACATTTCTTCACAAATGTCAGCAGTAATAATTATTTTTGGAGTAGCTACAGTTTTATTTAGTTTGATTTTTACCGGATACATTTACACTTTGCCACCAGAGCAAGATACAAAATATTTATTAAAACCAAATCTGTTATGGATTAATACTTTAATTCTTTTTTTTGTTACCTACTATTTCAACAAAGTTAATAACAATGTTAAAAAAAAAGAAACGTCAAAAGTTAAAAAAAACTTAATTTTTGTAGGTGCTTTAAGTTATCTATTTTTATTTGGTCAAATAATTTTTTGGTTTAAATTAATGAAAAATGGAAATTTTGTTTCTACAAATACTTATTTTTCATCATTTTATTTTTTTACAGCTCTTCATGGACTACATCTTTTAGGAGGCTTATTTTTTTGGGGCAGGGTTACTTCTAGAGTTCTTAAACTTAAAAACAATGAAATTTTAGATGAAGAAAAAAATATATCTGCTCTTTCTTTATATTGGACTTTCTTGTTAATAGTTTGGATAGCTTTTTTCTTAATGATTTACATATTTAATGATTCATTTATTGCTTGGTGTAAATCTTTAATTTCTTAAATATTTTATAAAAATAAAACAAGAACAGATCCAACGATAGCAATTATAATTAATAATATATTTACAGATTTTAAATATTTTTTTGTTTCATCTCTTAGCTTGCCTTTAGAAAAAGCTCCAGCCCCTAAAGATATAACTATAAAAAAAAGAAATACCAAAAGTAGTATCGTTAATAAAATTCCAGATTTTCCAAGCATATTTATATTGAATATATTAGCTTATTTAAAATGTTTTTAAGACATTTTGTCATAGGTTTTTATATGTTATTTTATTTATATAAACAGTATGCACGCAGGTATTATATTTTTGTTAGTAATTCTTGGATCAATATTGTTCCATATTTTCACTCCATGGTATTGGACTGATATAGCATCAAATTGGAAAGCTATGGACGATACGATAACTCTAACATTCTGGGTAGGTGGAGGAGTTTTTATAGCTGTTTGTCTTTTCATGATTTATTGTGTTTTTAAATTTCCATACAAAGAGGGCAGAAGATCCGAGTATAAACCTGAAGATAAAAAGTTAGAGAAAATACTTACATGGGCCACAACTTTAGGAGTTGCGGCTCTTTTAGCTCCAGGACTAATTGTTTGGAACCAATATGTCAATGTTCCAAAAAATGCAATTCATATTGATGTTATGGCTTGGCAATGGGGATGGCAATATCGATTACCAGGTGAAGATGGAAAATTAGGAAATACAAAAGTAGTAAATATTAATGATGATAATCCATTTGGAATAATTTTAGAAGATCCAAATGGTAAAGATGATATTTTAGTTCAAAGTGATGTTATTCACTTAAAAAATAATAGACCTGTAAAAATTTTACTGAGATCTGTCGACGTTCTTCATAATTGGTATGTGCCTCAATTTAGAGCAAAAATGGATGCTGTCCCAGGAGTTATAACTTTTTATTGGTTTGAACCAAATAAAGTCGGAGAATATGAAGTATTGTGTGCAGAATATTGTGGAGTAGGGCACTACGCAATGAGAGGAAGAGTTTTTGTAAAAGATGAAGAAGATTATAATGAATGGCTTTTAGAACAAGAAACTTTTTCAGATTTAATTGCAAAACAAGAAAAAATAGAATTTAGTAAGAAAAAATTAGCGAAAAAATAATTTAAATGATTAAAAAAATATATATAAAGTAGGGAATTATGTCAGAAGATTTAAATAATAACAAAACAATTGAAGCACAATCTTCAGAAACCATTTCTGGCGGAGGTTCAGGAGTAACTCCTGATATGGATTATGTAAGACCTGCTGAGATACCTGATCAGGACTTATATCATGGACATAGTTTTATTACTAAATGGGTTTTTTGTCAGGATGCTAAAGTTATTGGAGTGCAATATTTTCTTCTAGCAACATTTACCGGGATTATTGGCCTAATTCTTTCTTGGTTGATGCGACTTCAACTAGGTTTTCCAGGAGCAGCTGGTTTTATGACAGCAGAGCATTACTATCAATTTGTCACAATGCATGGAATGATAATGGTAGTTTATTTTTTAACAGCTCTTTTTCTTGGTGGTTTTGGAAACTATTTAATTCCTTTAATGGTTGGAGCAAGAGATATGGTCTTCCCTTATGTTAACATGGTAAGTTTTTGGATGTTTTTTGTTGCAGTAGGAGTTTTGATGGCAAGCTTTTTTGTTCCAGGCGGACCTACTGGATCTGGATGGACGTTGTACCCACCGCAAGCTATTTTAGAAGGTACACCGGGATCAGGGATGGGTATAATTTTAATGCTTATGTCTCTGTCTCTCTTTGTCATTGGTTTCACTATGGGTGGACTAAATTATCTAATCACTGTCTTACAAGCCAGAACTAGAGGAATGACTTTGATGAGATTACCTTTAACAGTATGGGGTATTTTTACAGCAACTGTTCTAGCAATGTTGGCCTTTCCAGCACTACTAGTAAGTTCGATAATGATGACTTTGGACAAGCTGCTTGGAACAAGTTTCTTTATGCCAACAATTTTAAAGGCAGGTGAGGTATTGGAATATGGTGGTGGAAGTCCAATTCTTTTTCAACATTTATTTTGGTTTTTTGGACATCCGGAAGTTTACATAGTTGCATTGCCAGCGTTTGGAATTGTTTCAGATTTAATATCTGTTCACTCTAGAAAAAATATATTTGGTTATAGAATGATGGTTTGGGCTATCGTTGCGATTGGAGCTTTAAGCTTTTTTGTTTGGGCACACCATATGTATGTAAGTGGAATGAACCCATGGTTCGGATTTTTCTTTGCTACAACAACACTGATTATTGCAGTTCCAACTGCCATGAAAGTTTATAACTGGATTTTGACTTTATGGAGAGGAAATATAAGAATTAACACTGTAATGCTTTGGTGCCTTGGATTTATTGTTACATTTGTAAATGGAGGTATTACAGGAATCTTTTTAGGAAACGTTACAGTTGATGTTCCGTTGTCAGATACATATTTTGTGATAGCTCACTTTCATATGGTGATGGGTATTGCACCATTAATGGTAATTATGGGCGCTGTATATCATTGGTTTCCTTTGGTTACAGGTAGGATGCTAAGTGAAAAATTAGGAAAATGGCATTTCTGGGCTACATTTTTAGGAGCTTATTCGATTTATTTTCCGATGCATTATCTAGGATTTATTGGAGTACCGAGAAGATATTTTGAAATGTATGATAGTCCATACATGACATCTGCAGTTGGTATGAACGAGTTTATAAGTACAGCAGCCTTTTTAGTTGGTGCTGCACAATTTATTTTAATATTTAATATTATAAAAAGTTTAAAAACTGGGAAGCCTGCAGGACACAATCCTTGGAAAGCTAACTCTTTAGAGTGGCTAACGCCAACGGTTCCTCCTGAACACGGCAACTGGGGAGAAAGACTTCCTGTGGTTCATAGATGGCCATATGACTACAGTGTTCCTGGTGCAAAAGAAGATTTTATAGTCCAAACTACTCCGCCAAGCGAAGTAGCTCACACAAAAGTAGAAAAAACTTAAAGATATAAATTTATGTCAGACCCAAAAATAGAAGGCTTAGAGCTTAAACCGGGTTTTAAGGGTATGTCAACTGATACTGCTTCCGATCAAACAATGTTTAAAGGTGTACATTGGGGAAAAGCAATGATGTGGATCTTTTTGTTAAGTGATACATTTGTATTT
>MDSW01107434.1_pt1 | contig 22161 bp, 30 predicted proteins | sample 811171 | NCBI WGS metagenome assembly MDSW01 (sample SAMN05326641, study PRJNA326480) | marine metagenome | isolation source: seawater | place: Atlantic Ocean: North West | collected 2012 | reverse complement strand
TACGTTGCCAATGCTCACGCTGACTCACAAAGTAGCGAGCCAACATCTTCACTAATGGCATGTACTCAATCGCCAGTCTTTGTCTGGCTTTTGATAGACGTGATTTCTTCTTCATGTTTATCTAGTCTGTGTTCATGTGAATCAAGCCTCTCTTTTAGTTCAGTAAAAAGTTGCGGTAACGACTCGACTGAGTGCGCAATGATCGCAACCTTCGCATGGATAGAGAAGGCCCACGGTATCGTCGCTAAAGCGAAACTAAAGACAACTGCTAAAAATTCAATATCCGGCGACATCACTTTCACCCATTGCCTTGATAACCATAAGACCAACGTACGGGTGAAGCCTATCTTCTTCCACCTGTTCGATAACTGTATCTCTCATCGCGTCCATTTCTTCAGGCCGAAACCGGAAGACGTACGCTTCCTTGTCAGCAACAATAGTTATCATGGACATCTCATCGTCTTCTGGCAGGAACTCGGCAAGATCCGGTGGTGCATCCTTCAAGAATGACTGAATCCTGTTTTTGTTTTTCATCTGTTGTCTCTTCCGTTGAAGGTAACTGGTCCATTCCCAACGTGACGCTCTCGTGTAGCAGTGCCTTGTCGGCTTTGCATTCGCATGTTTCGGGGCAGGGACAATCAGTGACGTGGCCATCACCGTGAATAATTTTCCCATTCGTACATTCACCACAACATTCCGTAACCTCTCCCCCTCCATCTTGCCTGATGGAATAGGCAGCCGTAACACCCACGACAGGAGTGAGATCTTGAGGCGGTGATATAAGTAACAAAATAAACTCAAGCATTATCCAACTTTCCAATGGTTCCGAAGTCCGGCAACTTCTGAGGAGGGTATCCATCTACTCCGCCATAGACCCAGCAGTCACCACTGGATACACAGACATTGAAGTCGTCCGCTGATGTGACAATTAATCCAGGCGGCGGATCTGGATAGTCTTCGGGCCAGTCCTCTACAATGTGGTTCCATTTCCCCCAAGAGTTTGCGATAAACCACACCCGAAACGGCCAGTGCTCTTTCGTGTCGTCGTACCCACATATACACATATCGTGATTCCATGCAGGCCCACGTTCGTGTACGTTTCTTGACGACGGTTTAGATTTCCAGCCAGCAGACTGACCTGAGTGAGCAGCATAGCCATTCACCATGGCATCCATTAGTGCCTCTTGTGTTTTGACCAGCTGTATTGTGTTTACTTTTTGTTTGTTACATAGTTCTTTTACTCTTTCTGGTACACCTCTGCCTCCCCATCTACTGCCAATCGTGCTATCGTATGTAGTTAGATCTACTGGCTTGTATTTCTCACGAGCCAAAAACCCTGTGTCTCTCTCGAATCTAGACGCTCTCGCTGGAGACATGCCTTGGCCACCATGGCCACGAGCACCGTACGTTGGCTCAGTTGCTCCCCTCTTGTAATAGTCAAACGGCTCCCTTCTGACTAAGATCCGGCAACACCTAGATATGTCACGAGCGTTCCTACTCCCATGGCTTACACAGTCACCGGTAGTCTGCTTCTCCCAGAATGCCCCACTGTCAAACGCGACGTAGTATTGCCACAGCAAGGCCCGCTTGCCGGCACCGGACCCAGCTATGTTTGGCTCCTCAAAGTAGGCCCTAGCCTGAGACTCAAGAAACTCGTTCTTCTCACGTTCATCCGGCATGTAACCCGGAAGGCCGTTGATGTATTGTTGTCGTATATCAATGGGCACTGTTGCTTACCTCCATGCAAGCAGCAACGATTTCGTCTATTACACTTACTGTCGCTACGTTGTCTAAGGTTAGGTGCTTACTGAACACCGCTTCAATAGCAGTATCAAGGCCTGGGTATTTACCAACGAGATTTGTTTTACCTACAGACAACTCCAAGGAGTCTTTATGAAACCTTCGCCAGTCTGCCAGTGTCGGTATAAGTTCTCCATTATCTCGCTTAGTTACGTCAGCGATAGCGGCGTATAAATTCGATATAATCTGCTTATCTTTTGCAGTGGCAGAAGATAGAGCCTCTGCTACTGGGCCAGTCTTTTTCGCAGGCTGCGGCAAGAACGTATAACCCAAATAAAGAACAGCAAGAACAAGAAGAATATTTTTAGTACCCATCATTTCACCTTGAGTAGTACGGCCAGTAATTCGTTGCAAGCCTTCTGCACTTCTGGAGTCGGGTTTGCTTCTCGGACCTTGTAAATGGAATTGATCTGAGACATCAAGTCTGGAGTCTTTGTAAGGTCCGGGACCTTTACGCTTGGAATAAACGCTTTCAGGTTTGGTAAATAACTCCACGCAAACAGCCCTAACACTAAGGCTATTGCTACTATTTGTTGCGTTGTCATAGTATGTTCTCTGTCTTTTCTAGCATTGCTCCAGGGTTAATAAGACCCCAGCCATATAACGGATCTTTTCCTTCGTCCCCAACGTCCGTTGCTGTTGTTGCAAGACAATACAAAATATCCGCGCAAGATCCTTTACTCTTGCAGGCTGAGAGATACAGGGCCAAAACTCCAGCGACAAACGGTGCTGCCATACTGGTTCCCGATATAGTTGCGTAACCGTCATTGAGCCACGTAGACGTGATATTTTCTCCGGGGGCTGCAACAACTACAGGATCACCACGACAAGAAAATTCACAACAGTGACCTTGGTTATCCACGGCTCCAACAGCAATAGTCTAGGATAGTGCAGCAGGATAGTTCACTGGCCCTGAATCATTTCCAGCTGCACAGACGTGGATCACCCCCTTCCGAGAAGAATATTGAATCGCATCTGCTACCTCCTCTGAACGCTTACTGCCGCCAAGGCTCATGCAAATAATATTTGCACCATGGTCAGCCGCATACCTAACAGCCTCAGCAACGTGCGAGTTGTTGCCGAAGCCACTATGTCCAAGAGCCTTCAGGCTCATTAATTTTGCTTCGGGGGCAATTCCTTTTGACCTTCCGCCAGTCGCTCCAATGATACCAGCAACATGAGTACCATGGCCCAGCGTGTCATATTCATCAGAGTCTGTCGTAAAGTTTACGTGCGTATTGCAGACAAGGTGCTGGTGCTTGGCTATGCCACTATCAATGACGGCAACCGTCACTCCTTCCCCCTTGGTAGTGGACCACAGTGCCGGCACGTTGTAGGCAGAGATCCCCCAGTCAACACCAGCGGTGAGGATTGTAGGATCGAACCGTACGCTGTACGGCGGAAGATGTACGAGGGACACTACTCCTCTCGATTGTTCCTGACGAAATCAAAGACTATCTGCATGACCGGCAAGATAACTGTGGTAATCATTATCCACGGTATACCCAGTGCCTGGACCTCACCGCCTAACGCCATGACTCCAGCCTCATCGTAGTCTTCTTCCTGTATCGACAAGATATTAATTTCATCAGAAGCCAGAATTGGTATTACAACTTCTGCAACCTGACTAACAATCTTCCACTTGTCTAGTATATCTAGGTCTTCGCTCCACTGTTGAACGATAGCATAGATCTTCATGGCCTCAGCCTTATGGGCCAACAACCACTTTACAATAGCCACTACACTCATGAATCCGGCTCCTCGTTTAATAACACCACGCCTATTATTGCGTGACCAGCGACGTCCATTAATGTCTTCTTTATATCTATTGTCTTCAATTGCCCTGACAATCTCCGATATTTCTCCCCAATCCTTGCCAATTGGTAGGTCCATGGCTTAATTCCTACTTCTTTTACAGCCTTTGCATTCGCTAAAGGGTCTTCTGTGCAGTTGTAATAGTTCCTTTTGCGTGTCAGTAAACCGTATAAACCGACACACTGCTTCCAGTATGGATCATTTTTTAGCAGGTCGTTCAGCTCTGACAGGATTTTCTCTATACGCTGCTGTGATTCGTCCGAGTTCAGACCAGAATGTTGCGTGGTGGTAGGGGTCTTCTCTCCCATCCACATCTTCCAATCCTTCCGTTCTTGCATGTGCCCACTCCTCAAGTAAAGTGTCTACCAGTGTATCGTTACTAAGATTGTTTGCCAACTTAATAACGCCGCTCTCTTCATCATCACTAAGATACCATTGCCCTAAGCAGTCCTCCATTTTATCTGGTGGAGCCAGTACAATACGGACCTTGTATCTAATTGGAAAGTGTTTCATCAACCACTTCCGCATCTTGGTGAGCCTTTGCTTTTGCGACAAAACTTTTGGCATCTTCAAGCCTCATAATTAAAAGCCATGGTTGGTTGTTTCTCTTGTGCATAACTAACGGACAGTTGTCACCTGCGTCACGTACTGATTGTTCTATCCAGTTGTATGGGTTTCCTTTTTCTACGTTCTTTACTTCTATGTGTATTCCTTGCATGTCCGTCTTTATGTCGGGACTGTCTGGCGAACCGGACCTTTGCACGCCACGTTCTGCGTGCCCGCCAAACTCTTTGACCCAGGCAGCCGCAGCCATCCTTTCCCCACGGCAACCTTTCTGGCGACTATTTATTCTTTTAGCCACGCTATGTCTCCAAAGTTATTACGAGACTCCACACGTATCTCAGATAAACTGCCGAATTGTTCGTGGATTAACTGAATAATCTGTGGCAATTCTTTCTTTTTAAATGCTTTTTCGTTTTGTCCTATCCACTGTGCGACGTTATGTCGCATCCTAAAGTCACTGCTAGACCCGTTGGTTGGCCAGTAGCAATGGAACTTCCACTGCGGTGTGCATACTTTGGTTCCCACGTATGTGTGGCTCATTCAGCAATCTCCTGTGAGTCCATCATGTCTCGGACACAATCTATGATATGGTTCGTGTTTTCGTCACAGTAGCTGTATTCAATAAGATGTTCTGTCAAACACTCTTTGCTTTGAATGTCCATTAGATCTACGAGCAAACGGCCATGTGAATCCCTTAGCCAGTCTGCCGTCAAAAAAAGAAGCCGGCCACCGTCTTGATGCAACTCACACCAATCAACAACAGCCTGCTTACACTCGCTAGAAAACTCTGAACATCCCATTAACGTGCAGTAAATAGAAACTCTACCCATAATCTGAGGGCAGGCGACACGAAGAAGTAACGTGTCTGGTCCCATCACTCGGACAACAGAACACATCATGGGTTCCGGGTTTTCCATTTCAGATTCCTCATTCGTTCTTCTATGAAGTATTTTGGTATTGGTTTTGGATCGTGCCCTAGATGTTTCTTGTTTCTTAATGAAGCTAAAAACTCCGGGTCATAGTTTTCTGGGTCTGCCTCTCTCTTAGCTTCCAAAAGAATGCCCATGTCGATGTCGGGCACATGCGCTACAATTTTGCCAGAATGATACACCCCATGACATCTAGAGCACAACGCCAGATAGGCCTTTGGGTGATGCGATTTAGCACGGTTTCCACCACCAATCAAATGGTGAACCTCCATCCTTCTGCGAAAATCACTGACGGGCCAGTGGCAAACAGCACATTTATCAAAGTTCTGGGCCCATTCCCTCATCTCTTCTTTTTGTTTTTTATTCATCCTATCTTGCCTACATGTTAGGAGGGAGACCAGGTATCAACTGGTTAGGGTGCATACTCAGACGACTGCCATGCCCGTAGTTAAACTTAGGTGCAGCCTTCAACATTTCTTTTGTGCAGTGGCCAGCGACACGACCACGCTTATTATCTACATCTACACCAACTAAAATGTAGTAATCTGCCCAGTGCTTTGGGTTTGTGAATTGACGCAGGTGCGGTTCTCTCCAGTACCTGCTTGCCTTAACGTCTATAGTCTTGCCGTCACTTGTGAAATCAACACCACCATCTCCAGCAACTAAGAGTCTGTGATCTACATAACGGTCACACATAGCAGACACAGTAAACTCGCCGGCCAATCCGACTATGTGTGTCACATGTTTTGAGTAGTGGAGAGCAGTCTTGTAGTTCTTTTTCTGCTGGTGCCGCTCATCACTAAGCCGCTCGATTGTTGGCCAGTATTCTTTAAGGTCTATCCACTCCATTGAATTCCCTTATCAGGTTAGTAACTTGGTTGGTAGTTGATTATGCCTTTAGTGTTTTAATTTGTTTCGTAGGAAACTGCTGAGTAAGTGCGCAGAGAGGCCTAGAGCAGGGGGCGTACCCTTTGCCCTAGGCTCTACACACTTACGATAACTTGCCTCGTGAGGTTTCCGCTTCGTTCGTGCGACCAAGGCTCGTTGGCGTCCTTGGCTTGCAACATCTTTTCCTGCCAACAGGTGCAGCTGGGCTATTTGCTTTCGAGCTTGCCCTTGCATCGTTTGCTGCGCATCCACCATCCGGCCAGGCCGGCTCCGCATACGGGGTGATGCAATGTACCTTGAGGCCCCCGTGTCATGGTCCCCAAGAAAAGTATCATAAAATTACCTCACACAAAAAAACAATCCCACATTGGCCAAGCTATAAGCTAGGTAAGTTGTGGCCATTGGCCAGTTGCCTTTCATTGCCTGTTCATAACCAACATAGGCGTATATCAATCCAGTTAAAGCCACTAGGGGTTTGCTCATCAGTTCTTCCTATGTTCTTTGAAGTCTTTCGCCAAGCGATTAACAAGCCTGCTTCCTACCCTGCGAAAGATGCAAGGAAAAATAGAATGAACTATCAGAAGTATCCCAGCCAAAATGCAACGCACACCGTGCTTTGCTGCAAATAAAAAGTGCCCCCTGTATGACATGCCGTTTTTTCTCAAGTGCCTCTTTGCTTTTTGAATACAGTTCATTAGGCGTTATCCAGCATGTACTGCGTGTATGCTTTGCTGTACCGTTCTTCCGCAAAAGGACAACTCTCTTGCTTCTTTTTTGCAAAATGTTTTCTTCGACACTCCCTAGCACGGATTCGTATTTCTTCGGGAGTCGGATCTTCAAAAGTCTTTTGATTAGGGTATCCACGACTAGAGAGGTCTAGCGTTGTGTAGTTGCGTTGCAGCCACTGATAGGTCACACCCGAGAGTTCTGCAATCTCTGCAATCGTCAGGTCCATGTCGGGCCACATCGTTTTTATTTTCTCAATCTTCTCGTCTGTCAAAAAAAACGGTAAACAACTAGCCATCTCTCCCTCTCATCCTTTCTACTGGTTCCACCGGATCTTTAATTCCGTACATTTGATTACCCATGATTTTAACTTCAGGGGAATCAACATGAATCACTGATCCATCCTTGAATAAATGCACAATCCAAACGGTATTAATCATTGGCCCATAGTCGATGAGAAACATGGCATGGCCTTCGCCGGCTGGTGTGTTGACATAAATCTCAGGAGATATTCTCTGTATCACCAGTCACCCCATGTATCTACTAGACGTTTCTTTAACATTGCGTTTTCAACCATCAGTCGCTTGTTCTGTTCTTGAAGTTTAAGGAGTAATTTCTGTTCTTTGTTTTCGTTTTTTTTGTTTTTTCCTTGCTTCAATTCCGCAACTGACATTAGAGAACCTTTCTGTAAATAGGATTAGTAGACGAGTTACACTGTCCCTAATCCCCAGAACTTGTTTCCGTTTCAGGCTTGCGAAACCCGGAAGTAAGTTTTCTCCAGATCCTGTATATTACACCCCTTTTTTTCTTTGGTCTTTTTCCTGGCGGAAACGTGTGTGGTATGTCAAACCGTACAGTAAACTCACTGACGGTCTCTTCTAGTAAGAAATCTTTCCGACTTTCTGTACTTGTCTCTTGCAATTTCATAACGTCTCCTTTGTTCCTTTTTGTAAATTCCACGTATCCATCCAGTAAGTTTTGGGTTGTTGCATCCCCAAGTAAGGTAATACTCCGGCAACTCGGCCATCCTCTTGCCAGCAAACTTCCCCTTTAAAGGATTAAAGTATGTTCCGACAGACCTCTTCCCGTCAGATCCTATCAAAAACTCCTCAGACAATACATCGCCAGTCGCTGACCCACGAACCTGATCTCGCATTTTCTCTAGCAGTTCTGCCTTTTTTCTTTTCTCTTCTTCCTCTCTCGCCTTTTCTTCCAGTTCTTCAGGGGTTAGGTTTTCTGTTTCATTGATAAGTATTTTCTTCGCAGCCTCTCGCTCCTTCTTGTCCTCCAAGTGACAGAGCATATCAACCGAAGTAATAATCCGCTGGTCTAGGCTTGAGTCTGTAGTATCAACAATCTTAAAGTACGGCTTTTTGCTGGCTGCTATTAATTTCTTGCGGTCTTCCGTAGACAAGTTTGGCCGATCAATAACGCCAGGCGGGAAGGGCCTCATGGCACGACCGGCACATTGCAGCCAGAAAACTGAACTGCGTGTCGGCCTTCCCAAAATCAGCGTAGTCGTTTCAGGATGATCGAAGCCTGTTGCCACGACCGCTACATTGCACAATACCTCAATGTCGCCTGATCGAAAACGGGAAATAACCGACTGCCTTTCGTCTGGGTCCTGTGCCCCATACACAACGCCAGCACGAATCCCATAGTTGTTTGTCAGATATTGAGACGCAGCCTTGGCCGCTGAGACGCTGGCCATGAAGACAACAGTTGGCCCCTCCATGTGCTCGCGTGTAATTAGGCACAAGCTATGGAGGTTTGCCTCTCGCTCTAGTTGCTGCTGTAGTTCCTTCTGTGAGAAATCTCCGCCGGAAATCTTCATTTTCGACGTATTCAGTCCTTTGATCTGAGCCATTTTACAGACTGGTGGACAGGCATAGGCCTGCTGTATCGCCCAGTGGGCGTCATGGCCCGGTATTGCTTCCTCGTAGAAATTCATGCTGGCGACCTCATAAGGGGCTTACCGTCCATCCTGAAGGGCGTAGCGGTGAATCCTGCTACCATTGAGCCCGTGGACTGAAAGTGCTTCAGCATCTCAATTACGGCCTCAGAGCATTGCATGTGGGCCTCGTCCACGACAACCAGCTGGAAGTCTTTAAACCGCTGATACCGCTTACTATCTTTTCTGCCGCTTAAAAGTGTTTGCTTGCTGGCCACCACGACTTTACTAGGCAGCATCCACTCGCTGGAGGAAGTCGCAGCATGCTCGGCCATCTCAATCTCTACGTCATCACCTACGATTTTGCGAACTTTTTCGCAGGCCTGCCACACCAACTCACGCAGCGGACAGATAATCAACGTGCGTCCCGGTATCACAGAGGCAAGGTAACTGAATATGACGGTCTTGCCGGCACCCGTAAACAGCGGGGTCAGGGTGCTTTTCACACCACGGCCCATCGCCTCTAAGTTTTTATCCACGACCTCTTGTTGATAAGGTCTCAGTCGCAATTCCATTTGCTACACCCTCGTATAAATCCGGGGGGCGGCGGAGATGAGGACGCACACCCCCCGGACAGAAAGAAACAAAACCTACGCTTTAAATAAACCGACTCCACTCAGCTTTTATTTAAAACGCAGAGGCCACAGGTGCCTCAGAGTCCTGCTTCTTCCCAACGAGAGTCAACCTTTCAACCACGACTTTAAGTTTAGACCGCCGTTCACCTTCGTTGTTTTCCCAACGGTCTTGTTTCATTCGTCCTGTTATTAATACAGGTTTTCCTTTCCCAAGGAAAGTGGCTACCTTCCCAGGGTTCCAGTGCTCACAGTCAAAGTAGTCAGGGGGCCCTTCTTTCTTAAAGGAATCATTGACTGCAATTGTAAATTTACCTAGGTCCTGTTCGCCAACCCGCTTAAATTCCGGGTCGGCTACAAGGTTTCCCATAAGTATTACTTGGTTAAATGAACTCATTTACTTTTTCTCCCAGTGGGTTTTAAAAACTTTCTGAACTTTTGACAAGACACTTTTTCCATAAGAGCCTTCACGAACTCGCAACTCAACCTTATCAACGATTACCTGTGCAGCCTTTGCGTCAGCAGCAGACTCAATCGCTTTTGTTGCCCGAGCGATATAGTCATTCTCTGACTCTTCGTCTCTTGCACTAGGCTTTCCAGACGAACTAGGGGCTTGGGTAGAGTTACCATCGTCGTCCTTTTCGCCTGTGTGTGCTCCGCACAGCCCTAGCAACATAGCCTTCTGTGCATACGTCTGTGCAGACAAAAGGCCCTGCATGTCTTTTTTGGGATTTAACAGAGGCAGCAGTGTACCCATGGCCTGCCCAGACTTTGCATGTACTAACGAGCCCATGCAGACCACGATCCCAGACTCAATAGGCTTAACAAGTCCCGTGCGGAAAGAAGGCAACGCCATGCCGTGCTTGTTTAACACAGGCTTCATGTCCGAGCAGATCTTGTCGTACGACGTGTACTTGTTATGAAAGTGGGTATTGATACTATCGTAGCCGATAGTCCCCAACTCTTTCTGTGCAGCAATTAGAGCCTCCTGTAGCTTGTCGCCGTCAGGTGTGCTCCAAATTCCAATTATGTCATGTGTCTCAACCATCAAATACCTCTTCTTCTACAATGTGATAACGGGGGAACTCAATCTCTTCTATCGAATCAATCTCGATGGGCAGGTATATGCCAGTCCTTTGACGTAAACTAACCTCATGGATTGTGTTTATTAACCTTGCCCGAGCGTGTTCAACAATATCGTCAGGGATATAAAAAACACGACAACGGTACGGGGGGAAAGTCTGCACAAAGACAAAAGGAAACTTAAACTCTGGCCACCCAAGTTGTCTAGCGCATTCTGAATACATTGCTTGTTGCTCGCTGTATCCAAAGTTCATGCAAGACTTCGAGAGTTGGGTCCAGTCTGATGCTGTAGTCTTCAAGTCCCACCACTGACTAGGCGTAACACCGTCAGGCCGGACCCTACACAAAACACCTTCCCACTCGAACAGGCCGGTCAACTGAGTTTCGTCCGTAGCCTCAACCAGTTCTCTCGCAGGAGCACACTCCATGAGATGCTCTAGCATGTGGTATAACTGAAACTCTTCGTCAGATGAACACTCAATTTTCCCTTCTTTACTTACCTCGTTTCTCCATTGTTCGTATGCTTTCCCCCTTCTGTGCCCGTTGTTAGTTAGCACTTCAGGAGGTGCAACGGCTATCTTATCCTCGAAGGAGCCACCGTGGATAATGTGCTCGATTAGTTTATCGAACTTAGTCCCGGTCTTTGTCCCTTGGTTTCCAGTAAAAATACTGTGGCCAGCGTCTAGCCACCGTTGGGTTTCCCCGCCGCCTTTTGCTACAGCAGCAAGGTAAGAACGCGAAACGAAATCATTCATTGCAAAATAATCACGTTCGCTTACTCCACGCTCAAGCCGTGGAAACGTATCGTCAGGCATCATCTCTCCTTTCGCAGAAAGGCCCCGTCCTAGGGCCGTCAGCTTCCTGCCTTTAGTAAATGCTCTCGTCAAGCAACTCAGGAAGTTTAGCGTCTAGATTCTACTTGTCAAATATTTTATTGATTTAGTAGTTCTTCTGCTTTTTTTCTTTCTCTTGCTCGTTGTTGTGCTTCTACAGACAACTTACGATACAGGAGATATGCTTGCATTTGCTCAGGAGTTAGCTTTGCAAGGTCCTCACCTCGGACATAAAGATTTTCAAACCCTGTGACGTTAGGATTCTGCCGCAGTCTTGCTTCTGTGAAGTTGCGGATCTGACGCTGCCGCTCTCTTTCCATGTCACGATCAGTCAACTTGACACCTAGCAGGTTGTTTATTGCAAGTTTGGCTAAATTGCGTTGCACACTTGAGCGATCATCAAATATTGTCTTGAACACGCCAAGGCCTCGACTGCCTCCGGGGGCGAAGTTCATGAGAAGGTTTTCAAAAGTTCGCCCACCCGGCACTCCTTTCTTTTCAAACAAAGAGTACAGGTCGCTTAGATTTCTTCCGCTATAAAGTTGCTTCCCAGTCATCATTTCGATTGGTGCTTTTATTAAGGGGTTAAGCATGCCCCCTATGTTTTGCATTGTGCCACCAAGAGAACTGCCGGCTTGCTCTAGCAAGGTATCTCCGACCCCAGGCTGAAAGATACCGCCAAGAGTGGAAAGCCATGGGCCGGCCTCGATGTTTGTCAGGAATGGAGTAGAGTCTTCAGCGGCCAAATAGTCCGGCAACTGAATGGATGCACTCTTCCGCATATACTCAGGTATAAACCGTTCTTCGTTCATCTCTGCACCACGGTCAATTGCTCTAACAGACTGACCCATCAAGCCGCCGGGTGTGTAGAGTAAGTTTTCCTTGACCAGTGGCATAATGCCTTTCTGGAAGGAATAGAATGGCATCATCCTTTTGGCAAAGTTACGCTCGAAGTCGGTAAACGCTTGGGGCGTGTAATCCACGAGTGCCGTGTTGACAAGCCGCCCTGCTTCTTGAGGAGAGTACCCGCGAGCCAACGCATCTCCAAATTGTCCGAGACGTGTCGAATCTTCAACTGTTCGGCCTACCGCCTCATTGACACGCAGCAGAGGATTCATCGTTTCTTCTGGTACGTTATTTAATCCGACGCCACGTAACGTAATAAGATCTTTTCCGAACTGCCGCCAACTTCGACCGGGCTGGTACATCTTTTTGACTTCAGCTAAAATAGTCTCGTCTGGGCTAGAACCCGGAACCACAGAGTCTATTTTGTTTGCAACGTCCATACCAAGGTCAGGGGTAGACTGCCTAGTAACATTTCTCCCTATCCCCATCTCCGCAGAATCTTCAATGAATTTATTCATGCGTTGCTCTGGGTCGAGACCGCGATAGCCGGGGGCGTTCTCTAAGACTTGAGCCATGGGGCCAAAATCGCCTCGGGCAGCAGAGTATCCAGCCCTAAGATTTGGGCTAAACCCTAGCGACATGGTTCCTATTGCATTTGATAAAAGGTTGCGAGCGTGGAATGACGGCCACGCCAAGGCACCGGCCTTCCAAGCGTTTTGGAAAGAGTCTGCACCACGCAATAAATCGCTAGTCGGATTGTCTAGTTTGCTAATAGGCTGCAACTCTGTCAGTGCAGAAACTAATTTCCTATCGACAGACATTAGTTTCGGGTCAGTTAGGTTGCTCTGCTTTAACCATCTGTTTGCAAACAACTCGGGATCAAATCCTAATTGAGTCGCAGCCTCTTGGATGCTCATGTGTGTGTTGCCGACATGAGACCCGGCAGGCACAGTGCTTGCGTTTTTAGCTAACTGCTCAAAGGCTACGTCAGCATGTGCTCCAACCCTAGCCTGACCCCTAGCGTATCTGCCAGCATCCTGCAAGAGAGGGTTGTCGAACACTCCAATGCCTTCGTCGGCGTACCGCCTATCCAAGCCTCTAAGAAAGTTGGCAAGTTGGTCTGTTAATCTGTCTGCGTTTGCTTTACCCTCGTATGGTAATTGTCCAACATTTCTCTGGAAAAAACTCTCGATTAGATCTCTCGACTGTTGTTGATCTGCTCGTAAAAGGTCAGCCTGTAACTCTCTGGCCTCTGGGCCTCCGGTTAATTTACGAAACGTCTCAGCTGCTCCGGGCACATCTGTAAATTCTTTTCTTCGGCGACCAAAGTTGTCTTGCAAATCAAACAACTTCTGCCTGTTGGCACCGTAACCCTGCCGGACGAACGGAGTCTGAGCGTTCACCATTTCTGGAGTTACCGTATCTACAGTGCCATCAAGTCGAGTAAACGTGTCTCCAGCAGTAAGAGTCTCTTCTCCGGCAAACTCGCGTAATCTACGTGGGAAATAATCAGCAAGCCCTGACTGCCAACTCCCCGTATCAACTCCACGCTGCTGCATGCCACCCCGAATAAAGTCGGGCAAGTTAGCGTACGAATCTCGCAGTTGCCGCAAATCATCAGTAGAGTCTAGTAACGCACTAATGAACTGTTGATCTGTTGGTTCGGGAGCAATTAGTCCTGCTTCACCCAAAAGAGTCTCTGCGCCACTACGGTCAGTAATGTTTCTTATACCCGACACCGATGGCTGTGGCGTAGCGGACGGCGGTATCTGTGCGTCCTCTAGTATGTCTCGAAGTGCATTCTGTATGCGTTGCGAATTAAATCCTTCATCAATCAACTCTTGCGGCACTTCTCTTAGCCCAAACCCCGGCACTTCAATTTGTCTTGGGATCTGTGCCTTATCTGCTAACATCTCTAGTTTTGATAACGAACGATTAGCCCTTTGCTCGTTTCTCATAGCCTTCTGGAATTGGTCTCGTGCAATTAGTTGGGTGCCTTCATCGAGACTTTTGCCAACAGCAGGGTTAAAAAGCCTTGCTGCACCTGTAATTGTTTTTCCTAGATAAGGCGCACGCTTTGCGGCCAACCCAAGTTGGTCCAGATTTCTTGCAAGACCTGCGTAAAAATCTCCTCCTGTTATATCTTTCGTGAGAAGATCTTTTATGCCCAGTGCCTCTTGCGTTCCTTGGAAGAAAGGCACTTGAAAGTTCATTAAGCCGGCAGCACCTTGAGCATCAAAGTCACCACCAGACGCTGCGAATCTTTCTAGTGCTTCTTGTATCTCTCTTTGTCCTTGCAGTTTTTGATCTGCAATTGCCTCAACAAATCCTCTTCGTGGATCAAGTTGCTGCAAGTATTCACGAGTCCCCATTGCTTCCCTTGAAGGTATAGGGTTTTGCAGTGGACGCTTTCCAGCAGCAGCCAACATCTCGTCACTAACGGGACCAGTGCCAAGGTCAAAGTTTATTTTTGGCTGTGAGTAGGGAGTTCCTCTACCGAGAGTTGAAAGGCCCTCTTGACCACTTGAATTTAGCAGACCTAACGCTTCATCTAACTGACTTGATGCAGCGGCAATCTCGTCAGGCCTAAATGCTTTTCTTGCAGTAACACCAATGTCACCACTAAGAACACCTGCCTTTGCTAAAGGCTTTCCAACAGTTTTTGTGAGGGCACCTTTTCCAAGTGCAGCAAACGGATTAAGATATGTTAGCGGGTCAGTCAGTACCTCTACCGCCAAGCCACCTGTAAAGTTAAGCCAGTTGTCTTCGTCCCCAATTAAGTTGTACGCACGCAACAGGTCTCGGCCTGACACCCTCTCTTCAGAGGTGCCAAAAGCCGATCCTGGATCTCCAGCAAGGAAGCCTCTAACTAAAGAACCTGGGCTATCTAAGATATACGCAGCCGTGCCCAAGCCAGTGCCGGCACCTTGGGCAGCCTGTTCAAGCAGAGACGCCTCTTCTTCCGGCTCTAACAAATCGCTGATTGTTAAAGGGCGGTCGTCTCCATACTCTCGACCACGAAGACGGCCAGACAAGGCCTGCCTTTGCAGTGCCCCTTCCGGGTCTAAATAACGTATAAGATCAGAAACAGCCACAGGCCAACCTCTTGCTTAGAATAAGGTGCCAAAGCCAGAAGATGGAGCAGTCATGGGACTTAGATTGCGAAACGGATTTGCAAACCCTCCCCTAGGTTTTTTTTGCATCATTCTTTGGCTTGCAGCCGACGACAACCTGCCTGCTTTCTCGGGTGTATAGTTGCGGCTGTCTTGTAAGTCTTGCGCTAACTGCGGGCCTACTGTCCGGTTGCCATTTTCGTCAACAACCAAGTATCTATCTGGGTTGCCATTAATCATGGCGACCGTCATATCTATTTCAGAGTCGTAAACGCCGTCGTAGTTTGGCCCGTTCTCCAACTCAAGTCTTTTTCTTTCGTTTGGATCTTGTATCTGTGCTATTCTGTCGTTTTTGTCCCGCTGGTATTCTTTGTCACTTTGTTCACCTGCCAGTCTTTGGGCTGTTGTTTGATCACCCTCTGCACCAAGAAGTGCCTCCTGTCTTTTGGTTTCTTGCTTCTGTCCTTTTCTTGCAGTCTTTGCTTGCGTCTCGCTAATTTGAATGTCAGCGTCTGCCTTTGTTTGTGCTGCCGTTGCACCTAGGTCCCTATTGCCCCTTGCATCAATCCTAGATTTTTTTTGTTCGTGAGGAATCTCGTGTGTTGCTCTAAAGTCGCGGTCCAGCCCCGCTTGTTCGCCAAGGAACGCAGCCTGACCCGCAGCCATATTTTCTTGATGTTCCCGTATGGCCGCTTCATTTTGCATGCGAGCAGCCATGTCACGGTCTCGCTGGCTTGATACTAGGTTTTGTTTGAACTGTTCCCGCTGCTCTGGGGTCATTTGAGTCATGAAGAAGTCGCTCTGGCCTCGCGTCATGCCTGCGCCCATATTGGCACCACGGGCGTCCACTGCTGCCTGACGTCTCTGTTCTTCTTCTGCCCTGCCAAACGCTGCTTGACGAGTCAGCTTTTGATCGTCGATATTGAATCTTCCATCAGACGAGATGTTTACTCCGCCAAACGCCGCTGAGTTATCTAGTGATTGGTAAGCATCTTCCATTGGGATGCCAGCATCTTCTGCAAGTTGTTTGGCACGATTAACCTTATATCTTTCAAGGCTTCTCGCCTCTTGAGGAGTCAACTCTTCTACAGGCACGCCGTAACGCATTCCTGCTTGAGGATCTACGTCAATGTCCTGTGCAGGAGCACCGTCAAGGTTGTCCATGGGTGGACCGCCGCCTGCGTCTACGGCGGGGGCAGGGCTAGACACCATGTCTAAGCCAGCCGCTAACTCCTCGTCTGTCATTCCGGGAGGAACAGGAACGCCAAGCATTTCCAGTTGTTCTCGTAAGCCCATTTTTTATCCTAGCTTTTTAACTTTTCTTGATTTTGGTTTTGGTAAATCGGCAAGATCTTCAATGGGAAGGTCGTCGTGCTCAACCTTTGGCGTATTTGGCTTGCCGTGTTTTTCTTCGTGAAGATCAGCCAAGTCATTCTTTTCCGCTTTTAGGTATTTATCCATAACAGCGTTTTCTGTCCCGTCGTCGGCGGCCAATAATTCTTCGACGATTTTACGAAGTCCGGCCTCGTTTAAATCGTGCAAAGGGTCTAGTCTAAAGTTTATGTTTTTCATCCAAGTATTCCCATGCCTCCCATTAGCCCAGAGAGGACGTTCCCCATGAACCCTTGGGCCATTTGTTGACGTGAAAGTTGCGACATTAAATCTGCGTAACGGTCGTTTTGTGCGACACCTGTTCCAGCCTGAGCAAAACGCTCCATATCAAGGGCACTACCAAGATCAACTTGGCCAGCTGCTTGGCGAGCCTCTTGGTCTCGCGTCACTGCGTCTGCATACTGGTTTGCAAAAGCGTTGGCAGCACGGACTGACGCTTCGGCCAAGTGCCCCTCTGAGCGACTGATGCCCGGACGGTCTAAGTTTTTCATGTGACTTCTAGGGTCACCGTATACAGCCGCCATAGCCTTATTGTTAGCCAAAACCTTTTCCCGGCTCCTGTCGTTTGAGTACGGGATAGGCTCTTGATGTAATTGTAGATTGAACTGATTATTCATTAAAAAGGCTTCCCTGTTAGCGGTGGAGACCTTAGTAGTTCCCCACCTCCCATAAGTCCACCGCCAAACATCGGTCGAATGAGCGTGTTCAAGAACTGCATTTGATTGCCAAGGGCCTTATTCTGCACGCTTTGGTCTTGTTGCTTTGCAGCCGCAACATCTTGAAGTCCTGCTAAAACAGACTGCTGCTGGTTTTGTTGGAGCTTCCTTGCAAACTCGTTGCCAAGAATGCTCTCGTTGTAGGCTAGTTGTGCGTTCATTCCCGGCATAACTTGCTCATAGGCTTCTTGGCCTTGCATAGACCCAGGGCTTACGTAGTTGAGTCCCGGTGCAACAGGAGGAAGTTGCGGAGCGTTACCAAACGGGTTCTTCGGATTTTGGAATGTTTGATAATTCATCATTCTCTAATATCCCAAAGTTTCTGGACGTAAATTCAGCTTATCTAATTGAAGGTAAAAATTATCAAGCGTATTCATTGGGGTCTTCATACCAGCCAGTTGGTTATACTGATCCATCAAGCCTCGTTGCGTCCGACCGAGGCCGTCGTCAAGCATTCCGAGACCTTGATAAAACATTCTCGGGTCAGATTGAGTGTTTCTGTAGTATTGATCAGCGGCTCTGTCTAGATTCGCTAAACCACCACGCATTACTTGGTTTAATTGATTAACCATGGGAGTGTAGTTGGTGTTAGCAAAGTCAAACATTCGCTGGCTAGCCAAGTCGGATCTGTTCATACCGTCCAAGTAGTTCCGGTTAAGGTCTTGGCGATACCCGCCAGCACCAACATTTCCTGCTAGGGTGTCCAATGTTGACTGACCCATGCGACGAGAGTCCCCTATGCCACCAAACGCTTGGTCTGCAATCAGTCCAAGTAAAGGATCGGGGTTTTGCGTGTCCACCATTTGAGTGTTTTCGTTATCAAAATAGTCCTCAAACTCTTCTCCACGATCCCTAAAAAATTCGTCAATTTCCTCCGTGCGGGTTCCACCACCACCGAAAAAATTTCCGCCGCCACCAGGGCTGCCTGTTCCACCAGAGCCACCGCCGTATCCGCCAGTCATAATTGGGCTGCCATCTGGGCCTGTTGTTGTGAAAGTTCCTCCTGACCCTCCACCGCTACCAAACAGGCCGCCAAAGTCGCCCCCCATGTCGTAACCTGCATTCAAACTGCCAGTTCGACCTTGGTCTATAAAGTTCCTTGTTGTTCGGCTTCCCCCGCTTGTCCTAGTGCGGTTTTGTTCGTTCCGTTTTTGAATTGCGAAAGGAGCCAAGCCGGCGGCTGCCTGAGCGTCAGCCAAAGCCGTTTGCCCTTGCAATTGAGCCGTCGATTGACCGATGTTTCCACGCAACTGGTTATCGGATGCGTGCATGCCACCCAGCTGCTGCTGATTCGCTTGGTTCATCATAGCTTGGGCACCGTGCTGCGAGTTTGTGACGCTCGACAAGTTGTCCATTATGCTACGCTGAAGAGACCCCATATCCGAGAGCCCCTGCCGGCTCAAGTCGCTGGATGCCAACATGCGGGCGGCCTCGGCTTGGGCGTTAGCACCATACCGGTTGCCCTCCATATTCCCATAGGCATTAACTATACTAGCCACATTTTGGGCAAAGGGGTTGTATGTCTGGCCGAATGCCGTCTGCCCCTGCCCCATGGCTTGTCTTTGTGATGACTCGACCTGACCGATAAACGCCTGACGAGCAGCCTCAGCAGCCGCCATGGCCTTTGCTTGTTCTATCTGTCTCTCAGTGGTGTTGTCTCTGTCTTGCTGTGTCCATGTCCCGCGAGGGTTCATCGGGTTAAATGCAAATCGGTCATCTCTTGCGGGAGTCAACGTCGTTTCCCTGCCAGTTAGGGGATCTACAGCGTACTGCCCCGGATTCCGGGTTTTTCTTGAGGTCATCGGCAACCTCTTATGCCGGGGCGTGTTCGTTAAATTTGGCTGCGTAGTTGGTGACTTTTTCAAAAACCGTGACAACATACTGCTTGATCCTGCGTGTTTTAAGTTATTTTAGGTCCTGTTTTTATTGTCCTTCTAACCCACACCGCACACAAAAAAAGAAAAAAACACTTAATTTTAGAACATTAGACCAATATTCGTGTGTTTTGCGGATGAAGAACTAGCAAATGCCACGACCGCCCACCGTCTCCGGCTGTCATCTACCTTAATCTTGTACTTGTTCACTGCGTATGTAAGTGTATTTCCACCTGCATAGGTAATAGTACCATCTGCGTTACACTGAATTGCTGGCAAGGTAGCGGTTTTGTTTTCCTCTTCGGGAATTAACTTGACGTGTGCGTCAGTCAATCGCTCCGCAGTTAAATACCAAGACTTAGTTGCGTGTCTGTCCGGCAGGCCACCACCACCGCCAGTATTGATGAAGGGTCCGTAGTTAATGAAGTATGGCCCGTGGCTGACAGAGGCATCAATGAAGTTAGGCCCAAATTGAACAGGACCCTCGAAGACAATAGTGTCTCCATTTTCGTTGACTGTCTTGTGGAAGTGGTGGTGGTGAGTGTCTCCGTAGTTATGCGTGTCGCCTTGAAAAATCACATCGCCATAATTGATTGTGTCACCCTCCGTAACTGTTGGACCATAGTTGTGAGTTACAGGGCCGCCGAAAAACTGGTTGGTGTTGAAGGTTGGGTGACTGTTAAAGTGGGTATCACCTAGGCGATAGTTCTCGGTAATCGAGTCCCCTTGGTAGCTATATGAATTATCTGAATAATCGTAAACGCTGTTGTCTGTATAGGTGAACTCAGTGCTGTAGTCGTTCTGTAAAGTAAGGTAGTTATTTAAAATGTCGTTTATGTTCATGCGAACCGAGTTGTCGGTTTGATCATAATAGTTGAAAGGGTTATTAAAATACTGTGGCCCACCAAACTCGTTATTCATGTTCAGGTGGTTGTTGTCTGAGCGGTAGTCGCCATTCCAGTTGTTGTGGTTATTGAATGCGTTTTGATGCACTGCGGTTTGGTTTGCCCTGTGCTCCATCGGCAGGTTACAATTTCCAGTCGCCATCCCGATTTGGCTTAACTGCTGCGGGCTCACCGTGCCGGCTAATGCCCTTTGAAATGCAGCCTGTGTTCTTGTACTCAGCATTATCCGGCCCCCTGAATAGTGATGACGTGTATAACTGCTTTTTCTGATGATGTACTTTGCTGCCCCGTCAATGCAACGGCCATGTGCCGGTCGCCGCCAGCCGACTTTGGTGACCCACGACCTGAATATCTTGCAACTGCAACACCATTAGCCTCACCGAGGGATGACCGTGTTTTCTGCATGTTTAGCTTAGTCGATGTAGTTGATGCGACGAAGCCGGTGCCTGGGTTGCTTTCAATTGCATTTGCCCTAGCGGTTGGCGATGCGTTGAAGTGTAGGTTTAAATTTAAGTTTGTCTCGTCTTCTGTCGGCGTGTACAGAATGCCAATGTTTCGCATGCCGTCCTCGTCCGATAAAGGCATCTCGCCAGTCTTCAACGTGTACGGTATCGGTGAGCCGTTATCGCTGAATCCAGTCATTGCGTTCAGCTTTCCTGTTTGACCACCAAACATCTCAACAACACGACCGTCAATGACCGTCATTGTGCCGGATGTGACAGGCTCTGCATACGTCTCTTTCCACCACGTCTTTGTGGCGAAACAGTAGCACAGGGAACGAGATGGCTGCGTGTCAGTTGGGTTGCAATAGAAAAACCGCATGGTTTTGTCGCCAACATCACACTTGATAAAAAATTGATCTTTTTTAGTAAAATCTATCTCGCCGGCTTCCCTCCAAAAATTATCAATCGGAACTGATATAGGTTCTTCTGTGTTGCCGTCAAATGTGTAGAGTCCTTTCGTGTCTGCAAGAAACGCAATCCCCTCCATCACATCGGCACAACGAGGATTTAAGAGACCCCTGTAAGCAGCCAATTGTATGTTGGCGTCAATAATAGGCTGAGAAACGTACATCATCGTGTACAGATGACGAGACTGGCATATCAACATCATATAGCCAATAGGGACAAGACCAACGATGTAGTCGGTGTCATTAATAGATTCTTGCAGCGTGATGGCGTTGCTGCCGGGAACGGACTCTGGTTCATCTGGCTCGGAAAACCGCATTGTGTTTGGCTGCTCTCCAGTTTGGTCTGCTGCATACCACGCCCTGTCTTGATAATAAACCGCCACGCCCATGTTGCTTGGAGGCGGTATAAACCGACGAGCATTTGTGCGTCCTGTAGGAAGGGTAATTGGCATTAAACCAAACTCATCACGCTCTTGGTCCATAAGTTCTTCGTCGTCAATCGTATCAGTGTACGTCGTTGGCTCGGCGTGTTCGGTAATCAAGGTGTCGCCTTGTTCAGTCTGAAGGTGATCCCCGCTCTCCGTGTAGAGATTGCCACCAAAATGCAAGGTAGCAACACGAGCCAATAGCACATTTTGATCCGCCGACGTTCGCCATAATTCCATTTTGGAAACACGGTCATCAACGTATGGATGCGTAAAATCCCACTGTATACCTTGTGCCCCATTCTCAATAGTAACCTTTGCACGAGCACCAATCGCAGAGGGTATAGGCCCTCTCTCTCCCATGGGAGTGTCGTCTAAGTAACGATGGTAGCAATTGTATTCACCCCTAAAATTTTTAGACAGTCTAGCAACGGCCACCGCATGCTTCATAGTTATTTCAACTGTTGGCTTATAGTAGTACACGCCTTCGTTCTCGACAGTTGCACTCGCAATATTCCCTTGACTTGACACCGAGACTGTAGCGGAGCCTGACACTGAGTTTGTATCCTCAGAGTGAGGTATGATATTGACAATTGGAGCAGCAAAGTATCCCGACCCCGTGTTCGAGGCGGTGATTGACTGGATGCCAAACACTGTCTCTAATTCAAATGATACCCCTGTCCCGCCGCCACCATTGAAAGTAGCCTCAACGCTCGTCGTAGCACCCTTTCCGTAGCTTTGGAATTTGACCTCGGTAATGACGCCGCTAGATATGGCGCAAGTTGCAGCGGCAGGGTAGGTTGTACCGTCGATGTCTGC
>MDSW01133817.1_pt1 | contig 22162 bp, 21 predicted proteins | sample 811171 | NCBI WGS metagenome assembly MDSW01 (sample SAMN05326641, study PRJNA326480) | marine metagenome | isolation source: seawater | place: Atlantic Ocean: North West | collected 2012 | reverse complement strand
TCAAGCGGGGCACAATTAGTCCAGTTGTATACTAGTTTTATTTTTCAAGGAGCCTTAGTTATTGAGGATGTCCTTATAGGTCTTAACTCAAAAAATGCATAAGAAGCAAAATTTATTTTGCGCTTCTAATTTCAGCTTGAATATCCTTAGCTTTTTGAGAAGGATTATCAGCTTGTGTTATGGGTCTTCCAACAACTAATGCTGTTGCCCCGCTAAGTATAGCTTCTTTGGGTGTTGATGCTCGCTTTTGATCATTTTTCATCGTTCCGAGTGGACGAATGCCAGGTACAAATATTTCTATGTCTTCCCTGACCTTTTGACGTACTATATCTATTTCTTTGGGGCTGCAAACTAGACCATCTATGCCTGACTCTGCTGATAGCGTTGCAAGGCGAACTACAGCATCTTCAGTGTTTCCTCTCATGCCTATGGATTCTAGGTTTGAATGACTTAAGCTAGTTAATATTGTAACGGCTAAAAGTTTTATTCTAGGCAGGTTTAGCCTTTCAGCTTCCTCGTGTGAAGCTGAAACAGCTGCCTTAAGCATCTCAGATCCTCCACTTGCATGCACAGTTAGATAATTTGGTGTGAAAGGGGCTATGCTGCGAACAGCACCTGCGACTGTATTTGGAATGTCGTGGAGTTTTAAATCAAGGAATAAAGGTAGACCTAAGGTCTTAATTCGTTCTATTCCTTCCTGCCCATTTGAGCAAAAGAACTCTAGACCTAATTTAAAGCCATCGACTGATTCTGAAAGTTTATTTGCCAAGGCTTCGACTGTTTTAAGATCCTTACTATCAAGGGCGCAATATAAAGAAGCAGTTTTTTCCATTTTTATAAAGTTTTCATTAGTGCAGTTTTTTTATGAGATTTCATCAAAGTTTGTATATTATATTGTTAACATATAGTTGGCGCAAAGGGGAACGGGCTGATGTAGATAACTATAATTGGAAGTATATATAGTTTAAATTATTTGGAATTATTATGCCTGATAAAGCTAAAATAAATTCTCCTATTGTTTGTGGTTCTGTTGCAGATGCAACTGCGCAGGCTATTTTGGAGTCGAAATCCTTTTTAATAAGACCGGAACAGCCATTTAGATTAACATCTGGGCTTCTCGCACCTTTTTATATCAACTGTAGGCAGATATTAAGCCATCCTAAAGCTAGAAGTATTATTGCTAACGGTTTGGCTAATGCGGTAGAAGCCACAAATACTAAAATAGTTGCGGGAGGTGTAACTGCTGGTGTGCCATATGCAACCATGGTCGCAGACCGCCTTGATTTACCGCTTGTATATGTTCGTTCAGAGCCTAAAGCACATGGAACTGGTGCTCAAATTGAAGGAGGTAATGTTTCTGGTAAACAGGTAGTTTTAATTGAAGATTTAGTAACTACTGGGAAAAGTATAATGCATTTTGCTGAAATTCTTAGAGGTTCAGGAGCTATAGTAGAAAATGTAATTGTGATGTTTGCTCGTCTTACAAGCGATGCTTTACCTAAAATAATAGACTCTGAATTAAAGCTTTTCTGGTTATGTGATTTAGAAAGGTTGCTTAATATAGCACTAAGCAATGGTAGTGCTGATTCAGCTCAGTTAAATGAAATAAATTCATTTCTGGATGATCCTAAAGGTTGGTCTAATGCTAATGAAAAGTGATAAATATTTTTATGGTTTATAACTTTTATGGTTTATAACTAAAGTCTTTTTATATATTATTACTTTTATTATTTCTATCTATTGATTGGAATAAAGTTGGGCGGGCTTGAATTTAATCAAGCCCGCCCCCCAGTGCTGGTTGCTCAGTGTTAAACACACTGTCCGGGATAGCAACCTGCATTGGTTTGTTTACTCCGCTGCAGCCCCAGTAGCTTCCTCTGTTGTGCCGTTTTCATCAGTAAATTGTTCGGTCTCAGTGGAGGCATCCATAGCAGTTGTAGAAGTTTCACCTCCGCTGACTGCTATATTGATAGCATCAAAGTACCCTGTTCCTGCTTCCCTTTGATGTCGTGTTGCTGTGTATCCGTTTACTTCATCTGAAAACTCAGCATCCTGTAGTTCTGAATATGCTGCCATTCCTCTTTTAGAATATCCACGGGCAAGGTCAAACATTCCATGATTTAAGCTATGAAAGCCCGCTAGTGTAACAAATTGGAATCTATAACCCATTGCGCCAAGTTCTGACTGGAATTTTTCAATTGATTCTGTTTCTAAATTGGCACGCCAATTAAATGATGGAGAGCAGTTGTAGGCCAATGCCTTATTCGGGAAAACTTTATGTATTGCTTCCGCAAATGTTCGAGCCTGTTCAATATTTGGTCTTGATGTCTCCATCCAAATAAGATCACAGAAAGGCGCACAGGCTAGTCCTCTTGCAATACATCTCTCCATACCTTCATTCTCTCTAAGTCGATAGTACCCCTCTGCTGTTCTTTCACCGGATATAAACGGATGGTCCCTATCATCTATGTCACTTGTTAAAAGTTGAGCACTGTCTGCGTCCGTGCGACAAATAATAACTGTGGAAGCCCCCATTACGTCTGCAGCCAATCTAGCGGCATTAAGGTTTCGAATATGTTGGGAGACTGGGATTAGAACCTTCCCTCCAAGATGCCCACATTTCTTTTCAGCAGCAAGTTGATCTTCAAAATGAATACCTCCAACTCCTGCTTCTATGTATGCTTTAGCTATTTCAAAAGCATTAAGTGAGCCACCAAAACCTGCTTCAGCATCTGCTACGATAGGGGCAAACCAATCTATATTTTCTTGTTGTTCTCCGTCATGAATTTCTAAGTGCTGAATTTGATCTGCCCTAGTTAGTGCGTTATTTATTCTCTTAGCAAGTGCTGGACCTCCATCTGCGGGGTATAGACTCTGATCAGGGTAAGTCTGACCAGCCCCGTTTGCGTCAGCTGCAACTTGCCACCCCGATAGATAAATTGCTTTTAATCCTGCGCGAACCATTTGGACTGCTTGACCGCCAGTCATAGCACCAAGAGTATTTATGTACATTTCATTATTTATTAACGACCAAAGTTTGTTTGCAGCATGTTCTGCTAGGCTATAACGAATTGGGAGAGAGCCGCGTAGTTTTTCTACTTGTTCAGGAAGATAATTACGCTCGATGCCATCAAATCGATTATTATCATCTGTGTTAACAAGATAGTTAAAAGAATTTGTAGACATTTACGACTCCTGATCCAAATAGTTAATTATTTAAGGCTTGCGGATAATGTAGATACCTTTTGAAAAAGTCTATAAACTATTGATAATAATAATGTATTTATGTATTATAAAGAAAATATACATTATATCATTTTGTAATTATTGTAAATATTTGTCATTATAAACTATTCAGCGGGTAAGTGTATGGATGATAGAAAGGTGATGGTTGGCCAACGTGTACGCCGTTTAAGACAAAGCCAGGGCAATACTCAAGCGCAGATGGCGTCTGAATTGGGCATATCAACTAGTTATTTAAACCTTATAGAAAGAAATCAAAGACCAGCAACTGTTCAATTTTTGCTAAGATTAGGACAGGTCTTTGATATAGATTTAGTTGAGTTTGCAGGAAATGATGAGGCTCGAATAGCAGCTCAATTACGTGAAGTTTTTGCTGACTCTATATTCAAACAATCAAATATTTCAGCACAAGATATAGAAGATATAGCTGCTGCAAGTCCAATTGGTGGGGAAGCGGTATACTTACTTTATAAAGCATACCGAAACTTGTCAGAACGCGTAGTAGTTGGAATACCTAAAACAGAAATGGAGAATGGACCACTTTCGTCCTCTGAATTCATACCTGATAATAACTCTAGCCCGCGTGAAGCAGTGCTAGACTATCTTCAGTCTGAACAAAATTACTTTCCTGAATTAGAGTCTGCTACAAGTGAACTAATCCCATTATTAAACTCCAAGGGAGTTGACCTCATAAGTTCCCTAGCAGGTATTTTAGAGTCACGACATAGTGTTCGTTCAAGGGTATTACCGGTTGATGTGATGGGTGAAACACTGAGTCGTTATGACCGACACGGTAGAAGAGTTTTAATTTCAGAAGCTTTAGGATTAGAAGGGCGAGTATTTCAAATGGCACTTCAACTGGTAAGTATGGAGTGTCTTGATATCATAACGGATATTATAGATAAGGCTAAATTAAGAGATATTCCGACTAAACGTTTTTTAAAAGATCAATTAACTGATTATCTAGCAAGGTCTTTATTGATGCCATATATGACCTTTAAAGAAGCTGTTGACGATCTTCGCTATAATTTTGTTTTGTTGTCACGAAGGTTTAACGTTCCGATAGAGCATGTTTGTTTTCGCGCTGCCTCTTTGCAAAAACCTGGGGCAAGGGGCGTACCAATATTTCTAATGCAGGTCGATGCGGCAGGCACACTTTTATATCGTTGTAGCTCTAATAAATTTTATCCACCTCGTTTTGGTGGTTTATGTCCCCGATGGAATCTCTACGGTATTGGTGCTGGCGCCTACTCTGTTTGGCCAAGCAAAATATGTACACCTAATGGTATTCAATTTGCATCGTTTTCTATTAGAACTCCATCTCCAAGTGTTTCTAAAATGCAAGGAAGTGAGCCTACTTTAGTTACTATTGTAGGTTGTGAAAGTGGCCAAGCACAAAATTTTGTTGATGCTGATAGTTTGAGATTTGAATCTTCAGATCAAAGTATTAATGAAATCACTTTCTGTGAGTGTATGATGTGTCAGCTTAATAGCTAATATTATGCTATTAAAGTTAAATTAAAAATTTTAAATAACTTTAATCACTAATTTTGTATTTCGTTCTGGCGTTTTTGCCACGTCCAAGCACGTACCGATTCATAAGAATCTTCAGAATTTTCAACTAGGTAGTCTATAGGATCAATTAAACGCTCTCTGATTGCAATACCCTCTAAAATACTCAGACTAATACGTGTATTTGAGGCTAGAATCCAAGATCTTGGGTCTAGAAGCATATTTGCACCTAGGCCCAGAGAATCTCTCGCAGAGGTTGGTCCAAAAAATGGGAGTACCAAATAAATCCCTTCTCCGACTCCTAAATTATAGAGTGTTTTGCCAAAATCTGATTTGTGTGAGGGTAAGCCTAGGTTTTCTGCTACGTCAACTAGTCCCGCTAATCCCGCGGTAGAATTAATTACAAAGCGGCTAAATGAAACAGCAGCATCTTGAAACTCTAATTGAACTAAGTCATTAACAAAAACAAGTGGCTCCCCTAAATTATTAAATGCTCTTAATATGTAAGGCTTAGCAATATCCGGCACAAAAAAACGATAGGTTTTTGCCAATGGTTCAAAAATTAAAAAGTCAAGCGCTCCATTACCATAAAAGAAAACTCTATTAAGACCTTCAAGGGGGTCTATATTTGCATAGCCATCAGTACCTCCGTTGGAAGGAAGCTGTGGCCAAAACTTTAATGCTTCATTGTTTTGTTTAGAAGGATTAATGACTTTATCAAGGCTAGCCTTGGTGGCATGGTTTTTATTTCTTATTAACTGAGCCTGTTTATGTTTTTGTGAAGGCAAAATTATCCGCCCTTGGGATTTGAAAAATTGAGGAAAACTGATACTTACCCTTTTGATTATAGCTTCTCGCTGTTTTGGAGCTAGCTGAATAGCTTTTTCCATTGCGGGCTCTAATAATATTGGGTTTTGCGCTACAATGCCTATTATAGTTGTTTCCAAATGATGAAAGCCCCCGCGACGAGGTTCATCAATTATACTACCATGACTTGCTATAATCTCTTGATCGCGATTAGCTGCTATAGATAAAGCCAAACTCAGCTTTTCTGGTAATTGAATTTGTGATTGAGAATTCGCATTATCTGCACTTAACACCATCAGCAAAAAAAAGCAGATAGACCAAAGAAAACTAATTATGCAAATTGTTATATTGCCTTTGGTCATAAACTCATCCTTTTGATAATAAATGGAAATATTTATCCATATCAATATTACCGCCTGAGGCTACCACTACTATTGTTTTACCGTAAATATCGATTTGATTTGTTAGAGCTGCGGCAAGTGCTACAGCACCCCCAGGCTCAATAACTAACTTTAAATATTTAAAGGCTAATGCCATTGCCCTAATTACTTCTTTATCAGAGACAACAAGGCTTTTTTCAAGCATATTTTTATTTATTTCATAAGTGATTTTTCCTGGTATTGGGGCTAATAAAGCATCACAAATTGAATAAAAATTAGTATCAGTGACACTCTTTCTATATCCGCTTTCAATAGATAGTCGATGATCATCCCAGCCAAATGGTTCAGCAGCATAAATCTTTGTATTTGGCCATGTGTCACTTATTGCTAAGCCAACCCCAGCTATTAATCCACCACCACCAGTAGGAACAACTATCAAATCTGGTAAAACGTTTGATCTAATACATTGCTCTACAATTTCCAGCCCAGTTGTCCCCTGACCTGCAATAACTGTGGGTTCATCGTATGGCTTAATTATAGTTAGTTTATGTTCTTCAGCCAACATTTGCCCTAATTTTTCTCGATTTTCTTCGGCTCTATTATATTGATGAATATGGGCGCCATAACTACTTGCCCCCTCCAGCTTAATTTTTGGTGCGTCTGAGGGTATTACAACATGAGCTTTTAATGCTAAAAGTTGAGCGGCACATGCTATAGCATGGGCATGGTTACCTGAAGAATATGCAAGAACACCCATTTCTTTTTGTTTTGGATTAAGCAATGAAAGTGCATTTAATGCACCACGGAATTTAAAAGCTCCAGTTTTCTGCAATGTTTCAGCTTTAACTAAGATTCTTCCACCAGCTATTTTATTAAGTAATGATGATTCAATCAGAGGTGTTAATATAGAATGCTTAGATATTCGTTTTGCGGCTTGCTTAATATCAAAAATATTGGGTAAAGTTTTTGGTGATTCCTCCATGGATAACTCCATATTATAGTTCAATAGACTAATAAGGTCCCTAAAGGATCAAGCAGCTAATTACTAATACAACTAAAGATTGTTTTATATGATCTAAAACTTTCTTTAAATCCTAAAATTATATTTTACTTGATAATACCTCTCCTTAGATCTGACTCAATATTAAATCCATGTTTATTATTTTTCATTAGGCGTCTGTATACCTGTAATCCTTCAATCACTCTCTGAATATAATTACGGGTTTCCTGAAGTGGAATTTTTTCAATCCAATCAATTATATCGATATTGGTATTTTTTCTAGGGTCACCATATGTATTGAACCATCGTGACAGGTTTCCAGGTCCTGCGTTATATGCCGCTAAGGCTAAGGCATAAGAGCCATCATAATTTTCAATAAGGCTATAAAGGTATTCACTTCCTAGTTTTATATTGTATGAAGGATCGCGGGTAAGTTGAGATTTTGAAAAACCTAACCGAAGGGTTTTAGCTACTGATTTCGCCGTTCTTGGCATTAATTGCATAAGTCCACGAGCACCAGCCCTACTTATTGCATCATCGTAAAACTGACTTTCTTGACGAATGACGGCTAATACTAATGCATGCTCAAGATCATTATCAGCTAATGCAAAAGGTACTAACGGCACTGGAAATAAATACTTTTCGTTATGATAGCCATCTCTTGATGCACGCTTTGCAGCAGCTATCGCTAAATCTGGTCTTTGTAGTTCTTTAGCTAAAGATGAGATATGTACAAAATCATTCGATGTTTTAGCTAGTTCACCCAGTTTAAGAAGTATAGAACGTACCATCTGATCTCGCCCAACAAAGGCTAATCTGCGAGCGGCTGAGAATAATGCGTGATTTTTAAGAGAACTACTAATAGCAATAGTAGTATTTTGTTCCACACATTCTGGTTTAGAAGCTTCACTTTTTCTAATTAATTCAATAGCAAGTTGACCGTAGAATGTAGTGCAGTAACGGGCTGCAACTTTAAACCATTTTTCAGCTGTGAGTTTATTACCTGCTACATCAGATGCTCTTCCTGCCCAATAAGAGGATCGTGCTCGGCTAATTGGCATGACAACAGCGTCATAAATACTAGAAAAATGATTCAAAGCCATTAGTGGTTCATTAAGTAAGCGAAGAGATATCCATCCTGATAGCCACTCAGCCTCAGAAAAAGTCGTAGCGTGCATTTGCCCGTGTTCGGCGGCTAAAAGATATGCCTGGTCATATTTTTCAGACTTTATAAGGTTCCTGACTTGGATTTTTCTTTCATGCCACCATAGCCTTGGTTTTACAAGCTTATCAGGAGAATTAAACAAAATTTCCCTTGATGATTCATTCTTGCCTTTTTTCCTTCTCCAACGAACTCTTTCATATTTTAGACCAGGATCGTTTTTAAGTTGTTCTGGCAATTTAGCAATTGCTGAGTCAACTCCTCTATAAAAGTTTCTTAGTGCTAAGCGTGCAATAGCAAGGTCTTTATATTTGCTATCTACAAAGCGAAACATTTGTTTTGCTGCCACCTCTTTGTTATTCCAAAGAAGCTGATCGAGTCTAGCTAGGTGATTCTCTTTAGTTAAAAACTCTCGATATTTTTTTTCAGTGATTATTAAATCCTTGCGGCTATAATGATCTAGCAGCCAAGATTTACGTATGAAAATTTTGGCTTGGTCCTTGTTTCCCTCTCTTAAGAGAGCTTCAGCTAGCCTTAGACGACCTTGCTTACTTACTGGATCTTGCCAACGATACCATTCTAGAACAGGTGTATCATTTGTTTTTGCTGCTAGTGCTCGATCAGCTGTTGATAATAAACTACTTTGTCTCGGCCAATCGCGATGAGAATTTATAAAGTTAGAAATGTTGAAGAAAGAAGGAAAGCTATAAGGATCGGTATAAGTAATCCATTCTATTATTTCTCGAGCAGATTGGTCATTAATTATTTTACTTATGGCTATAGCTTTTGAATATTTTCCCCTATCCAAAGCAATCAGAGCCTTATGAAAGTTTATAGAATCTTTACCAGAAAAAGGGGGGGGGAGGGGAATTCTAAAATTTTCTGCTGTTACATTATTTGTAGCAGTTACCCCTATAATTAAACAAAACGCATAAAGGATATTAATTAATAGATGCAAAGTGAATTCCTAATGAAAATTTCCTGCTATTTTAATAACAGCTTTAAGGGTGGTAAGGTAGTTAAAGATTATTATTTCAGGTAGGTTTTCTTACCTACTCTTGTGATTACTCGATCCCCCTACTATTGTTATATTCTGACAAAAGCAAAAATTGAGGTTTCTTAGAATGACCAAATTTGAAGGTTATTTTACTGCATTAGTAACACCTTTCTCTAACGGAGAGGTTGATGAACCAGCATTCCGGGACTTGGTAGAGTGGCAAATAATAGAGGGAGCAAAAGGTCTTGTTCCATGTGGTACAACAGGCGAGTCTCCCACACTAACGCATTCGGAGCATATGCGCGTTGTGGAACTCTGTGTAGAGGTTGCTGCTGGAAGGGTTCCCATAATTGCTGGAGCTGGCTCTAATGCAACAAAGGAGGCATGTGAGCTTACCCAACATGCCAGAGATGCAGGAGCAAGCGGGGCTTTATTAGTAATGCCTTATTACAACAAACCAACACAAGAAGGAATGTATCGCCACTATATGACAATAGCTGATACTGTAGATATCCCACAAATAATATATAATATCCCAGGGCGCTGCGTAGTTAATATGTCACTGGAAACGATGACTAATTTATCACGGCATGAGAATATTGTAGGTGTAAAAGATGCTACTGCTGATCTTTGTATGCCGACATTGGTGAAAGCAGCTTGCGGTGAAGAATTTATACAATTTTCAGGAGAGGATGGAACAGCACTTGGCTTCTTAGCTCAGGGTGGGCACGGAGTAATTTCTGTTACTGCAAATTTAGTACCCCGCCTATGCTCTGAATTTTTTAAGTCATGGAAAGCTAATGATGTTTTGCAGGCTTTTGAACGTCATATGGCCTTGATGCCACTTCATGATGTGATGTTTGTAGAAAGCAACCCAATTCCAGTAAAGTTTGCTTTATCTTTAATGAAACGATGTATTGGTGAGTACAGACTACCTCTTTGTGAACCTAGTAAGGAAAACTCTGACCTGATAGAATCAACAATGTATAAATTACAACTTTTGTAGGGCAAACAATTTGTTTATACAATTTGGATAACTTGAAGGATGGCTAGTAACTCATCAGTTAGCAAAAAAATAATAGCCGTTAACAGGAAAGCTCGGCGAGATTATAAAATTGAGGATACGCTGGAGGCTGGAATAATACTCACCGGAACTGAGGTAAAGTCATTACGACTTGGAAGAATCAATATTGGTGATTCTTACGCAGCTGAGAAGAGCGGAGAAATTTTTTTACAAAATGCACATATAAGTGAATATTTTGCAGGTAATATTGAAAATCATGAGCCAAATAGACCGCGAAAGTTGCTTTTGAGGAGCAGGGAAATTGCTAAGTTAATTGGTACATTAAGACGTGGGGGCATAACGCTAGTTCCCCTATCTCTATACTTTAACCCTCGTGGAATAGCTAAAGTGGAGCTTGCAGTTGCTTCAGGAAAGCGAAAATATGACAAAAGGCAAACCGAGAAGGCCCGCTCGTGGCAAAGGCAAAAAGAGCGATTAATTCGTAAAGATGTATGATTTTTAATTTTTTTTGAGCAAATTTTGAATATCAATAAATATTGATTCAAACATTTTTGTCGACAATCTCCCAGTATTAGTGTTGAGCCTAGAACAGTGATAGCTATTAACAAGAATACGACCATCTTCTAGATGGTGAATTGCTCCATGATTAAATTTGTATTTTGATATTTTAAGACCCAAAGCGCTTAAAGTGGCTTTATGAGAAATATGACCTAGGCACAAGAAAATGAATAATTTCTGCATCTTGTTGATTTCAAGCTTAAGAAACTTAGCACAAGAGGATATTTCCTGAGCAATAGGTTTATTATTTGGTGGAACGCATCTGACAGCATTAGTTATTCTAGCGTCGTTTAATTTCAAGGAGTCATCGGCGGCTGCAGCATAATTTCCGTTAGCAAATCCAAACTTTATCATTGTTGGGTAAAGTAATTCTCCAGCGTAATCACCGGTAAATGGTCGACCAGTTCGATTGGCTCCTTTCAGTCCCGGTGCAAGACCGATAACTAGGAGACGTGCATCTAGTGATCCGAAGCTTTCAACCGGACCATTATGCCAATCTGCATAACGTAAATCGTTATCTCTCCGAAATAGAGTTAATCGCGGACAGATTGAGCATTTCTTATCAGGTTTATGCCAATAATTAATATTTGGACTCACTTTGCATCCTCTGCATTATCAGGCTGTTGTGATTTTTTAGAAAAGCTTGCTTTAGAAGGAGGAGAAGTTGAATTAGTTATGTTGTTATTAATAATTTCATCAGAGAAATTTTGAGTATTAGTATTTTCAACATTAAGGCTAATATTATCTAATATATCCTCTAGTTCGACAAAGTCATCAGCTTGTCGCCTTAATTCATCGGCTATCATTGCAGGAACAGATTTTAATGTACTTACTACCGTTACCCTTACTCCTTTTCTTTGAATGACCTCTACTAAATATCGGAAATCTCCATCTCCTGAAAATATTATTGCATGATCTATGTGGGGGGCAATTTCTAGGGCGTCTATAGCTAATTCTATATCCATATCTCCCTTTAATTTTTTGCGTCCATCAGAATCAATAAATTCCTTAGTAGGTTTAGTTTTAAGGGTGTAACCATTGTAAGCAAGCCAGTCTACTAAAGATCTGATCGAAGAGTGATCTTGGTTTTCAGAAATAGCAGTATAATAATATGCTCTTAAAAGTTCTCCATCATTATTAAATAATTTTAGCAGCTTTTTAAAATCAATAACGACCCCTAAAGCCTTTGCTGATGAATGTAAATTGGAGCCATCTATAAAAAACGCAAATTTATTTTTTCCTAATTTGGGCATTCCATGTCTCCACATATATATCTTGTCGATGGTTTATTATTGTTTTTTTACTAATAGAGGTAGTATTTGAATTTATTAGAGTGGGTTTATAACAGTTAGAGTTTTGGAGATTATACATGATTTTAATTGGTCTAGGTGCAAATTTACCTAGTAACAAATTTGGAGAACCTGAAAAAACTCTGCTTGGAATTATAGGTTATTTAAATAATAGCGGGATAAAGGTTTTGTCAAAGGCACGTATTTATAAAAGTGCACCTGTGCCCATATCTGATGACCCGTGGTTTTTTAATACTGTCATTAATGTCCAAACAAGCCTTACACCATGCTCTTTAATGCGAATGCTTTTAGATACTGAGTTAAAATTTGGACGTAAAAGATCACGTGTAAATGCCCCACGCATAATAGATATCGATTTATTAGATTATGAAGGGTTAGTTGTTAAAGAAAGTTCAGAAATTTTTGGATTAGATTTAGTGCTCCCTCACCCACGAATGGATAGTCGTGCCTTTGTTATGCTTCCATTGTTGGAATTGGCTCCAAATTGGAGTCATCCAATCTCAGGATTAAGTATTCAAAACTTAATAGAAAATTTAGATCCTTCACAAAATATAGTTGTATTGGGTTAATTAAATGCAATATCTAGCTATTATAAATTATTACAAAATAATTTTATCACCAAATTGCTTGCGTGTTCTATTTAGCACATATATATATTCGCGTTGGCTTTAATAATAAACTTTTTGAATTATTGCGGGGTGCTCTAAATGGCGCGAGTTACAGTCGAAGATTGCGTTACAAAAGTAAGAAATCGTTTTGAATTGGTTCTGCTTGCAGCACAAAGAGCTCGTGATATTCACTCAGGCTCTGACCTTACCGTAGATAGAGATAACGATAAAGATGCTGTAGTTGCCCTTCGAGAGATTGCCGAAGAGAAAATAGAACTCGACCAGTTGAGACAAGAGCTAGGGCATGGCAGACAATTCTTAATTGATGATGATGATGATGATTTAGAAGAAGAAAACCCTACGATGATCGCTGCAGAACAAGCATGGGCAGGTGTAACTTCGGCTCAAGAGGCAGAAGCAGCTACATCCTCGGAAAACACTATTGTAGATACAAAAGATTCGAAAATTGAACCTGTTGAAGTTGGGATAGCGGAAGATAAAACTCCTTCTTCCGAAGCGGAATAAGTTAATTAGTCCTGTCTCAGACTGATTTATAAAATATTTTTGAAATACCCTTTTATTATTGGGCAGCCATAGGCAGGTGTTTCCAGCTCGCTAAATATATATTGCAATGGGGGCAAAAGTGATTCGCCAATACGAACTTGTAGAGCGGGTTAAGTCCTATGAACCTGGTGCCGATGAGAAACTTCTCAATCGTGCTTATGTCTTCTCTATGAAGGCTCATGGCTCTCAGACGCGTGCTAGCGGAGACCCTTTTTTCTCTCATCCACTTGAAGTAGCAGGTATTTTAACAAGCTTAAAATTAGATTCTGCCTCAGTAGTTACAGGGTTATTACATGACACGGTTGAAGATACATTAGCTACATTGGGGGAAATTGAAGAGGGGTTTGGTTCAGAAATTTCTCGTTTAGTTGATGGGGTAACAAAGTTATCCCAGTTTGAATTGCAATCAGATAAATCTAGGCAGGCGGAAAATTTTAGAAAATTTTTGTTAGCTATGAGTGAAGATATTCGTGTGCTTATAGTTAAGTTAGCCGATCGTTTACACAATATGAGAACCCTCAATTATATTTCTAAAGATTCTAAGCGATCAAAAATTGCAATGGAGACGATGGATATTTATGCTCCATTAGCAGGTAGGATTGGGCTTCATAGTATAAAAGATGAACTCGAGGATCTTGCATTCGGAGAATTAAATTCTAGTGCCCGTACTTCTGTTTTAAAGAGGTTAGAATTTTTAAGAGCAGAAGAAGGAAGTTTAGTACCTCGTGTTTTAGCTGGATTAAATCAAACGCTAAAAGTGGCCGGTATAAACTGTCAAATAACAGGAAGAGAAAAAAGCCCCTATTCAATATGGGTAAAGATGCAGCGGAAAAATATAACTTTTGAACAGCTATCTGATATTATAGCTTTTAGAATAGTCGTAGAAAATTTGGAAGAATGCTACCATACACTCGGTATAATGCATAAACAATACCCAATGGTTCCTGGGCGATTTAAGGATTACACTAGTACCCCAAAGCCTAACGGTTATAGGTCCTTACACACAGCCGTTATTGGACCTGAGCGACAGAGAATAGAAATACAAATCCGTACTAAAACAATGCATGAGGAGGCTGAGTACGGTGTTGCTGCTCACTGGGCGTTTAAGCAAGTGAAAGGCTTAGGAGACGGCAGTAAAAAATATCGTTGGATGCGAGATTTATTAGATATTTTAGATAAGGCTGCTGGTCCCGAGGAATTTTTAGAACATACTAAACTTGAAATGTTTCAAGACCAGGTTTTTTGTTTTTCACCAAAAGGAGATCTCATTGAGCTACCGCAGGGAGCTACGCCAGTTGATTTTGCTTATGCTGTCCATTCAGATATCGGTGATAGCTGTGTTGGGTCAAAAATAAATGGACGTATGGCGCCGTTAAAAACACAATTGCAAAACGGAGATCAAGTAGAAATAATTAAATCTCGTATAAGAGCCCCTTCACCTACATGGGAAAGATTTGTTATTACTGGTAAAGCAAGGGCAAGCATAAGACGCTTTGTAAGATTTAAGGAAAGGGAAGAGTTTATTTCTCTTGGGGAGGCAATCGCAAGAAAAACCTTTCGTGAACATGATGCGAATTTTGATGAATCTATTATTGCAAATCATGTATCATCACTAAAGGGGTTAGACCTTAAGGACGTATTTGCTAAACTTGGTAGTGGGGAATTAACTAGCCATAAACTTGCTGAAATACTTTTTCCAACTCGTGGGCTCGAGTCCATAAGAAATAGAGCACTCTCATTTGTTCGAAAACGTTCCGGGGAAGTAAAGGCTGGTGACCAAGGAGTTCCAATCCGAGGTCTTACACAAGGCATGGCTTTACATATTGCAGAATGTTGTAATGCGTTACCTGGTGAGCGTATTGTTGGTATTGTTACAACTGGACGAGGAGTAACTGTACATACCATAGATTGTGAATCATTAGCTGAATTTGGAGAAACTCCCGAGCGTTGGCTGGACCTATCTTGGGATAATACAAGTGGAATTAATAAGGTCCATATTGGACGCATTGATATGGTGGTGGTGAATGAAACTGGTGCTTTAAGTGATGTAACTGCTGCAATAGCTCGTAGCCAGGGTAATATTACTAACCTAAAAATTTCAAGTCGTGAGCAAGATTTCTTTGAGCTCATTGTTGATGTTGAGGTGCAAGATATTAGACATTTGTCAGAAATAATTGCGAATTTACGTTTAGTGCAATGCGTAAGTCGCGTGAAAAGAAATAGACATTGATAAACATAAATTAAGAGTTAAATTGAAGGTAGGTATAATCCATGCTTAATTTTATTGCATGGGTGTTTAGTATTTTTTAATAAATAGAGTTAGTGAACGATAATTTGAAAAGTTACCTCACAGGATGTTAAGTAGACTTTGCGTCCCTTAAAGGAATAATTAGGAGGCGAATTTGATTTATGTGGACTTGCATGTTGTGGTTAAAATCTGATGGGGCTATTTAAGCGCAGGCAGAAAATAACTGTTTTAGCACGTATCCGAGAAGTACTCTGGCCCAGTATGGGGTGGAAGCGTATGGGTCTTTATTTCTTAATAAGAATAAAAAGGCTCCCGGGAACCCCCTATAGTATTGCTGCTGGCTTTGCTTGTGGAGCCGCTATTTCGTTTACCCCTTTTGTAGGTCTCCACTTTATTCTTGGAGCGGTAATAGCTTGGTTAATGCGTGCAAGTCTAATTTCATCAGCTATTGGTACTGCTGTTGGTAATCCATGGACATTTCCTTTTATATGGGGAGGAATTTATTGGCTGGGTACCAAAATCTTAGGTTATGAACGAGGTCAGGAGTTACCTGCAGAACTTACAATTAGTGTAATATTTGAACAGCCAACAGCAATTTTTATTCCTATGCTAATTGGTGGGATACCAGTGGCACTAATAGTTTGGATAATATTTTTCTTTCCTATTAAGCGTTTTATTGCGAATTACCAGAAGCATAGGAAGCAGTCTCGCTTAATGAGGCGCGAAGTTTTAGCATCTCAAGCTGAAGGTGGCTTAAAAAAAACAGTTAATGAAAGTGCTTTTAATGAATCTAGTAGTAAAAAAAATATAATAGATACAGTTGGTAGCAGGATGCATATTGATGAATAATCTATTGCGACTAGGGGTTAACATTGACCATGTAGCGACAATTAGAAATGCTAGGGGAGGCATTCATCCGGACCCTTTAGAAGCAGCACTAAAAGCCGAAAAAGCTGGTGCTGATGGTATTGTATGCCACTTAAGAGAGGATAGACGTCATATTTCAGATAAAGACCTAAATAGGTTGATCAAGGAAATAGACTTACCATTAAATTTAGAAATGGCGACTACAAATGAAATGCTAAATATTGCTCTTAGGCATAAGCCCCCAGGAGTATGTCTTGTCCCCGAGAAACGACAAGAGCTTACCACGGAGGGTGGACTTGATGTTATATCTAAGGTTGATGAGATCTCAAAATTTGTTCATACCCTCTCGCAAGCCAATTGTTTTGTTAGCCTGTTTGTTGACCCTAATCTAAGGCAAATTGATGCAAGTTATTCTTCTGGCGCACCTGCTATTGAGTTGCATACGGGGAACTACTGTGATGCGACAACTAAGCACGAGAGAGACGAGAATCTGCAGCAAATAGTTGCAGCAACGAGACATGCTATCGATCTAGGATTAGAGGTAAGAGCAGGCCACGGTCTCTCTTTTGATACTGTAGAGCCGATAGCTGCAATAGAGGGTATAACTGAATTAAATATAGGACACTTCTTGATTGGAGAGGCTATTTTCTCGGGGTTAGAAATTGCTATTAAGCGTATGCGTAAACTTATGGATTCCGCACGTGGCATAGTATCTTCAAAAAGTTAATTATTAGGGTTCAGTATATTTTTTCAATATAGGGTAGGACTGTGATAATAGGTACAGGCATAGATGTAATTGATATTGATAGGATTTCTAAAGTTTTAAATCGATATGGCGAAAGGTTTACGCATAGAATATATACTTCTGTTGAGCGACAAAAGTCTGAAAGTCGTGTCAATAGAATAGAAAGTTATGCTCGACGTTTTGCTGCTAAGGAAGCGTGTGCGAAAGCTTTAGGAACTGGCTTTCGAAAAGGGGTTTTTTGGCGTGATTTAGAAGTTTCTAATTTACCATCAGGACAGCCAACTATGATACTTGGAGGTGGGGCAAGACAGCGATTAGAAAAAATTACGCCCTTGGGAATGACAGCAATGGTTCACCTTTCTTTAACTGATGAACCGCCTATGGCTCAGGCTATAGTTATTATAAGCGCATTAATGAAACAGCCTAATAGAAGTGAGGCTTAGATTTATTAGGGATTATTCTGGTTTTATATAAGGGGTTTTAGTAAATGGTATTTAGATGGTAGAGGCAAATAAAAAAATCGACGAAAAGAATAACAAAGGAGGTAAAAAACCTAAAAAGGGGGGTATGTTTGCAACCTTAAGGATGGTTTTGTATGCAATATTGGCAGCAGTAATACTTCGTACTATAGCCCTAGAACCCTTTAATATTCCATCGGGTTCTATGATACCTAGTTTAATGGTTGGGGATTATCTATTTGTTTCAAAATATTCTTATGGATACAGTAAGTTTTCGCTTCCATGGAGTTTACCTCTATGGTCTGGACGTATTCTTGGTGGTCTGCCTGAACGTGGCGATGTAGCTGTATTTAAATTACCAAGAGATAATGATACTGACTATATTAAAAGAATTATAGGTCTGCCAGGTGATACTATACAGGTAAAAAATGGAGTAGTTTTTGTAAATAATCAGCCTATAAAACAACATAAACTCAAAGATTTTGTTTATCTAGACTCAAATGGTCATACAAGACGCTTAGAGCAATATCAAGAAACTTTACCGAGTGGAGTTCAATATAACGTTCTAGATGCAACTCCTTTTGGAGCCTTAGATGATACACCTTTATATACAGTCCCAATGAAACATTATTTTGCTATGGGTGATAATCGAGATAACTCATTAGATAGTCGTGTAATTTCTGCTGTTGGATATATCCCTGAAGAAAATCTAGTGGGGAGAGCAGAGTTTATTTTTTATTCCACAAATGGCGCAGCTGACATATGGGAAATATGGAAATGGGGAGATGCTACGCGTTTTGAAAGGGTCTTTAAATCAATAAAATGATAGTTGGAATCATGGAGAGATTTTGTCTGAAAAAGAAAATATAATTTCATCACTTGAGTTGAGGCTAGAATATCAGTTTAAGGATCGCACCCTGATAAAAGAAGCACTGCGGCATCCAAGTGTATTAACTAAGTATAATGTTAGCAATCAACGCCTAGAATTTTTGGGAGATAGAGTTCTGGGGCTTTATGTATCAGAATTCCTATTTTATTCATTTAAACAGGAACCCGAAGGAGATCTTGCTAAGCGTTTTGCATCTCTTGTTAAACGAGATACTTTGTCTCGTGTAGCGGAGAATCTCCAAATTGGATCAGTTATAGAAATGAGTGCTGGCGAGATAGAAAATGGTGGTCAATCCAACCCAAGTAATCTTGCAGATGCATTAGAAGCTATAATTGCTGCTTTATACATTGATGGCGGTCCTACAGTTGCATATAACTTTATAAGAAAACATTGGTTAGCTTTATCAGCGGAGCATATTAAGCCACCCAGTGATGCTAAGACTAGACTACAAGAATGGTCGCAGAAAAAAAATGGAAGGTTACCTGAATACAATGTTATTTCAATGTCTGGTCCACCTCATGCTCCAATTTTTGAGGTTGAGGTGAGGGTTTTAGGATTTGAATCTGCGCGCGGTATTGGTTCATCTAAGCAAAACGCTGAGCAAACTGCGGCACAAAAAATGCTTGATAACCATGAGTATCTTAATTAATGGGAAATACTCTAAATGCTGGCGCACCTCCACCGGGTAACAATAAAAAATCTATTCGTCGTGCAGGCTTCGTTGCTATTATTGGGCCACCAAACGCTGGAAAATCAACATTAGTTAATCAAATTGTTGGAGATAAAGTTACAATTGTTAGTCCTAAAGTACAGACTACACGAACACAAATTAGGGGAATTCTGACAACTGGGAATACCCAATTAGTTCTAATTGACACACCAGGCATTTTTATTGATGCGAAAAAACGCCTCGAGCGTTCTATGGTTCACGCTGCATGGAAAGGTGAAAACGAGGCTGATATTGCTCTTTTTCTTATAGATCCAAAACGGGGTATTTGTAGTGATACAGAGTCAATATTCAATAAATTCCGGAGTCAGAAAAGACGCCCTTTAATAGCTATTAACAAGATAGACTCAATAAAGCGCGATGCGCTATTGCCTTTAGTATCAAAAATACAAAAACTAAGTATTTTTGAGCGGGTATTTATGATTTCAGCCTTAAATGGAGATGGTATGAATGACCTTACTGATTATTTGTGCACTAATCTACCCGAAGGGCCATGGTTATATCCAGAGGATCAACTCTCAGATATATCTGAACGTGTATTGGCTGCTGAAATCACAAGAGAAAAAATATTTACCCAGCTTCATCAAGAATTACCTTATTCCATTGCAGTGGAGACAGAACAATGGCAAGAACTCTCAGATGGTAGTTGCCGTGTTGAGCAGGTAGTTTTTGTTCAAAGGGAAAATCACAAAATTATGGTGTTGGGCAAAAATGGTAGGCGAATAAAATCAATTGGTACAGCCGCCCGGGAAGAAATAATGAATTTGCTAGGTAGAAAAGTACATTTATTTTTGTTCGTAAAAGTTCGAGAACATTGGATAGATGATCCCGAGTATTACAATAACATAGGTCTTGAGTATGATCTAAAGCCGGAGTGACTTGGTGATAAAAATATCGATTTTAGGTTAGCCTATGGAATGGCGAGATGAAGGGGTAGTAGTTTCAACTAGACGGCACGGTGAGTCTTCTGCAGTTGTCTGTCTCTTCACACACGACCATGGTAGACATTCAGGCCTTGCGAGGGGTATTAGCAATAAACGTAATTGGGGTCTTTATCAACTAGGTAATGAGGTAAGTGCAAGCTGGCGAGGGCGTTTAGGAGAGCATTTAGGTACATTAACTTGTGAGCTTACTGATGCACGTGCTGCTCGTTTAATTGAAGACCAGAAAAGGTTAGAAGCCCTTGCATCAGTATGTTCTCTTTTAGAGGCGGCTTTGCCAGAACGTCATCCATATCCAGAATTATATTCTAATACGGTTGATTTATTACGTGAGTTTGATGCTAATGGTTGTTGGCTCTCAGCATTAATATTGTGGGAGCTACAGTTACTAGCTGAGTTAGGGTTTGGTTTAGATTTATCGTCTTGTGCACTAACAGGAGAAAAAAATAATTTAGCCTATGTTTCACCACGCACTGGTCGAGCAGTTACTTCTTCAGCAGGTAGTCCTTATAGAGATAAATTGCTAGTATTGCCTAAATTTGTCGTTGATTCGGCTTTCCAAAATAGTGTTTTATCTCGCAATGACATCGCGGCAGGCTTGAAACTAACTGGATGGTTTATTTCAAGACATTTGCTGTCAGAAAGAAAAATAAAAATGCCTGCGGCGCGCGGTCGCTTAGCCAAGCGCTGGGAAGTCTTGCCATAAAAACAAAATATTGTGTTACCTCTCTCGCACTAGCCCAATATTTTGTGTTATAAATGATTTATGAGCGAAATTAAGTCTTATTCAGGTATTCATTCTGTTTCTTTTGCAGATGCCTTGGGCGAACGCTATCTTGCGTATGCCCTGTCAACCATAACTTCTAGATCTCTTCCAGATGTTCGTGATGGATTAAAACCTGTTCAACGACGCCTATTATTTGCGATGTTGGAGTTGAAGTTAAATCCAAAATCAGGACATAAAAAATGTGCGCGTGTTGTCGGAGATGTGATAGGTAAATTTCATCCTCATGGTGACTCAGCTGTTTATGATGCTTTGGTAAGGCTAGCTCAATCATTTGCTGTCCGCTGGCCTCTTATAGAAGGCCACGGAAATTTTGGAAATATTGACGGTGATAATGCAGCAGCAATGCGTTATACAGAGGCTAGATTGACTGAATTTGCCCTAGCCCTTCTTGAGGGTCTTGATGAGAATGCTGTAGATTTCCGCTCAACTTATGATGGTGAGGAAACAGAGCCAATTGTTCTTCCTGCAACTGTACCAAATTTATTAGCAAATGGAGCTACTGGAATAGCTGTAGGGTTAGCAACCAGTATACCTCCTCACAACCTTGAAGAATTATGTGATGCAATAGTTTTATTGATTAATAATCAACGAACCTCAATAATTGATTTACTTAAAAGTTCCCCCGGACCAGATTTTCCTACAGGTGGTGTTCTAGCTGAAAGCGATATCAATATTCGTGAGGCATATGAAACTGGACGTGGTTCTTTGAGACTAAGGGCTCGTTGGGCAATCGAAGAAAAAAGTAGAGGTCAGTGGCAAATAGTAATTACCGAGATTCCATATCATGTCCAGAAATCCCGCTTGATAGAGAGAATCGCAGAGCTTCTTGAGAATAAAAAGCTAGTACTTTTAGGAGATGTTAGAGATGAGTCGACTGAAGATATAAGGCTAGTTTTAGAGCCAAAAAATAGAAGTGTTGATCCATTACTTATGATGGAAATGCTATTTAAACAGACTGATCTTGAAGTAAAAGTGTCTTTAAATATGAATGTGTTAGATGCCAACGGTGTTCCAAGAATAATGGGATTTCGTGAAATGCTTCTTTCCTTTATTGACCATAGATATGAAGTCTTGAGGAGGCGTACTAAATACCGTCTTGATAAAATTGTTGCACGTTTATTAGTTTTAGACGGGTATCTGCTCGTATTTTTAAACCTTGATGAGGTAATAAGAATTATTCGTGAGGAGGATTCCCCAAAGGAAAAATTAAAAAAACAATTTGCACTCTCCGATGTGCAGGCTGAAGCAATTTTAAATATGCGGCTACGTTCTTTAAGGAAGCTAGAAGAAGTTGAGCTTAGAAGGGAATATGATCAATTAAAATCTGAACAAACT
>MDSW01144861.1_pt1 | contig 22172 bp, 15 predicted proteins | sample 811171 | NCBI WGS metagenome assembly MDSW01 (sample SAMN05326641, study PRJNA326480) | marine metagenome | isolation source: seawater | place: Atlantic Ocean: North West | collected 2012 | reverse complement strand
GAGGCCGCGCGCGGCGAAGGCGCGACGCGATCTGCGAGTGCATCCATCCGCATCCAACGTTGGGGAAGTCGGGGTCTCGTCAACGCCCGGAAGCGCCGGGCGCGTAGTACGTACTCGAACGGCACGAAATCGTATGCGCTTCAGTCTCGTCGTCCCGATTTGGCGGTCAAGGCCGCGCGAAAGTCTGTCGAAGCGACGTCCTCTTCTTCTTCCACGACGCGCGCGTCAGAGTCACGCGCGCGCGAACGCACCCGCGCGGCAGTCACCTCACCTCACCCCCCGCGCCGTCGTCGTCGCTCGCCCCCCGCCGACCGACGCCTCTCCGCCGCACGTCATGGCCAGCGGCGTGGATTACAAAGGGATGTCCGGCCCGCGGGCGACGGGACACCAGACGAAATCGTGGGATCCCAAGTCGGGGCTCTACTACAACGGCAACTCCCAGCGCAGGACCGGGGAGTGCGCGCCGCAGGGCGTGCAGCCGAACCCGGTCATGGCCGCATGGAAGGACCCTGTGTGAGTGATTCGATCCTCATCGCGTCCGCGATGTCTTCCCCCCGCCGCGGTCGTCGCGCGATCGCGGGGGAAAAAAACGAAACGCGATTCCGTCGCTTCGCGAGGAAGGGGGAACAGCGAATGAATTCTCGCGCGCGATCGATCCTCCTCCTCCCCCCTCCCGCCGCGGCCGTCCCTCCTCCGCGAAGCGCCTCTCTGACATCCCCGTCCCCCATCCCTCCCCGCCGCTCCCTCCCTCTCGCAGCCGCATGCCGGACCTCCAGCCGCACGAGCGCCCCGTCTCGGACTCGCCGTGGGCGCGAGACGACAAAGATCCGTCGCACGTGGACGACGTGATCATCCCAGGCCGAAGAAAAACCGGCGCCTTCTCGCGAGCGTTCGTGGACTTCGTGAACGACGCGCCGTACGCGAAGGACCCGAAGATGAACGGCGTGCCCCCGCCCGGGTACTTCGGCAACGGCTGGGAGCACCCGAGCCGCAACCCGTCGAGGAACGAGTCCACGCAGTTGCCCTACGGCGTCGAGTACAACGAGCCGCCGGTGAACAATTACCCGACGGAGAAGCCGAATCACATCAGGCCCACGCGAAACATGTATCCGGATAAGACGGGCCTGAACAAGCAAGGGCTGATGTCCACCGGTCTCGCGTTCTTCGAGAACCGGCCCGCGGAGAAGATGGGGATGTTCAGCGACGAGGCGAGGCAAAAGTATCTGGGCGAGCTGAAGGAACAGATGGACGCGCAAAAGGCGGACATGCGCATGAAGGAGCTCAAGCACTGGGGATGGGACGTCGGCGACGAGCCGAAACGGCACGCGGATGGCTTCGCGTTCCCCGCGTTCCTCAACATGATGGCCGGGCGGATGTCGCTGGACATGGACAAGGACGCGCTGAGAGATATCTTCGCGCAGTTTGACAGAGATCAGAGCGGGAACATCACGCACGACGAGCTGAAACACGTCGTGAAGAACCTGGACGGGACGGGTTTCATCTCGCCTTCCGAGCTGCGATACCTCCGAGAAAACATCGACGACATCATCGCGGACATCGACAAGGACGGGGACGGGGAGATCAACTACGGAGAGTTTGTCGACATGATGATTCACCTGAAGGAGCAGTTCAAGCAGCAGGACATGCGCGAGCTCTTCAGGACCTTCGACAAGGATAACAGCGGGAGCATCACCGCGGCGGAGCTGCGCAAGGCGGTGAGTCAGCTCGACGGGATCGGGTTGATGTCCGTCATGGAGCAGAGGGAGATGATGGAGAACCTAGACGCGATGATCAACGAGGCGGACACGGACGGGGACGGGACCGTGGATTACGAGGAGTTTGTCGCGATGATGACGAAGATGAACGAGGCGAAGGCGGCGGCGTAGGCGCGCGCGCGAGACGATCGATCGCGCGGTCGAGCGACGGCGCTTCAAAAATTGACGTTAAGCTTAAGTTTATCACCCCCGCCTACAGATTGTAAGAAGTCGGCACGCGCGCGCGCGTCAATCGTCGTCGTCCTCGCGCGCCGCCATGGTCTCGCGGAGCGCCTTGCCCTTCTTCTCCTTCTTCGCCTTCTTCTTCGCCTTCTTCGCGGCTCTGAGCTCCGCCGCCGTCTTCGGCTTGCTCGGCGCGTCCTCCTCGGCGGCGACCTCGGCAGCGACCTCCTCGGCGTCTCCCCCATCCTCCCCGCCGCCGCCGCCGCGCGCGCTCGTCACGACCTCCGCGACCGCGCCCGCGGCGTGCCACCGCGTCTCCGGGTCCTTCAGCTTGACGTCCGCGACGTCCACGCTCGCCGCCGGCGCCGGCGCCTCCGCCGCCGGCGCCGTCTCCGCGACGGACGCGAACGATTTCCCGTGGAACACCTCAACGGGCACCTCCTCGCCGGCGGCGACCGCCGCGGCTCTCGCCTCCTCCTTGTCCGCGCGCTCCTCCCAGTCCTCGAGTTCGGCGAGCCGCGCGCTCGAAGAGAGACCTCCTCCCTCGTCGCCCTCCCCCACCGCGTACTTCCTGATGATGTCCTCGTCGCCGTCCAGCGACTCCTCCTCCTCCTCCTCCGCGGCGACGTGATCGATCACCGGATACATCGGGTCCAACCCTCTCTTGACCGCCTCGCGCAGCAGCGCGTCTTTGCCGAGCACGACTCGCGTCTCCGCGTCCACGTCGTCGCCGAGGTCGCCGAGGTCGTCGTCGTCGCCGCTCCCGCCGTCCGCGTCTCTCTCCGCGTCTCGGCCTCGGAGCACCTCGCCGATGAGCTCCGCCTTGGCTCTCGCGACGAGCTTCCTCAGCGCCTCGCCCTCCAGCATCGTCGGGTCAACCATCAGCTGCGACTTACGCGTCGCGTCGCCGAGCGACTCGCGCACGGTGCCGTCGTCGTTGAACGTCGCCGCGTCCGCGTCGCCGTCGCCGTCGCTCTCCTCGACGTCGCTCAGCGCGACGCCGGTGAGCTCCATGCCTAAACCGGTGGACGCGTACCCGACCGTCGGCTCGCGGTGCGTCCGCGGTCGGGGTCGGTCGTCGTCGTCGGCGGCGGCGGCGTCTAATAACTCCGCGTCTAATAACTCCGCGTCGTCCGCCTGCGGGAGCGGGTCCACCGCGCGCTCCGTCGGGGACTCGCCGGCGTCGGACTCGGAGTCGTGCAAGTCCACGAACGGCATCAACCCCGGGTCGCGCGCGGGCTCGTTCGGTTTCCGCGGCTTCTTGTTCGTCGACGTCGGCGGCGGCGGCGGCGGCGGCGGCGACGGCGACGGCGACGCGGCGGCGGTCGACGACGTCGCTCGAGCTTCCGCCGCTTTCAACGCCGCCGTCTCCACCGCCGCGACGAAAGCGTTCGCCTCGGCGGCGGTCAAGCCGGACATCGCGCCGGACGTCCGCGTCGCCGCGTTCGCGGCGGCCACCTCGCGCTCCGCGAACCCCGCCTCCTCCTCCTCCTCCTCCTCTCTCGCTTGCTTCCGTCGGCTGTACGCGAGCCCTCTCGACCGCCCACCCCCGAGGGGCGACCGCGGCGATCCGCGAGACAGCGCCGCCGCCGCCGCAGCCTCCGCCTCAGCGGCGCGGGAGCCGCCGACGGCGCGCCCGGCGGTCTCGGCGGTCTCGACGCGCTCGGGGCCGTTCTATACAAGCGAATGTCGGGGTGGAGTTGAAAGGCGTCAGTTGGCGTTGAAAGGCGCCGAGGCCGGGTATTGAAAGGGAGGGGTGGGCGGAGAGACACGCCGGGAAAAGTCCTTAAGGATCGGCGTTCACCACGCGAACGCGGTCGTATGGGGACCAGTGTATAGAACGCACCTCAAGCTCCGGCACGCCGCCGCCCCACCACACCGCCTTCGCGTCCAGCGGCATCGGCCCGGCGTCCTCGTCCTCGTCCTCGTCCTCGTCCTCCTCGCCGGAGTCGTGGCTTCCCAGACGCTGGTACTCCACCCCGACCCCGTCCTCGCCGCTCGCGACGGACCGCGCCTCGCACCGCAGAAGCTCGACTTGCTCCTTCAACGCCGCGATCGCGCGCTGCTGTTCCAACACGATCATCCGCGCCGCGGGGGAGAGCGTCTCCATCGACGCGCGCAACGTCGCGTCGTCCACGTCCGCGTCGGTCGACGCGCGAACGGTCGCCGTCAGCGTCGCGGCGTCGGCGGCGCGGGCGCGGTTCCGCGCCGTCGCCGTCTCGTACGCCGTCGGCGGCGGCTTGATCGGCCGCCACCCGGGCGCGCCGCGCGCCGCCGCGCGCGCCGCCGTCTCCTCGGCCGTTTCAAAGTCGAGAAGCGCCGCGCGCGCGGCGTCCGCGAGCTCGCGCGCGCTCTTTCTCGCGCGATCGTACGCCCCGGGGGCGTACGCGACCTCCCCGCTCGTGGGCGGCGCGGGACCGCCGCCCGAGGCGGCGTCGGCGGAGGCGGAGACGCCGCGTTTCTTCTCTTCGTCTCGACTCGCGCGAAGAAGAAACGCCCTCTCGCCGCCCTCCAACGCGACCGCCTTCGCCTTCTCCGTTCGCGACAGAAACTTCGCCTCCGCGGCCTCGCCCGCGCCGCACGTCATCGTCGCGACGTACCTCGCGAACGACGCCGCGCCGCCGGTGACTCTCACGTCGTACATCGCCGGCCCCGGCATCTTCGATCGAGGCATGTACGCCGCGAGAAGAAAACTTCCGTCGCGCGTCGCCTTGTCCGCGATCCCGTCGTGCGCGTGGAACCGCGCCGCCGCCGCCCACGCGTGCAGGTGCGCGATCGAGGACACGCCGCTGACCCACACGCCGACGAGCGGGACGGAGAACGCGCGGTCCTCCGTCTCGAGCAGCGGCACGAGTCGCCGCGATTGGTCCATCGTGAGGAAGCCGGTTTCGATTTTCGACGCCTCCGGGTCCGCCGGACGCCTCTGCTTCGCGAGGAGGTCCGCGTGCACGGGCGAGTCCGCGGCGACGCGCGGGGGGAATATCGGCGACATCACGAACACTTGGTTCGGCACGAGAAGTAACGCCTCGATCTCGACCGTTTTCCCCGCGTCGGCGTCGTAGTCCACGAACCCGTCGTCGCCGACGCCCCCCGCGCGCGTCGCGACGGCGAAACGCGTCGGCCACAGCGCCCCCGGCCTGAGCGTCGTTCCATGCGAAGCGACGTCGGGGTGGAGTTCAAAGGCGTCAGACGGATTCGAAAGAAGGCGTGGGATGGGCGCAGAGAAACGTACAGTAGGCCGGGAAAAGTCCTCAAGAAACGGCGTTCACCGCGCGAACGCGGTCGCACGGGAACCGGCGTGAGATAAAACGCGCCTGAGCGTCACCCTCCGGCTGCACCTCCGGACGAAATCTTTCGCGACCGCGTCCGCGTCGCGCTCCCACGCGAGCGTCGTCGCCTTCAACCGCTCGCGCGTCGCGTCCTCGGTCTCCCCCGCGACGTCCTCCAGCGCGCGCGCGTCGACGACGACGCAGCCGGCGTCGTCGGCGGCGCCGTCGGACGCGTCGCCGTTCGCCGCGACGTCCCGTAACGTCATGATCGTGTCCGTTACGCCTGCACGGTCGTCGGCGGCGTCCAGCGTCGTCACGTCGCGCACTTTCACGTTCCCTCGCACGCGGACGACCTCGACGCCCTTCACGTCCGAGGCGCCCGCGTCGTCGCCGGCGTAGCGCCGCGCGTCGTCGCGCGATTCGATGATCTGAAACCGCGCGTCCTCCGCGCGACTCCGCGCTTTCGTCGCCGCCCTCGCGAGCGCGGCCGTGATCGCGCCGGAGACCCTGATCTCCGGCGCGTGCTGGTGCGACGACACGTGGACGGCGTCGCCGATCGCGGTGGCGTCCCACAGGCTGCGCCGCGAGGACGGGAATCGGAAGCTCCCGGGCGCGGTGGACGCGCTGACGATCGGGTCCGTTATGATGCCGAGCGCGCGCGCGCGCTTCTCCGGCCACATCACCGACCGCTTCAGCGCTTCGATGTCGATCGCGTTCGGGTCCTTCTCCTCCGCCTCCGTCGCGGCGGCGCGCCGCGGCCTCGGCGCGGCGTCGGACGCCGTGAGCGAGGAGGAGGACGACGGGAAGTAGGCTGAGCTGTACGCGCGATCGTTCATCGCGGACGACGACGACGGGAATCTCCGCGTCGTCGCGAACAGCGGCGCGGGAGGGTAGTCCACCGAGGAGAACGTCCCGCCGCGATCGAGCGAGGAGGAGGACGCGCGCGCGTCCTCCGCGGCGGCCGCGCGATCGTCGCTCATGGCTGCCCGCGCGTCCGCTCGCCGCGTCGCTCGCTGTGGCGCGTCCGGTCGTCTCCTCGTTCGAATTCCTTCCTTCCGTTCGCGCGTAAAACTTCGCCGGGCCGATGAGTGACGTTCGTTGATCGGTCGAACGCGATGAAGCTGCAGCATGGAAACCGACGCGTGGTTTGAAGATGATGATTTGACCCATGCATCCGTCTGATGAATTATCCCACGAGGGCGCCATCCACGCGGTCTCGGAGCCGTCGTTGCGTCGACACTCCGTCGATCGCGCGCGAGGGCGTCGCGCACGTCACCTCACGCGATGTCCGCGATGTCCGCGCTCGCGTCCTCCGCGCCACCGTGCGCCGCGAGGCGGCCGTCCAGCGCGACCGCGGCGACGTCGCGCGCGCCGCCGCCGCTCCGTCGCCATCGCGACGGCCGCTCGTCGTCGTCGTCGTCGTCGTCGCTATCCGCTCGCGCGATCCCGACGCCGTCCACCTCCTCGTCGTCCGCGCCGACGACGTCCGCGAACGACGACGCGCGGACGCAGGCCGACTTCGACGCGCTGTGGACGTGGCTCGAGCGCGAGGGCGCGGACGTCGCGAGCGTCTCGCCCGCGCTCGTGGACGCGACGCCGGGAGGACGCGGCTGGGGCCTCGTCGCGACGCGAGACGTCGGCGGCGGCGACGCCGCGATCGTCGTCCCGCGCGCGCTCTGGATGACGAAAGAGACGGCGTTCGCGTCGAAGATCGGTACCGCGCTCGATCCGGAGACGACGCCGCCGTGGTGCGCGCTCGCGCTGCAGCTCCTGCACGAGAAATCCCTCGGCGACGACTCGAGATGGGCGGCGTACATCAGGCGCGTTCTGTGCATGCACTGGTTCCCATACGACCGCGTCGGCGTGGTGAACGCCGATCCTTAAGGACTTTACTCCCCGGCGTCTCTCTCCGCCCAGGGTCCCTCGTATCAACGCCCGCCCTCGGCGCCTTTCAACTCCACCTGACGCCTTTCAACTCCACCCCGACGTTCGCTCGTATGGACCCTCGACCCTCATCAGATGCCTCCCGCGCGTCGAAGCGTTGGACGCGCCTCTCTTCTGGTCCTCGGAAGAGCTCGCCGAGCTCGCGGGGACGCAGCTGCTCGCGAACGCGGCGGGGTACGACTCGTACGTCCGCGGGACGCACGCGGCGCTGAAGGAAACCACGTTCAAGGAGCACCCGGCGCTCTTCGGGGACGCCGGGGACGACGACGGCGGCGGCGCGTTTTCGGAGCGCGAATTTTTGTGGGCGTTCGGCGTGCTCCGGTCCCGCGCGCTCCCTCCGGTGGACCAAGGCGAGAGCATCGCGCTGATCCCCGGCATAGACATGGCGAACCACGACGGACTGTGCTCGCAGACGTGGCAGCTGAATAACGGCGGGATCGCGGCCGTTTTCGGCGGGCGCGGCGGCGCGGATGGCGGCGGCTCCGTGCTGCTCCGCGTCGAGAAGACCAAAGCCGGCGGCGCCAAACGAGGCGAAGAGATTCGGTGCAACTACGGCCCCGCGAATATCGACTCGCAGTTCGCGCTGGACTACGGGTTCGTGGACGCGTTCTGCTCGAGGCCGGGGTACGTCCTCGGGCCGCTGTCGATCCCGGAGGACGACGTCAACGCGTTCGATAAGATGGACGTGCTGTCCGTCGCGGGATTGAAGGAGAGCCCGGCGTTTACGATTCGCGCGTTTGAGGACCCGCCGCCGGAGATGGTCGTCTTCATGCGACTGTTAAACCTGAAGAACGACGACGCGTTCCTACTCGAGGCGATCTTTCGCCAGGAGTGCTGGGCCCTCATCTCCGACCCGGTGAGCCGCGACAACGAAGCCGACGCGTGCGTCACGATGCTCAGGCGCGTTCTCATTACACCGGTCCCCATACGACCGCGTCGGCGTGGTGAACGCCGTTACTTAAGGACTTTCGCCGGCGCCCTCTCCGTCGCTCTCGTCCGATCAAACGTCCACGTCATCAAATTACTAACCAATCACATCACCTCCCGCCATATCGCCCACCAATCAAACGCCCCTCAGAGGGTGCGAGGAAGCATTGGGTGCGTACGCCACGAAGATCGAGGACGACCGCGGCGTCGCGGACGACGCCGACGCGTCCCCGCGACTGCGGCTCGCCGCGCGCGTGCGCATGGGGGAGAAGCAGGCGCTCGAGGAGGTGCTGGGGTACTACGCGTCGGTCGAGGCGCGGCTGGATCGGACGGAGTACTACCAGGAGCGGCGACTGCGGAGTCTCAACTTGCTCGATCGCGACGGGAACTCGACGTACGATCCGTTTCAGGACACGATGGCGTGACGCGACGCGACGCGACGCGACGCGAGCGGCGGCGGCGGCGGCGGGGCGAGGTTGTGATGAAGACGATGAGATGTATGCCGCGTCGGCGCGCCGCGTTTGTTCGTTCGTTCGTTCGTTCGTTTGTGGGCACGCAGAGGCGTTCCTCGCCTGTCCGCGTGTCGTAGCTCCATTTTTCAGCGGTCTCGTACGAAATATGTTCATCGGTCAGTTGAAAGGGGATGCGATCAAATGTTGAAACCGAAGGGTGGGTGAAAAACGTTTCGTACTCAACACACCTGCGAGCCAAACACACACACACAATTTGCCCGATCGCGATCGCGCTCGGCGCATCAGCCGCGACCGAGGTTGACATTGTTGATCCAGTGAGACGCGCGCGGCGTCGGGCCGCGCACGAGAAGACGCGCGACGGGAGCGGCGTCCTCGCGCGGTCTTTGAGTAAGGCGCGGCGGCGTCGGAGCGCGCGAATCCGCTCGCGCGCGCGCGCCTCGGTCGTCGCGAGGCGACGCGCGCGGCGAGATTCGATCCGCCGGAATTTGGCGAGGAAGCGAAAGAGAGAAGAGAATTAACATTAACCGACGGCCAAGATGCGCTGCGAGCTCGTCGTCCACGGGCGACGCACCGCGCACGTGATCTTGAACTCGGACCCGAAGCCTAACCTGTCGCACGGCGACGTCGTCGCGCTCCTCGGCCAGGACGACGACGTCCCGTACGCGGCGAACGCGTACGCCGACGACGCGGGCGGAGGCGGGGCGCGGTACCGATTCGAACAGTGCCGCTCCCTCGCGCGCGACGACTTCGCGTCGTCGGTCGGGCTGCACGCGCCGACGACGCACCTGGAGATCGTGCGCCGACCGGGCGGGGAGTTCTGGGGGTTCCGAAGCCGCGCGGCGGGAGGGAAGATGCTCCAGGCGACGAGGAAAGCGCGCCGCAGGCTCGTGTTCGCGTCGTCGCATTTCGGCACGTGGGAGGAGTGGATCCTCCTCCCGGGCGTCTCCGAGGATCTGTCCTCGCCGTGGACGACGCGCGACTTGGTGTTCAAGAACAGGCGCGTCGACGGCGTGCGGCTGCGCGTCACCGCGCTGCGCGTCGGCACCGCGATCGACCCGGACCTGGGCGGGGTCTCTACCGCGACGTCGCTCGCGAACTCGCCGACGCGGACGAGTTCCGCGTTTGACGACTCGATCGTCTCGACGACGAGATCAGTCACCGGCCGCGGGGACGCGGGCCCCGAAGACCCGACGCTCTCGTTTCTGCGCGAGGAGGACGACACGCTGGACGACACGGACGACGGACGGCTGCCGTCCGCGCCCGGGAGCCCCGCGGAGTTCTTCTCTCCCACCGCGGAGCCGTCGTCGTCGTCCGACCCGTCGCCGTCGCGGGGCGCGCGGGTTCCCCAGGATCGGCCGCCGCCGAACGCGTTCCGCCGCCCGCTCTTCGCGGAGGGGGGGAGCGGTCCTGGTTCCCGTCCCGGTTCCCGTCCCGGCTCGACCCGCGCGTCTCCGAGCGGCCGCGCGATCGCGGACGCGTCGTTCGCGTCATCGTCCGCGGGCGGCGACGGAAGCCGCGAGCACGCGTCCGCGCTGAGAGCCATGGGCGGCGTCGTCGCGAAGGAGTTCGTCGCGGCGTTGACGAAGGAAGTCGCCGCGCGCGCGGCGATCGAAAAGGAAGTGCTCCGACTGCATTCGAGCTCGGAGGAACTACGGGAGTGGGCGCTCGCGGAGCTGGACCTGCTTCGGGCGTACTCGCGCGAGCACGTGGAGGAGCTCGCGCGGACGATCGAGGATCATCGCGTGAACGCGGCGCTCGCGGACGCGTCGCTCGCGAACGCGGAGGGCGCGAACGAAGAGCTCAAGGCGTCGACGCGTCGTCTGCTCACGGTGGTCGAACACAGGGCGATCTACGCGTGCGGCGTGTTCGCGCGACGGCGCGAGCGCCACGTCACCGCGAGGTGCTTCGACGCGTGGTGGAGCGTTCACGCGGACGTCCAGAGGAAGAATACGCTGCTCCGTAGAATCGGCGCCAGGCTCGGGAACGTCGCGCTCGCGCGCGCGCTCGACGGCTGGAGAGGAGCCGCCGCGGATCGGATCGCGCTGCGGCGCCGGACGCGTCTGCACGTCATGCGGTGGTCGCACGTCCTCGAGAGCTCCGCGTTTCGCGCGTGGGCGTCGACGTCGAGGTCGGAGATCATGCGCCGCCGCGCGATCGCGGCGACGACGCGAAGGAACCGGAGGAGGACGACGGAGCCGGCGTTTCATCGGTGGCGCCTGCGCGTTCATTCGATTCGCGCGACGCGCGAGAGGACGGCGGTCGACGACGCGACGAAGATGGCGCGCATGAACGCGCAGCGGCGCGGGTTCGAGTACATCGCGACGAAGCGCCTGCGACGGATGGCGTACGACGCGATGTGGGCGTGGAGCGACCAAGCGTCGCGGCAGCGTCGGACGCGGCGGGTGCACACGCGAAACGCGATGCGTTTCGACGCGCGAGCGACGCGTCGGTTCCTGAGCAAAGTCCTCACCGGGTGGCAGAACGTCGCGTCGCGGGATCGGTTCGTCCGCCGCGTCGTCGAGCAGAGGCGCGCGCGCGTCGGGCGCGCGATTTACCGCGGCGCGTTCGCGCGGTGGGCGAACTGGGCGAATTTAAGCGCGTCGCGACGCAAGCTCGTGTCGTTGATTTTCGCGCGAAACGTCATCCGCGCGATCGACCTCGCGTGGCGCGCGTGGAAGAAGACGTGCGACGACGAGCGCGCGCGGCGGCAGAGGATAATGACGCACGCGGCCGGGCGGCTCGTGCGCGGGCCCGCGACGACGTGCTTCGTGTCGTGGCGCGTCAGGGTGATGGAGAAGCAGCAGAAACGCGCGCTGGCGTCCAAGGTGGTCAAACGCTGGTCGCGGCGGCTCGCGTTCAGCGCATTTCGGTCCTGGTTTCTGTGCGCTCGACGCGCGCGCAGAGACCGGCGCGTCGTCGCGCGGTTCCGCGCGAGGGCGACGAGCAGAGACTTGGCGTACGCGTTCGACGGGTTTCGCGCGGGCGCGACGCGGCGGAAGCGGCTGCGAGCGTTGTCCGTCAACGCCGCGGCGCGGATGCGCCACGAATGTTTATCGCGCGCGTTTTACGGCTGGGAGGCGAGCGCGTCCGAGGCGGCGCGCGCGAGACGGCGCGCGAGACGCGCGACCGAGTTCGCCGCGCGAAAGACGCGCGAGAGGACGGCGGCGGCGTGGGCGGAGGCGGCGCGCGAGACGAAGCGCGAGCGCGCGCTGGCGACGCGCGCGGCGTCCAAAGCGTACCGCTGGACCCGATGGCGCGCGTTTAACGCCTGGGCGACGCGCGTTACGGACGAGAGGCGGAAGCGCGAGTTTCTCCGCAAACACGCGACGCGCGTCACGAAGCGGCACCTCGCCGCGGGGTTCGCGACGTGGGGGGAGAAGACGAGGGAGAACACGAAGAAACGGTCGTTGATGCGTCGATACGTCGAGAAAATGTCCCAACGCGAGCTTCGCCGCGCGATAAACGGATGGCTCACGCACCACGACGCGGCGGTGTCCGCGAAAAACCTGGAACGGAGAGCCGCCCTGCGCATGCGGCGGCGGCGCGCGTCGAGGGCGTTCAACTCCTGGGTTTTCATCGCGGAGCGCTCGAGAGACGCGAGGCGTTTCGCGCGCCGCGCCGTCTCGAAGCTCCGCGCGCGCGTCACGGCGGACGCGTTCGATCGCTGGCTTCTCCACGTCGACGCCGCGGCGCGCCGCGCGGCGCAGATGGATCGCGTCGTCGCGCGGTGGACGCACCTCCGGCACGCGCGCGTCGTCGCCGGCTGGCGCGTCGCCGCCGCGACGCGTCGCCGTCACCGGACGATCGCGTCGCGCGTGATCGCGCGGATGTCCCGAGCGACGCTCGCGCGAGCGTTCGCGTCCTGGCGAGACGACGCCGCGCGGTTCAGAAAGTTCAAGTCTCTGTGCTTCAAGGTGGCGAACGCGCGCCTCGCGTCGGCGTTCAACGCGTGGCGGGCGGACGCCGACGCGGCGAGGGCGACGTGGCGCGCGACGCGTAAGGCTGACGCGATGCGGGCGCGCGGGGAACGACGCGTGGTCGCGACCGCGCTGTTCGCGTGGCGCGCGGAGCACGAGAAGCTCGCGCACGCGAAACGGATCATTCGCAACCACGTGGCGAGGATCACGGCGAACGTCGCGCGCGAGTGCGTCAAGACGTGGATCGACGTCGTGGAGAAGAAGAAGGCGGAGGTTGCGAATTTGAAAAAGTGTCTCACGCGGAAGCGCGTGGCGCAGAAATGGTTTCTGCGCTGGTACTGGGACGCGTTCGATAACGACATCCAGGACGCGCTGGCGAACATCTTAGGGACGACGGAGAGCACGATGAACGACGTGTACTCGTCGCCGGCTGGCCCTGGAGGCGCGCCGAGCGCTATCCGAGGGATGATGGCCATCGGCGCGCGCGGCGGGTTTTCCGACAGCGACGACGACGACGACGACGGCGACCCCGGCGGCGGCGGCGGCTCCGATTCGTCGGACGACTCCGACGATTATTCAGACCGCGGCGAGTCCTCCGGCGGCGTGAACCGCCACCGCCTCGGCGACGTCGACGACGCGGACGACATCGCCGAGGCTGCGGACGCGCTGTTCGCGTCGCGGGCGCACGGCGTGACCTTTGACCCGAAAAACGCGGGGGACGTTCGCAAGGCGCGGCGGATGATGCGGCAGGCGGCGGCGAAGAGCGCGTCCGTGACGAAGGAGAAGCCGGGAGACGCCGCGGCCGGGGCTGGGAAGAAGAAGAAGAAGGAGAGGACGCCGCCGACGCGGCCGACGCGCGAGCCCGCGGCGGTGACGAAGCCGCGCGTGGACGCGGAGTCGAGCTCGAGCGCCGCCGCCGCCGTCGACGCGGAGGCGGACGCGTGGCTCGACTCGCCGAACGACGACGACGTCGACGCGAGCGGCGGCGCGGTGAAGGACGCGAGGAACGCGCCCGCGGCTTCGGACGAGGTCGAGCCGTTTAACGCTCGCATCGAGCGCGTTTTAGAGGAGGAGAAGAACGTGAGGACGAAGGCTGGTGGTGATTTTTTTGGTTTCCTGTGACGTCACAGTTAGATTTGATTTGTCAATCTGCACAACGGCGCGCACGGCGCTGCCGTCACTGCGCGATGCTCGCGACGCTCCCGCGCGTCTCCGCGCGCCCTCGCGTCGGCTCGAACCCCTCCACGACGTCGCGCGCGCGCGCGACCGCCGCGCGCGCGTCGTCGTCGTCGTCGTCGCGTCGGCGCGTCGGGGACGTCGACGTCGTCGACGGAAGACGTCTCGTAGATTCCGACGCCGCGTCATCACCACCATCGCGCGTCGTCTCCTCCGTCCTCGGCGCCGTCGCGAGCGCGTCGCTCGCGCTCGCGCTGTCCGCGTGCCCGGGGCCCGCGCTCGCGGAGGCGGGGCAGAAGCCCCCGCCCGTGCGAGACATGCCCGGCGGGTGCACGATCGAGGCGCTCGACCTGTTCAAGGACACGAGGGCGAAGTTTAGCCTCGAGGTGGGCACGGGCGCGCTCCCGGAGGCCATCTTAGACCTCGGTGGGTGCGACTACTCCGGCGCGGACTTGGACGGGAAAGTGTTGAGCGGCGCGATCATGTCCGGCGCGAACTTCGAGGGCGCGATTTTCACGGGCGGGGAGGCGAGCCGCGCGAAGGCGGTCGGGACGAACTTCCGCGGGAGCGTGCTTCGAGGAACTAACTTCTACGAGGTGTCCTTCGCGGGAGCCGACCTCCGAGGCGCGGACTTCGACAACGCCATCTTGACGAACGCGCGCTTCGGGAGGGACGGCGGCGGGAACTGGGCGCAGCTCGACGGCGTGAACTGGGAGGGCGCGCTCTTGAGCTCGAGCGACGCGCAGCGCGCGTGCGAGAACCCGACCGTGGACGACTACGGACGCGCCATCCTCGGCTGTCGATGATTGACCACCGCGAGGACGTTCGTCTCGTGTTGTGAAAACGTATTGAAAACGTATTATTGAAACCCTAAGCCTTACGCCCTACACCCCTAGTACATCACTGTATCCCCCGCTCGTCTCCTCGCCGTCACGTCGTCGGGTACAGAAACATCCCCTTGATTCCCTCCGGGTCGCTCACGAATCCCAACGACTGATAAAACGGCACCACCTTGCTGTCCGCGAAGAGCGTGATGTTCCCGATGTCCCGCGACATCAGCGTCCGTATCGTCTGCTCCACGAGCGCCTTTCCCAAACCATTCCCTTGATACTCCCCGTCCACGACGACGTCCCAGATGGTCGCGTTGAACGCGTGGTCCGACGTCGCTCTCGCCACGCCGATGAGCTTCCGCTCGCCGTACGCGAGAGATCTCGGGTACTTGACCCCTGGGAGGCCCACGGGCGGGGTGCCGTCCGTCGTCGCGGCGGAGGAAGCGCTCGAGCTCGAGGTCGCGTCCGCGTCGGCGTCGGCGGTGGGCGGAACGAGCTCGAGGTACAGCGACGACACGCAGAACGAGTTCTCGAGCGCGGCTTTCACCTTTGATATCGGTCGTCTCGGCCAGCCGACGTCGTCGCACAGCCTCTCGAGGTCGTAGCAGTCCACCTCCGCGGTCGTGCTGTAGACGATCCTCGCGCGCGCGCCGTCCGCGCGCGTCGTCTCCAGGAGGACGACGTCGAGCTCTTCCTCGATCGCGGCGGCGGGGGAGGCGGAGGAGGAGGAGGAGGAGGATGAGGATGAGGAGGAGGCGACGTGCCGTCGCCGCGGGTGAGATCGCGACGCGCGATCGCGCGCGGGGGTGGACGCGCGGGGGTGGACGCGCGCGACGCGCGCGGTCGCCGCGGTCGCCGCCGTCGCCGTCGCCGCCATCTCGCGCTCGCGACGACCGGTCGGGTGCGGAGGCCTCCGCGGTGGCGCCCGCGCGGCGAAGAGTGCGCCCGTCGTCGTGGTCGCGCGTGTATCGGTCGTTTTCGTCGATGATAATAATAATTCGAACGCCCGAGGCGCAGTCGGCGCGGCACTCGTCCCCGCGCGCGCTCGGGCGCGCCGTCCCTCCCCCGCCGCGATGCACGGCCGCAAGCGAGAAACCCTTGAGGAGTCCAAGGCGCGTCGTCGTCCTCCGCGTCGCCCTCTGGCGTCCTCCTCCTCGTCGTCGTCGTCGTCGTCGTCGTCGTCGTCGTCGTCAGATCCAACCGTCGAACTTCTCAACGTCGTCCCGCCCTCCCTCCCTCCCTCCCGCAGGCGCGTCGCGCCGCGATGCTCCCGAAGGTGAAGCTCATCCGCGCGCTGCAGAGCGACTTCCTGCGACGCCGCGCGGAGAGATCGTACGACGCGGAGAGCATGGCGGTCAGCGCGCGTCTTCTCGAGATCAATCCCGAGGTGTTCACCGCGTGGAACTTTCGACGCGAGGCGATCGTCGCGGGCGCGGACGCCGTCGACGCGCGCGCGCGGCCGCCGCTCGCGGACGAGCTGACGCTCACGGAGAAGACGCTGAAGAAGAACCCGAAGAGCTACCCGTCGTGGTATCATCGAAAGTGGGCGATATCGCGGATGGTGGACGAGGCGGACGCGCGCGAGGACGTCGCGGCGAGAGACGCGACGCTCGCGCGCGAGCTCGTCCTCGTCGAGAAGCTGCTCGACGCGGACGACAGGAACTTTCACTGCTGGGGGTATAGGCGGTTCGTCGCCGCGCTCGCGAAGGTCCCGGACGCGGACGAGCTCGAGTTCACGACGAAGAAGATCGAGGCGAACTTCAGCAACTACAGCGCGTGGCATCACCGGAGCGCGTACCTGCCGAGGGTACACGGAGGAGGAGGAGGAGGGAGCTTAGGGGAAGGAGGGGAAGAGAAGCGCGAAAAGCGCGAAGACGAAACCGAAAACGAAAACGACGCGCCGCCGGCGTCGTCGTCGTTACCCCCCGACGTCTTGCGCGCGGAGTACGAGCTCGTGCAGAACGCGTTCTTCACCGAGCCAGAGGACCAGTCCGGGTGGATGTATCACCGGTGGCTGCTGCGCAACACGATGTCGACGTCGACGTCGTCCGCCGGGGACGACGCGAAGAGCGACGCGACGGCGCGAGAGACGCTGGCGCGAGAGGCGGCGTTGTGTCGCGAGCTGAGGTGCGTTCTATACACTGGTTCCCATACGACCGCGTTGGCGTGGTGAACGCCGATCCTTAAGGACTTTCGCCGGCGTCTCTCTCCGCCCACCCCTCCCTTTCAATACCCGGCCTCGGCGCCTTCTAACGCCAACTGACGCCTTTCAACTCCACCCCGACATTCGCTTTGTATGGAACGACCTTGAGGGAGTTGGAGCCGGGGAGCAAGTGGCCGGTCGCGACGCTCGCGCGTCTGTGCGAGAGCATGGGCACGGAGGAGGGGGACGCGGAGCGCGCGAAAAGTCTGGAGAGGCTGCGGCGGTTGGATCCGATGCGCGAGGGGTACTACTGCGACTGTTGTCGACGGTGACCGACGCGCGAGGGAGGCGTCGAACGCGTTTGTTTCGCGATTCCATGACGAGTCGACGACGCGCGCGAGCCGCGAAAACCTTGTAAACGATACGCGTCAATCATCAATCACGTCTTTCCTCTGTCGTTCTCATCGCAACAAATCTAATGCGCCATGCTAATCCGGCGCTCGCTTCGCTTCTTCTTATCGATGAGACACTCGACACTCAACACTCGACACTCGACGCGCGCCGCGCCACACCGCCTGTTTAAAATTTATTGCAGCTGGGCGTACCACAGGCCCGTGATCTTCACGTCCTTCGGCGCCTTGGAGCCGAGGTCGGTGTCGGAGGGCTGGATGGACTCGAACACCCCCGCGACCTCCCCAGTCACCGGGTCGTACTTCGCGACGTTGAAGACCGCGGAGCCCTTGAGCGCCGCGACGTTCTTGTTGTTTTCCTTCAGGAGCTCATCCGCGTCGGACTTGGCCGGGAGGGCGACGGCGTTGTCGTACCCCGTGGAGCCACCGCGGCCCTTGGGGTCGAGGAAGGAGGAGCCGCGGTAAGACGGCACGACGAAGTCACCGCCGAACTGGGACGTGTTGCCCTTGCCCGTGAACTCCTTGAGCGTGAAGAGGAACGGCACGCGCTCGCCACCCGGGAGCTGAACCGTCACGGGGGCGTAGTCGAGGCCGTCGCGCTCCTGGATCGCGACGGAGCCGTCCGAGCCAACCTTGAAGGAGCCCGTCATGCCGTCGAGCGTGTACGTGAGACGCGTCATGAGCTTCGTCTTCGTGAACTCGGATTCGCCCGCCTTGAACGCGGAGTCCTCCTTCACGGTGAAGCTCGTCGGCTCCATGCAGAACTTCTCGAGCGCGTAGTCGCCAGCCTTGATGGACTTGGACGATTCGCCGCCGTCGACGACGGGGCACGTGTTGGCGAGGCCGGTGCCCTTGACCTGGAGGTAGGTGAGGCCCTGGAGCTCGTCGTACGTGACAGCGCCCGCGGACTGGAGAGGGAATAGGGTTTAAGGGGGGGAGGGGGCGAGAGGAATCGTCAGGACGGACTCGCGCGGGGTCGGTCGGCCCGCCGGCGTCGGCGTCGTCGTCGAAAAGAAAACACAGCTGTGCGCTCGAGCGGCGAGATCTATCCACGGCGACCGACGCCTCGTCGTGGCTCCGCGGACGCGCCCGGCGACGCGCCGCGAGCGACGACGCGACCGCGCGCTCGGCGCGACGGCGCGCGCGCGTCGTCGCGTCGTCGATTCCGCGTCGTCGCCGGGCGTTCGCGGCGCGCGCGCGCGGACGGAGCCGCGCGAGCGGACGACGCGTCGCGACGGGTTCTCGGGTTCTCGGGGTTCTCGCGACGAAGATCGGGTGGGGACGCACCGAGGCGAGGAGCGCGGACGCGGCGAGGCCGGAGAGCGCGGCCTTGCCCGCCTTCTCAACCTTCGCGACGAACGCTTCCTTGTTCGCGGCGCACTTCACGGCGGAGCTGTCGAGGGGAACGCGCGCGGGGGCGGGGGCGTCAGCGTCGACGTCCGGACGAGCGACGGCGACGGTATCTCGTGCTCGCGGAGGGTGGGCGAGCGCTCCGTCGCGCGCGGGACAGATCGCGCCGCGGAAGCGCGCGCCGCGCGCCGCGACGAGATCGAACGCCCGCGCGAAGGCGACGGGGAGACGCCGAGACGTGTCCCGCGACCGTCTCCCGCGCGGCGTTCGATCGCGCGACGTCGCGCGACGCGCGACGCGCGCGTTCCCGCGACCGCGCGCGGCGGACGAACCAACAACCGCGATCGATCGCGGGAGGGTGGGAAAACGTCGTCGTCGCCGCGAGCTCCGGAAATCGCGCGCGCGACGCACCGCTTGGTGGAGCGAACCGCGGCGCGCTTGTTCGCGACCGCGGAGAGGGACATGGAAGCGGAGATGGCAGCCATTTTGGATACTGTCGTCGTGTGGTAGCGGCGAAGCGTGTGCGAAGATGACGACCGCGGAGACGCGATTGCGAGCCAAGTAGGGCGAGCGGTGGCAGCGACCAATATTCGGAGATGCAGATCGCGCGGTGATTGGCTGACGTCCGCGAAGTGGATTCCTACCGCACCGACCGACCGGCGGTCACTGGTATCGGCGCTCCTCGCTGAAAAATTATTTCTCCGGCGAGCGTCGTCAATCAACAAACCTGAGTGACGCCGCCACCCCCGCGCGCACTCGCGGTCGCGCCGCCGCCTCCGCTTCGCCTCGCGTCGCCTCGCGTCGCGTCGCGTCGCCATGATCCGCCGCACCGCGCGCCTCCGGAGGGAGTTCATCTACCGCAAGTCCCTGGAAGGGAAGGAGCGCGAGCTGTACGAGAAGAAGCGGAAGATTCGCCAGTGCCTGGAGGAAGGCAAGGCGATCCCGAACGAGCTCAAGCAGGACGAGGCGCGGCTGCGGAACGAGCTCGCGCTCGAGGACGTGGAGACCGCGGAGAACGGCGCGAGCGCGGACGACGAGTACAAGAACGCGAACACGCGCGACCCGAAGGTTCTCGTGACCACCTCAAGAGATCCGTCGAGCCGCCTGACGCAGTTCGTCAAGGAGGTGAAACTGCTCATGCCAACCGCGCAGCGCGTGAACCGAGGCGCGCAGGTCCTCCCCGACCTCGTCGAGCTGTGCCGGTCGAACGACTTCACGGACCTCGTGATGGTGCACGAGCACCGCGGCGAGCCGGACGGGCTGGTGGTGTCGCACATGCCGTTCGGGCCGACGGCGTACTTTGGGCTGAGGTGCGTTCTTACACTGGTCCCCATACGGCCGCGTTGGCGTGGTGAACGCCGATCCTTAAGGACTTTTCCCGGCGCATCTCTCCGCCCACCCCTCGGTTTCAATCCCCGCCCTCGACGCCTTTCAACTCCGCTTCTGACGCCTATGAACTCCACCCCGACATCGCTTTGTATGGAACGACCCTCAGCGGCACGGTGATGCGGCACGACATCAAAGACGAGGACATCGGGCACGTCAGCGAGGTGAATCCGCATCTCATACTCGAAAACTTCAACACGACGCTCGGGCAGCGCGTGAAGACGATACTGCGGCATCTGTTCCCGGCGCCGCGGACGAAGAGCAAACGCGTGATCACGTTCGCGAACCAAAACGACTACATATCGATGCGGCATCACACGTACGAGATGCCGAGAGGGAAGGACAGCGTGTCGCTCACGGAGATCGGGCCGCGGTTCGAGATGAAACTGTACCAGATCAAGCTCGGGACGATCGACGCGGACGACGCGGACGTGGAGTGGGCGTTGCGGCCGTTCATGCGGTCGGGGAAGAAACGACGGCTGTAGCGAAGAATAGTCTGTAGGTCAACGCGCACGCCGCCGCGGTACCACACTCCGTCGCTCATCGCGCTCACGCGTTCCCCTCGTGCATGTAGCACTCGTCCAGACCGACGACGCTCCCGCCCGACCGCACCTCCGCCGGCTGGAACTGCTCCACGACGTTGAACCGCAACAAACCGGCGATATCCCCCGCGCCCTCCCCTGGGCCCCCCTCCGCGTCGGCGCCTTCCCCCACGTGGAACTGAAACACGTGCACGCCCGCGTTGTTCGTGCAGAACATGGACGACTGCTTCCCCGTCCGCGTCGGCACCCCCATCAGCGTCTTGCACAGGATGTCGATGAACATCCCGTGCGCCACGATCGCGATCGCGCCGTCTTCCGGCTTCCACGCCTTCGCCTCGCGCCACAGCCAGTCCGCGACGCCCTTCACGCGCTCCAACGCCTGCGCGACCGTCTCGCAGCCTCGCTCCGGGCTCCACCACCCGTTCGCGAGCTCGTCCGGGACGACGCACCCCGGGAACTCCGCCTCGAGCTGCGCTTTCGTCATCCCCGTGAGCCCGACGACGCCGCCGTCGACGTCTTTCGATCCGTCGAAGCATCCGCCGTGCTCGTGGATGTCTCCGCGGACGCGTATCGGGGTCTTCAGCGCTCTCGCGACCGGCGTCGCGGTGAGCATGCAGCGGCGCATCGGCGACGAGAACAGGCGCGCGATCGCGTGCTCGGGCTTCGCGATCGCGTCGCCGCCGAGGCCGAACGCGGACGCCGCGAACGCGCCGAGCAGCTCCGCCTGCGCGAAGCCCTTCTCCGTGAGCGACGGATCGGAGGACCGGTCGGGGTTGCCGAGGGACGGCACCGCGAGCGCGTTGTTCGCGCTCTGCGCGTGGCGCATCACGTAGAGGTACATCGCGCGAATTCGCGCGGCGTCGGCGGCGGCGGCGGCGGCGTCGGCGGGGTGGAGCGGACGCGTCGCCGATGACGTGCGCGCGGCGCGGGAGGACGTGACGAGGGGGCCGGTCGATCCATCGTCGCCATTTCGGACGACGCGCGGGGCGCGAGCTGCGAACCGCGAAGCGTCATCGATTCTGGCATTAATTGGTCGCGCGGGTCGCCTCTTCGGCACGCGCGCGAGGACGCGATGACCTCCGCGGACGCCGTCGCGGAGCCTCCGCCGGCGAAGAAGAGGTCGCCGCTGAAGCGCCTCTCGAAGGCGACGAAGCGCGCGGTGGGGATCAAGAGCAAGAAGGACAAGGCCGCGGCGGCCGCGGCCGCGAACGGCGATCCGGCCATCACCACCTCGTCCGCCTCGGCCTCGGCCTCGGCGCCCGATCGCGCGTCCGGCGCGAGCGTCGCGGGCGGCGCGGCCGCCGCGCCGTCCGCGCGGAAGAACCCGGGGTTCCCGCGCGAGAGGGCCTCCGCGACGGCGTCCGCGGCCGCGCCGAGGGCGCCCTCGTCCGCCGCGCCGAAGCGGCCGGCGGACGCGCGATCGAACTCGAACGTCGCGTCCTCCGCGTCTTCCGCGTCCGCGGCGACGACGACCGCGGCGGCGCCCGCGGACGCGCCCCCCGTCAAGAAGCGCGGCGCGTTCGCGTCTCTGGTGAAGTCTCTGAAGTTCGGCAAGAGCAAGAAGCCGAAGGAGGAGGCGCCGCCGCCGCCGCCGGCGAACCGATGGCAGGCGGCGACGAGGAATTACACCGCCGCGCTCGGTCAAGTCGGGAGCGACCATCGGAAGTACGCGGAGACGGAGGAGAAGCCCGGGCCGCCGATCGGCGACGGCGGCGCGTACGTCGCCGCGTCGAGAGTAGGATCAGGAGGAGGAGGAGACGCGGCGACGGACGCGGAAGTGCGGCGGTCGGCGGCGTCGTGGTCGGCGGCGGCGCCGACGACGGCGGAAGTGCGGCGGTCGGCGGCGTCCTCGACGGCGAGGGCGGCGG
>MDSW01144028.1_pt1 | contig 22173 bp, 22 predicted proteins | sample 811171 | NCBI WGS metagenome assembly MDSW01 (sample SAMN05326641, study PRJNA326480) | marine metagenome | isolation source: seawater | place: Atlantic Ocean: North West | collected 2012 | reverse complement strand
TAGACTATTTTATTGGAAGTTTCTATATAAAGATACTAAAACACCTTGAACTTTTACTCTATCAGGCCCAAATATTTTAGTTTCATATCTTTTGTTTGCGCTTTCAAGAGCTATTACTTTACCTTTTTTTCTTAATCTTTTAAGCATTGCTTCATTATCATCGATTAAAGCTACAACTATTTGTCCGCTATTAGCTGTATTAGTTTTTTTAACAATTACTGTATCACCATCATTTATTCCAGCTTCTATCATTGAGTCCCCAGAAACTTTTAACCCAAAGTGTTCACCATTTTTACTTAGTTCCTCTGGAAGAGTTACTTTACTTACTTCGTTTTGAATAGCTTCAATAGGAGTTCCAGCCGCAATTTTTCCCAATACAGGTACTTCACTGATATGCCTTTTCTTACTTTGTGTGTCTAAACCACCTTTAATTACACTAGGCGAAAAGGAATTATAAATATCGTTAGCACTAGCAGTTTCTGGAAGTTTTAAAACCTCAAGAGCTCTTGCTTTATGTGCTAATCTTTTAATGAAACCTCTTTCTTCAAGAGCTGAAATTAGTCTATGAATTCCTGACTTTGACTTAAGATTCAATGAATTTTTCATTTCTTCGTAAGAAGGAGATACGCCCGTCGATCTAATTTTTTTATTTATGAATAAAAGTAAATTTTTTTGTTTTTTAGTAAGCATAGAACAAATATCGTACATTTACCGTTCTACAAAAGTTCTGTTTTAATAGCAATGCAAAATAAGCCCTGATTTATATAGTGATTTGAGAGATTTTTTTAAGGAGAGTAGAGTTTTTGCTTATGTCTTTAAGAAGTGATTCACCAATAAGAAAGTTATTAATTTTAGTTTTTTTTACTATTGCTTTAACTTCTTCTTCTGACTTAATTCCACTTTCTGAAATTAGGGGCTGTTTATGATCAGATAAAATTTCATATAGTTTATAGGTTGTATTTATATCGGTTTTTAAAGTTGTTAAATCTCTATTATTTATACCAATGATCGCTTCTTTATATTTTAAAGCTTTTTTTGCTTCATCTTCATTATGAACTTCAACTATAGTTGTTAAATTAAGTTCATTTGCCTTTTCATATATTTGATCAACAGCGGAACCATGAATACTAGATAAAATTATTAAAATACAATCAGCACCAAAAGCTTTTGCCAAGTATACTTGGTACACATCCGTAAAAAAGTCCTTCATTAAGACGGGAAGTTTTGCTTTTTTTTTAACCTCCTCAATATGTTCTAATTTACCTTTAAAGAATTTTTCTTCTGTTAAGATTGATAAGCAAGACGCTCCATTATTTAAATAATTTTCTGCTATTTCTGTAGGTTTATAATCTTCAATTATGATTCCTGCTGATGGACTTGCTTTTTTCATTTCAGCTACAACGGACACTTTATTTTTTTCATTTTTCAATTTTTCTTTAAAATTAATGAAATTATTATAAGATTTAATTTTTTCTTTAAGTAAATCTAACGGATATAAAAGCTTAAGATTATTTAATCTAGATAATTGCATAGAAAGAATTTTTTCTAAATGGTTCATTTTACTAGCTTTGTAACATGATGAATAACTTTTCCTGAAAGTATATGTTTCCTTAAATTGTCGTAACTTTCTTTGAACGAGGTTGATTTTTCAGCTACAAGCAGACCCGCTGCAGCATTTAAGCACACAGCAATTGAAAAATCATTATCTTTTCCTTGAAATATTTCTTTCATTTTGTCTGCATTAAAACCTGAGTCTTTTCCAACAATATTATCAAAACTAGCTGCACTGATACCTAAATCTTTTGGATTTAAAATTGATTCTTTAATTTTTCCTTCACTTAGTTCTACAATATTTGTATTTGCGAATGGTGAAATTTCATCTAGTCCATCTTGGCTGTTTACGATTAATGCTTTTTTTAGACCTAAATTTTTAAGCGCTTCAGCAAAAATTTTAAGTAGTTTTTTATCAAAGACCCCCACTACTTGCCTTTTAACTTTTGCAGGACTGCTTAGTGGACCAATTAAATTAAATATTGTTCTTTTTCCAATTTTTTTTCTTACTGGTCCGACATATTTCATTGCAGAGTGATAACCTGGAGCAAACATAAATCCAAAATTATAGTTCTTAATACTCGTTTCCACTTCTTTAGGACCAAGATTAATATTTATATTTAATTTTTCTAAAACATCAGCCGAACCACATTTTGATGACACAGACTTATTTCCATGTTTAGCTACTTTTATTCCAAAACTGGAAAGTAATAGTGCTGAGGCAGTAGAAATATTTAATGTACTTTTTCCATCACCACCAGTACCACAAGTGTCTATAGTTATATCTGGTACATTTACTTGCTCAGCTTTATTTCTTAAAACATAAACACCGCCTGCAATTTCTTCAGCAGTTTCACCTTTAGCTGATGAAGAGATTAAAAAATCATAAATTTTTTCTTCATTAACTTTACCTGACATCATTATTTCAAAAGTAGATTTACTTTCCTCAAAAGTTAAATCTATTTTATCTTTCAATTTATTAATAATTTCATCCATTTTATTTATATTTTAAAAAATTTTTTATCAATTTCATGCCTTCTGTTGTATTTATACTTTCAGGATGAAACTGCACACCATGCAAATTATATTTTTTATGCATAATTCCCATTATTACACGATCTTTTGTTTCTGCAGTAATTACAAAATCCTTATTTAAAGTTTTTTTGTCAATTATAAGACTGTGATATCTAGTTCCTTTTAGATTATTCTTAATATTTCTAAAAATTCCATTTTTACTGTGTGAAATTATACTAACTTTTCCATGCATTAATTTTTTTGCGTTTATTATCTTAGCTCCAAATGCTTGGCCAATAACTTGGTGACCTAAGCAAACACCAAGTATAGGTATTTTTTTCGCAAGACTCTTAACAATTTTTAGACAATTTCCTGCTTGGTCAGGATTTCCTGGTCCAGGAGAAATAACTATTTTTCTGTATTTTTTTTTTATAATTTCCTTTGCGGTAATTTTATCATTTCTATAAACATCCACCTTACATTTAATACTAGAAAGATAATGATAGAGGTTATATGTAAAACTATCGTAATTATCTATTAACAAAATTTTCATTTCTAACTCAAAGAATTAATAAGCGCTTTAGCTTTGTTGACAGTTTCTAAATATTCTTTTTCTGGAATGCTATCAGCTACTATTCCAGCTCCAGACTGAATATAAAATTTATTATTTTTTATCAATGCAGTTCTTAAGGCTATACAAGTATCAAAATTCTTATTAGCGGAGAAATATCCTATAGATCCTGCGTACATTTTTCTTTTTGATTTTTCTAATTCATCTATTATTTCCATAGCACGTATTTTAGGAGCCCCTGTAACTGTACCAGCAGGAAAACCAGCAAACATCGTGTCTAATAAAGATTGCCTATTATTAAAAATCCCCTCCACATTAGATACAATATGCATTACATGAGAATACTTTTCTATTTTGAATTTTTCAGTAACTTTGACAGAATTTATTTTAGCAACTTTACCAACATCATTTCTTCCAAGGTCAAGAAGCATAAGGTGCTCTGATAACTCTTTTTTATCATTCAGAAGTTGATTTTTGTAATAAGCATCTTGTTTTGCATTTTTTCCTCTGGGCCTAGTTCCCGCAATTGGTCTAATAGTAATTTTGTTTTTTCTAAGTCTTACTAGAATTTCGGGACTACTACCTATAATTTGAAAATCATCAAAATTGAAAAAAAACATGAATGGTGAAGGATTATTAACTCTGAGTTTTTTATATATTTCAACAGGCTTTTTTGTAAGAGCTGATTCAAATCTTTGACTTATAACAACTTGGAAAATATCACCTTTTTTAATATATTTTTTTGCTTTAATTACATTTTCCTTAAATTTTCTTTTTGAAATATTAGATTTGACTGTAATTTTTTTTTCATAATTATTATTATTTATTTTTTTTGGATTATAGTTTAAGGATATATTTTTTAGATAATTCAAATTTCTTAGCTGATCAAGATAATATTTTTGATAATTTGTAATTTTTTCATCACTGAAGCAATTTACTATAAAATAAATCTTTTTAACTAAATTATCATGAATAATTATCGTCTTGGGTCTAATTAATCTTATATCGGGTATTTTTAAATCATCTAGACAGTTATCTGGGATTTTTTCGATATATCGAATAATATCATAAGAAAAATACCCAACCAAAAGAGAGCATAATGGCGGTAAATTTTTTGGTGTAGGAAAATCGAAATTTTCAATAATTTTCTTCAAATAAACGTATGGAGGACTTTTTATTTGTTTTTTTTTATTATTTTCAAATAAATTTATCCTGTTTTTGTTAAATTCCCATATTTTATCAGGGTTTGCTCCGATAATCGTATATCGTCCACGAATTCTTCTTTTTTCAACAGATTCAAAAATAAAACTATTTTTTTTGATTAAAAATTTATCAATTATATTTTCTAATATTTTATTATTTTTGCATTTTAAAGAATGAAATATTATTTGATTTTTTTTATTTTTATGTTTTTTTTTAAAGGAAGAAAATGAAACATTAATTTTCATTAAAAATAACTACTTACTCCATTTAGTGCCTTATAATTTATATCTATTTCATATTTCTTATTAAGATATGTATCATAAGTATTGAATACATTAGTTGCTATGCTTGATCTCGACAAATTTAAGTACTCATTATATTCATCGGAGTTTTTATCTACAGTTTTATTTTTCACTTCACTAATATATATTAAATATATCTCTATTAAACCAATATCAGCCACAACTATAACTTCATCTTTGTTATATCTGTAAATCTGGCCTAAAAGTTCTTTTTTAAAAATTTTATCATCATTTTTACCATTTATTTCAATTTTTTTAATTATTAATTCTTTTTCTTCTGAAAATTTATAAAAATCACTTTTTTTAAAATTTTTATTATTAATTTTGTTAACAATTTCACCTAGCATTTTTCTTTTATCTTTCTTTTTAAGTTCTAATATTATTTTTTTTCTTACACTTTCTTCAGTAACTTTTTTTTCAATACTATCTATTTTTGATATTTGAAAGATAAAAAATTTATTACCATGCTCAATCAACTCAGCGGTATTTTCATTTTCAAAATTGAAAACTTTTTTTATAAAATCATCATCAATTACTTTTATTTTTTTTGAATTAACATTTTCACCTATTTCATTTATTGTAATTGATTTTAAATTATCCAAGTCAAATTTCTTTACTATAGAATTCAGCTGTACATTTTGGACTATAAGATCATCGATCTCATCAATCTTTTCAAAAAATAAATCATTGTACTCTTCAGCGTCTGATAAATTTTTTGGTGTTAGATTTATAAATTCTATTGTCTTATAAATTTCAGTAAAAGAATCTCTGTTTTTATTATAGTATTGATTAATTTCATTTTCTGTAAACTTAGTTTGATTTTTCATCAAATCATTTAAATTAATAAAATCAACTTTTCTTTTTTGATTCATTTCATTAAATGTCATATTTACTAAGAAATAAGGTGGAACAATTCCACCACTAACAAATTTAAAAAACTGATTTTTTCTCTCTTGATTTGAAAAATTTTTTTCAAACGTAATAGCATCAATACTATTTTGTAATAAAAATTTTTCATATTCCGTTCTTGAAAATTCATCATCTTTTTTAAAAAATTTTTGATTTTTGATAATTTTACTTAATGCTTTGTTTGGAATATTTATATTTAATTTTTCAATTTCTAGTGCAACAATTTTTTCACCTATAAATTGGTAAAGCAATCTATCAATTAAGTTTTTATTTATTTTTTTTTCGTTAGATCTAGCTAAATTATTTTCTACAAAATTTACAAATTCTTTTGTTGATATATTTTCATTATTAATTTTGACTATTGTATTTACATTTCCTCCTCTGAACACATCTCCCATTCCCCAAAAAATGAAAGGAATGGCAATAATTACTAAAAAGATCTTAGCAAATATAGATGACGAAAATTTTCTTATTGAACTTAGCATTTTAATTTAGACAATTTTATTGTTATATATTTAGATACTCTATAAATTAAAAATTGAATCATGACAAATAAATTAAAATATTTTATTGGTAATTGGAAAATGTTTGGTGATTTATCATCATTTCAAATTATTTATAAAATACATGCTTTTTATAAAAAGTTTAAATTTAAGGGGCATAAAAGCAAAATTGTTTTATGCGTACCAAGCACTTTAATATATTTTTTTAATAAAAAACTTAAATCAAAATTCATAGATATTGGAGGTCAAAATTGTCATTACGAAAAAGATTATGGCCCTTATACAGGTGCACTCAGTGCCGGCATGTTAAAACACGCTGGAGCGAAATATGTAATTTTAGGTCATTCTGAAAACCGAAGTACAGGAGACACTAATACTATTATTAAAAAAAAAATTGGAGCTTCTTTAAGCAAAAATTTAAAAGTAATTTTTTGTATTGGTGAAACTATTTCAGAAAAAAACAAAGGAAAAAAATTTTCTGTTTTAAAAAAGCAAATAAATAATTCAATTAATAAAAATTTTGATTTAAAAAAAATTATAATTGCTTACGAACCAGTTTGGGCTATTGGTTCTTCTAAGATACCAAAATATAAGGATTTAAAAAAAACTTTTATTTTTATAAAACAGCATTTTAAAAAGAGATTTAGAACTAAAAAAACTCCTATTGTTTTGTATGGAGGTTCAGTAAATCATAAAAATATAACGATGTTTTCTTCGATTAGTGAGATTGATGGTTTTTTAATTGGTGGGGCATCTCAATCTTCAAAAAAATTTATTGATATAATAAAAAATTACTATAAATAGACTAAATGGAAAATATAATAATAGCATTAAATGTTGTATTAGCTTTCTTGTTAATTGTCGTCATACTTTTACAAAAATCTGAGGGTGGAGCGATGGGACTAGGAGTATCCCAGGATAGTTTTGTTTCATCACGATCCGCAGGCAATTTTTTGACAAAAACCACAGCTATTCTTGCTACTTTATTTATTATAACTAGTATTTTGCTTACAATCTTATCAAGAGAACAAATACCAACTACATCAGTTTTGGAAGAAGTTGAACAAAAAGAACGTTCTTCGGAACCAGAAATTCCCAAAACAGATTAATAATTTAACTTTAATTTTTTTTATAAGTCCTATATACTGTACTTCCATGGCGCGATATGTATTTGTCACTGGCGGCGTGGTTTCATCCCTAGGAAAAGGACTCTCCTCAGCATCACTAGCAGCATTGTTACAATCGAGAGGATTCAAAGTGAGAATCAGAAAATTAGATCCTTACTTAAATGTAGATCCAGGAACTATGAATCCTTTTCAACATGGAGAAGTTTTTGTTACAGATGACGGAGCAGAGACAGATTTAGATATAGGTCATTATGAGAGATTTACTGATATTTCAGCAACTAAATCAGACAACATAACTACCGGCGGTATTTACAGCGATATAATTAAAAAAGAAAGAAAAGGAGATTATCTTGGTGGAACTGTTCAAGTTGTTCCACATGTAACAGATAGAATTAAAAAATTTATTTCTCATAATGTTAAAAATGAAGATTTTATTATTTGTGAAATTGGTGGAACAGTGGGTGATATAGAAAGTCTACCCTTTTTAGAAGCTATAAGACAGTTTTCAAATGATATAGGAAAAAAAAATAGTTTGTTCATTCATCTAACACTAGTTCCGTATTTAAGAGCTTCTGGGGAATTAAAAACTAAACCTACTCAACATTCAGTTAAAGAATTGAGAAGTTTAGGGATTCAGCCGGACATAATAATTTGTAGGTCTGAAAGAGAAATTCCTAAAGAAGAAAGAAAAAAAATATCTTTGTTTTGTAATGTACCCAGACTAAATGTTATTGAAACTGTTGATGTAAAGACTATATACGAAGCGCCAATTAGTTTTTATAAAGAGAAACTTGACGATCGAGTATTGTCATATTTTAATATTAAAAGCAAAAAACAGCCCGATCTTAGTAAGTGGAAAAATATTACTTCTAAAGTTTTAAACCCTAAAAAGGATGTAAATATAGGTATCATAGGAAAGTATGTTAATCTTAAAGATGCTTACAAATCTTTAGATGAAGCTTTAATACATGGTGGCATTTCCAATAATGTTAAAGTTAATTTAAAAAGAATAGATTCTGAAAGCTTAAAACCTGAAAATATAAAATTATTGTTGAAAAATGTGTCAGGCGTCCTTATTCCGGGAGGTTTTGGCAAAAGAGGAAGCGAAGGTAAGATTGCTGCCATAAAATATGCAAGATTGAATAGTATACCTTTTTTTGGAATATGTTTTGGCATGCAAATGGCAATTATTGAAGCAGCTAGAAATTTATTAAATATTAAAAATGCTTCAACAAGCGAATTTGGTAATAATTGTACGCCTGTAGTAGGCTTGTTAGAGGAGTGGCAAAAAGGAAAAAAAAGAATAAAAGGAAGTGAAAAAGATTTAGGAGGTACTATGAGGTTGGGTTTGTATGATGCAGTTTTAAAAAATAATTCTCTAATATCAAAAATATATTCCAGCAAAAAAATTAAAGAGAGACATAGACATAGATATGAAGTTAATATTAAATATAAAGATGATTTCGAAAAGAAAGGATTAATTTTTTCAGCTTTGTCCCCAGATGGTATGCTTCCTGAAATTATAGAATTAAAAAATCATCCTTGGTTTGTTGGAGTTCAGTTTCATCCTGAATTTAAATCAAGACCCTTTACCCCACATCCTTTGTTTTCTTCTTTTATTAAAGCTGCAGAAATAACTAGGAGAGGCAACTAATGGAAAATAAGACTGTTAAATGTGGAAAATTAAATATCTCAAATACTGGTCCATTTACTTTAATTGCAGGGCCTTGCCAATTAGAAAATGAAAAACATGCTTTAGAAGTTGCTGATGAATTAAAAAAAATTACGGAAAAAGTGGGTATTGGCCTTATTTATAAAACATCCTTTGATAAAGCTAATAGGACAAGTTTAAAAGGCAAAAGAGGAGCTGGCCTTGAAAAATCTTTACCAGTTTTCGATAAGATTAGAAAAGAAGTTGGAATTCCAGTTTTAACAGATGTTCATACCGCAGAGCAGTGTGAAATTGTTTCAAAACATGTCGATGTTTTACAGATACCTGCTTTTTTATGTAGACAAACAGATTTACTAATTGCGGCTGCTAAAACAGGAAAAGTTATAAATGTTAAGAAAGGACAATTTTTAGCACCATGGGATATGATTAACGTGACAAAAAAAATTGAAGATTCAGGAAATAAAAATATTTTAGTTACCGAGAGAGGTGCAAGCTTTGGTTACAATACTTTAGTTTCCGACATGAGATCTTTACCCATTATGGCAAAAAATGGCTATCCTGTAGTTTTTGATGCGACCCATTCCGTACAGCAGCCAGGAGGCATGGGAGATAAAAGTGGAGGACAAAGAGAATTTGTAGAGTATCTGGCACGTGCAGCTGTAGCAGTAGGTGTTGCGGCAGTTTTTATGGAGACTCACCCTGATCCAGATAATGCGCCGTCCGATGGACCTAATATGGTACAATTATCAAAAATGCCTAGACTGTTAGATCAACTTGTTCAAATAGATAAGTTAATTAAGAATGGTAAAAATTAAAGCAATCAAAGGCCGACAGGTTTTTGATAGCAGAGGAAATCCAACGGTAGAAGCAGAAGTATATTCGAGCAATGGACTTAGTGCATCTGCGATTGTTCCATCAGGAGCTTCGACCGGTACTCATGAAGCTTTTGAATTAAGAGATAAGGAAAATAAAAATTATCTTGGAAAAAGTGTTTTTAAAGCTATAGAAAATGTAAATGGTCCAATAACAAAATCTTTAAAGGATAAGGATATTGAAGATCAAGAAAAAATAGATAAAATTTTAATAGATTTAGATGGCACAGAACAAAAGAAAAAAATTGGGGCCAATTCAATCTTGGCGGTTTCAATGGCAGCTTGCAAATTAGCTGCAATTGAAAAAAATATTTCTTTATATAAATATTTAGGAAGTTCAAAAAGTTGTCAATTACCAATACCTCTTTTAAATATTATAAATGGAGGAGTTCATGCCAAAAATAATTTAGACATTCAAGAATTTATGATACGACCTGATAAAGCCAAGTCATTTTCTGAAGCAATAAGATTGAGCTTTTTAATTATTCAAAACTTAAAATCAATGCTTGATACATCTAATGTAGGGGATGAGGGTGGGTTTGCTCCAAATTTACAAAGCAATGAGGAAGCAATCAAAATAATAATAAAAGCAATCGAGAAGTCCGGTTGTCAACCTGGTGAAGACATATCAATTTGTTTAGATGTGGCTGCAAATGAATTAGATAAGCAAAAAACAATTGAATATTATTCTAAATTAACTCAAGAATATCCAATAAAATCTATCGAAGACCCTTTCGCAGAAGATGAATGGGAATCTTGGAAAAAGCTCACAAAAAATACAGACATCCAAATAGTTGGTGACGATCTATTTGCAACAAATATAAAAAGATTAGAAAAAGGTATTAAGGAAAAATCAGCCAATACAATACTGATTAAATTAAATCAGATAGGAACAGTTTCTGAAACTTTAAAAGTTATAAATCTTGCACATAAAAATAATTTTAAAACTATTATTTCTCATAGATCAGGCGACACTGAAGATACTTTTATTGCTGATTTGGCAGTAGCTACAAATTCATCTCAAATTAAAACTGGATCCTTAGCAAGATCAGAAAGAGTGGCTAAATACAATCGTTTATTAAGAATAGAAGAGGAGCTTGGCAATTCTGCAAAAATGGCTAAGGTCTAATTATATGAAATTTATACAAATTATTAATAATAAAAAATTTACAATAATAAATATATTATTGTTTTCATATATTATGCTTAATCTTTTGGATGGTGAGAGAGGACTGATTTCATATTATCAAAAAAAAGAAACTAAAAAAGAGCTAATTCATGAAAGCAATTATTTAGTAAATAAATTAACTTTGATAGAAAGAAAAAATAATTTACTTACTGATAAAATAGATTTAGATTATTTAGAGATTTTAGTAAGACAAAAATTTATGGTAGGTAAAACTACGGAAACAGTTTATATTAATCAATAAAATGAAGTTAAGACATCCAGAAAAAGTTAATCGTCCAAATAACCCAATCAAAAAAAAACCAAAATGGATAAGAACTAAGATTGTAGACACACAAAATTACTTTAAAACAAAAGAAATAATAAATAAAAAAAAATTACATACTGTATGTCAGGAAGCTAGCTGTCCTAATATTTCAGAATGTTGGAGTAAAAAACACGCCACTTTTATGATCATGGGAGATACTTGTACTCGAGCATGCGCTTTTTGTGATGTAAAAACTGGAAAACCAACCTTCTTAGATCATGATGAGCCATTTAAAATTGCTCAAGCAACAAAAGAATTACAATTAAAACATGTAGTGATTACTTCTGTAGATAGAGATGATCTAGATGATGGTGGGGCAAATCACTTTTCTAGAGTTATAAATGAAACTAGAAAGCTAAATAACAACACAACCATAGAAGTTTTAACTCCAGATTTTTTAAGAAAAGGTGACTCTTATAAAAAAGTTGTAAATTCAAACCCCGATGTTTTTAATCATAATATAGAAACGGTTCCTAGATTATATAGAAGCGTTAGACCTGGATCCAGATATTTTGCTTCAGTTAATTTATTAAAATCTGCTAAAGAGATTAATAAAAAAATATTTACCAAGTCAGGCATTATGCTTGGAATGGGAGAAACTGAAGATGAAATTTTACAAGTAATGGACGATCTAATTAGTGCAAACGTAGATTTTCTGACTATTGGTCAATACTTGCAGCCTTCAGTCAAACATTACCCTTTGCAGCGTTATATTCATCCTGATGAATTTAAAAAATTTAAAGAAATTGCATTATCAAAAGGATTTTTAATTGTTTCCTCTTCACCACTTACTCGATCTTCATATCATGCAGATGAAGATTTTGCTGAAATGAAAAAATTGAGAGAAAAACAATCTCAATGCCATCAGCTTCAATAAAAAAAAAAATACCCTGCTCGAAAGAAAATTTAATCAAAATGGTTCTTGATATTGAAAAGTATCCAGAATTTGTTCCATGGTGTTTAGGTGGTAAAATTTATAGGAAAGAAGACAAAGGAGATAAAGTTGAAATCACAGCTGATCTTACAATAGGAAAAAGTTTTTTTAATGAAACTTATAAAAGTTTTGTAATTTATGAAAAATCTAAAGATCTAATACATGTAACAAACATGGAAGGTCCATTAAAGCATTTGGAAAATAAATGGTTTTTTAAACAAGAAGGTGAAGTTAGTGAAGTTGATTTTCAAGTTGATTTTGAATTAAAAAATAAAATTTTAAACATGCTAATGATTAAGTCTTTTGATATAGGGTTAAAAAAAATAGCCGATGCTTTTGAGAAAAGGGCCATTGAATTATTTAAGAATATTTAAAATCATTTTAAAACATTGATTTACAGTGGCTTTTTGAATGTAAATACGCCCTTTATTTTTAAAAAGATATTTTTTAATACTAACTTTGTTGTTTTTTTTAACACCTACATAAACTAAGCCAACAGGTTTTTTACCCGAACCACCACCAGGTCCTGCTATTCCAGTAGTAGAAATTGCCAGTCCAGTTTTGCTTAATTTACTAATGTTGTAGACCATATCTCTACAAACTTGTGAACTTACAGCGCCATATTTTTTTATATTCTTTTTTGAGACTTTAAGAATTTCTATTTTAGATCGATTAGAGTAAGCAACTAAACCAAGAGTAAATATTTTTGAGGATCCTTTAATAGAAGTAATTTTACTTGATAGCATTCCCCCAGTGCAGGATTCAGCAATTGAGATTTTTAATTTTTTTTTTATTAATTTGTTAACTACTTGTTTAGCAAGAAGTGTCATTTAACCACCCACAAAGAATAATATCACAGTTATTGTCACGACTGAATAAACGCTAGCAACTATGTCATCGAGCATTATTCCCAAAGATCCTTTAACGTTGTTGTCAACATAGCTAATAGGAAAAGGTTTCCATATATCAAATAATCTAAATGATACAAAAGCAAACACGCAGTAATAAAGCAGTGGAAGTGGATTAAGAGTTTCGTAAACAGGTATAGCCAAAAGAGGTAGCATTTGACCCACGACTTCATCAATAACTATTTCTTGAGGATCTTCAGATTTAAATTCACTAAATGAATTATTTATTGCCACAAAAGAATAGAAAAAAATTATTAAAGTAATCAGAAAAAATACTAAATAACCAAATGTATTAATTAACACAATAAATAAAAAGCAAGTAAATAATGAAGCCACTGTTCCAGGGGCATATTTTATTTTCCCAATCATACAAAAAGTCAAAAATAATAAGTTAAATTTTTTAATCATTTTTAGTAACAGATGATATTGCTTCAGCTGCAATAGCTTTTTCTCTTCCAATCAAACCTAGTTTTTCAGTGGTTTTACCTTTTATATTTATTTGACTTGGATTTACTTCACATAACTTGCTCATTATAAGTATCATCTTTTTTGAATATTTTTTAATCTTGGGTTTTTGAGCAATAACATTAACATCTATATTATTAATTATAAAATTTTTAGATTTAATTAATTTAATTACTCTTTTTAACAAAATAGTAGATCTAATATTTTTTAGTTTTTTATTTTTGTCTGAAAATAATTTTCCTATATCACCTAATCGACAAGCACCAAGTAAACTATCCATAACCGAATGCAATACTGCATCCCCATCAGAGTGACCCTCTAAGCCTGCAGGAAAAGGTATGTTTACTCCTCCTAAATATAATTTTTTCTTTTTTACTAATCTATGCACATCAAAGCCAATCCCAATGTAAGTTTCTCTTTTTTTTAATGATTTAAAAATTTCTAAATCCTCTTTATTGGTCAGTTTTAAATTTGATTTTTCCCCACTTACTATAAATACTTTTTCTCCATAAAGAGTGAACAAAGCTGAGTCGTCATCGAATGTATCGTTTATATGCTCCTTGTGTTTTTCAAAAATTTTATTGAACTTAAATCCCTGAGGTGTTTGTGAAAAACCTAAGCTTTCACGTTTAATATTTTTAAAAATAGAGTTTTTATCAAATCTTTTTGCTGCATCGTTTACTTTTACTATAGGCACTGCTGCATTATTTTTTTTAATTTTCTTTATAATTTTTTTAATAATTTTTTTTGATGGATTTGGTCTAGCTACGTCATGTATTAACACTTTACTACAGTTCATTTTTTTTATTTTTTTTAAAGCAGCAAAGGTTGATTGTTGTCTAGTTTTTCCACCTACAATTTTTATTGCGTTTTTAATTTTTAGCTTACTGAGGTATTTTTTATGTTTACTATTGTATACTATTACGGTTTGTCTGATTTCTTTTATACCCTTAAAACTATTCAATGAATGCTCTAATACTGTTTTATTGTTAACTACATGATAGGGTTTAGGCGTAGATGATTTGAACCTTTTGCTATCTCCGGCAGCTAATAGTATAAGAAATAAGCTCATTTTTTTAAAATTGCCATAAATTGATTTTAAATGTTAACTATTATTTAGCAGATGATTCATATCATTAAAAACAACAAATGGGTAATAACCACCTCATTAGTATGTATTCTTTTTGGGGTTCTTACATTTTTTACATTTATTAATCAGAGTTTTGTTGAATTAAATGACTTTAACCTTCAAATTCTACTAATTGTTGATTTATTTTTTTTAGTACTTTTTTTTACATTAATTATTAAAGAGACATATAAAATTTTAAAAGAAAGAAGAAAAAAAAGGTTAGGTTCTGAAACCACACTAAGGTACATAACTTTTTTTACTACAACCACATTACTTCCCTCAATTATAATAGCTATATTTTCTCTTATTTTATTTAATGTTGGTGTGCAGAAATATTTTGATAAAAAAATTAAAACAGTTGTTAACAATTCTTCAGAAGTTGCTAAAAATTATTTAGAACAAGCCAAAAGCTCAATCGAATCTGATATTTTATTAATGATGATAGATGTAAATAGTAAACCTGGATTATTTTATGATAACCCGAGAAGGTTTCAAGGACTTCTAGCTTCTCAAAGGATGCTAAGAAAACTAGACGAAGTTCACTTGTTAGATAGCTCCGGAAATATAATTATGTCTAATATAGTTGATCCAACTTTAGAATTTATTCCTCCAACAGAGGAAGCTCTAACGTTATCTCTAGATGGAAAGCCAGTACGAACAACTGACCCAAAAACTAATAGAACCTCTGCTCTTATAAAACTCAGTAATTTTATTGACACGTATCTTTATATCGTGAGGTTTATGGATCCAAAGTTGATTAACTATCTTACAGAAACAGATGCTGCTGTAAGTTTTTATTATGTTGTACAAGATCGTCAAACAGGTATTAAAATTACATTTGCAATAATTTACGTATTAATTGTTTCATTATTATTATTTCTTTCAGTAGTTGTTTCGATTAATTTTGCATCACGACTTACTAAACCAATTATTAATTTAATTGGTGCTTCCGAAAAAATAAGTAAGGGAGATTTATATTCAAAAGTCCCTAATGTAGAAACAGATAGAGAGTTTGAAATGTTGAATGCTAATTTTAATTCAATGATAGAAAAATTAAAAAAACAGCAAGATAAGCTTTTAATATCAGAGCGACATTCTGCTTGGGAAAATGTTGCTCGAAAATTAGCTCATGAAATAAAAAATCCATTAACGCCCATTCAATTATCTATCGACCGAATAAGAGAAAAATATTTAGATAAAGTTGGAGATGAAAACAAAAATTTATCAAATTATCTTAACACTATGACTAAACAAATTAAAGATATTGAACATTTAGTAAATGAATTTTCTGATTTTGCTAGAATGCCCAAACCTGTTTTTAAAAAAATTGATTTGAACCAATTAATATCTAGATCTATATCTTTATATGAGTTATCAGAATCAAAAACAAAATTTTTGTTTAAAAAAAATCAAAAACTTAATTTGATAAGTGGCGACGAGGAACAGCTTAATAGAGTTTTTATAAATTTAATAAAAAATTCTTTGGAGTCGTTACAAGAAAAAATAATTGAAAATGTTGATTTTAAAGGAAAAATTAACATAGATATTAGAGAAGATAGTGATTATATATACGTAGCAATTACAGATAATGGTATAGGCTTTGAAAAGTTAGATAAAAAGAAGATGCTTACTCCTTATTATACAACAAAAAAAGATGGTACAGGTTTAGGTTTAGCAGTAGTTAGTAAAATAATAAGTGACCATAATAGTTTAATTGTATTTGAATCAATACCAAATGGAGCAAAGGTAGAAATAACATTTCCAAAATATTATGATTAATGAGATTTTAGTTATTGACGATAATTCAGATATCAGATTGTTAATTTCAGGGATTTTAAAAGACAAAGGTTTTAATGTCAGAGAGGCTGCAAATTACGACCAGGCTATTTCTGAAATAAATAAAAAAAAACCGGATGTAGCAGTAATTGATGTCAAACTAGATAAAGGCGATAACGATGGGATAGATGTTTTAAAACACATTAAAAAAATTGATGATGATATTCCAGCAATAATGATTTCAGGACATGCAAATGTGCAAATGGCTGTAGATGCTTTGAAATTAGGAGCATTTGAATTTATGCAAAAACCGTTTTCAGCAGAGAGATTATTAAATTTTGTAAATAGAGCTATTGAAAATATTAATCTCAAACAGGAAAAACGCGTTTTAGAAAGTAAACTATTTCATTCGTATGAAATAGTTGGAAAAAGCAATGCGTTAGAAAAAGTTAAAAATTTAATTAACAAACTTAGTAATACAGAAAGTAGGGTTTTCATCTCTGGTCCTGCTGGCTCAGGAAAAGAGTTAGTTGCTAGACAAATTCATAAAAAATCTACTAGATCAAATAAACCATTTGTTGTTGTCAATGGAGCGTTACTTGATCCAGCTAAATATGAATTAGAATTATTTGGTTCAGAAAACTCAGATGGTTCGGTAAGTTATGGTTTTTTTGAAAAGGCAAAAGATGGCACCCTTTTAATTGATGAAATTTCTGAAATACCCCTAGAAACGCAAGCAAAAATTTTAAGAGTATTGATAGATCAAAAGTTTAAGAGAGTAAATGGTTTCAAGGAAATAAATGTAAATGTTAGAATAATAAGCACATCTAGCAAAATGATTAGAGAAGAAGTAGACGCAGGTAATTTCAGAGAAGATTTATATCATAGATTAAATGTGGTTCCGATTTATTTACCTGCTTTAAAAGATAGAAGCGAAGATATACCTCTTTTATTAAATTATTTTACTAAAAAAATTGCTGATCTGAATGGAATAGCGGAAACTAAAATGCATACAGACCTTGATTTATTTTATAAGTATGATTGGCCAGGAAATGTAAGAGAGTTAAGAAATTTAGTTGAAAGAATTTCAATTTTAGCGGTTAACGAAAAAAAATTAGATATTAATAATTTAGTTAAAGATGCATTAACTCAAAAAAGTGCTAAAAGTGAATCAGATTCTTATGAAAATGTTCTTTCTTACCCACTTAAGGAGGCTAGAGAAAAATTTGAAAAAAATTATTTAACTTCTCAATTAAAAAAAAATAAAGGTAATATATCAAAAACGGCAGATTTTGTTGGTATGGAAAGATCTGCTCTTCATAGAAAACTTAAAACTTTAGGTATTAAAGGCGTTAATTAATAATGAATATAATAATCTGTGGAGCTGGAAGAGTTGGCTTTTCAATATCAAAACAATTATCTGCACAAGGGCACTCAATAACTGTAGTTGACCAGTCGAGTGAATTTATTCAAAAAATTAATGACACCCAAGATGTAAAAGGGATTGTTGGAAGAGCTACTTATCCTTCAGTTTTGGAAAAAGCTGGAGCAGAAGACGCTGATATGATTATAGCAGTAACACAAAATGACGAGACTAATATGGTTATATGTCAAGTAGCTTATTCAATTTTCAAAATAAATAAAAAAATTGCAAGAGTTAGAGGTCAAGAGTTTTTAGGAGGAAAATGGGGTAAATTATATGGTGAGTCAAATCTTCCTATAGATGTGATTATTTCGCCTGAATTAGAGGTTGCAAAATCATTGCAAAGAAAACTGGATGCTCCAGGTGCATTAGATAGCGTTCCCTTTGCTAATGGTAAAATAAAAGTTTTAGAAATTAATATAGATAAAAATTGTCCTTTAGTTAATATTGAGTTGAGTAAACTTACTAAACAATTTCCAGACCTAAAAGCAAACATACTTGGAGTTATCAGAGGAGATAAATTCGTTATTTTAAAAAAAAAGGATAAACTTTTAGTAAACGATAAAGCTTTTGTTGTTATAAATGCTTCACAGATTATTGTTACACTTGCTGCATTTGGACATGAAGAAAAAAAGGCAAAAAAAATCCTTATTGTAGGAGGTGGAAACATAGGTTTTAACCTTGCAAAGAATCTTGAAGCGGACTCAGATGGCGTCAGGGTTAAAATTATAGAAAAAAATAAAGATAGAGCAGAACTAATTGCTAACGAATTAAATAATACACTCGTCATTAATGGGGATGGTTTAGATGAAGATGTTTTAAAAGAAGCTAATATTGAAGAATCTGAAACTGTTTTATCTTTAACTAATGATGATGAAGATAACATCATGGTTAGTGTACTAGCTGAAAAAAATAATCCTGATAAAAGAACAATTGCTTTAGTTAATAAACAAAATTACAGCTTGTTACAGTCTTCACTTAAAATTAATGATTTAGTTGATCCTAGACTTGCAACAATATCTACAATATTAAAACATGTTCACAAAGGTACCATTGAAACGGTTTACACTCTTTTAGATGGAGAATATGAATTTATAGAGGCTGAGATTTTAGAAACATCAGAATTAATAACCAAGTCAATTAAAGAATCAAACTTACCAAAAGAAATAAGAATTGGTGCAATAGTTAGAAATAAAGAGGTCATTATACCAAAATCCGACTTTGTTTTTGAAAAAAAAGACTTAGTTGTTTTTTTAACCAAAAGAGAGCACTTAGAAAAAGTAGAAAGTTTATTTAGAATAAGTTCATTAATTTAATGAATTATAAAGGCATATTATTTTTTTTGGGAATCTATTCGCTGTTAGTTTCCTTATTTTCTGTTTTAAATATTTTTTACTCAATCTATTTTGATTTTATTATAGGATTAAAATCTTATATCATAACTTTTTTTATTTCTTCAACTACAGGATTCTCTTTTTACTATATAGGACGCAATCATATAAAGGACATTTCGTTAATAGATCAAATTTTTTTTATTCTATTAAGTTTTATTTTAATACCGCTTTTGATTAGCATTCCTTATTTTTTTAGTATTTATAATATTAATCTTTTAAATTCTTATTTTGAATCTGTATCTGGATTTACTACAACAGGCTTTTCTATATTTGAAAATATTAAAAATGTTGATGAACCTTTAATTTTATGGAGATCAAGCTCGCAATGGATAGGAGGTTTGTTATTTTTATTAGCGACTATAGGTACTATTGGCTCTAAACAAATCAAAATAAAACCATCATATCTAATATCTGGTGGTGCTTCAGGAAGAAATTTTTACAATAATTTTAACTATAATTTTTTCAAGATTTTTTTAATTTATTTCAGCTTAACTATCTTTGTAATTTTTTTATATAGTTTAGTTGATCTTAGGCTTCTTGATGCATTTAATATGTCATTTACAAGTATATCGGCAGGTGGTTTTTTACCTGATGATAACCTATCTAATGTTTTAGTGAATGATTTACAAATATTTATTTTTTCAATTTCATTATTAATTCCAATATTTAATTTTTTTTTACTAAACGACATAATTACAAGAAAATTTTCATTTAGAAACTATCAAGAGGATATTCATTTAGGATTATTAGTTTTACTGATAACTTTAGTTTTTTATTTTTTTGTGATTTCAGAAGAGGGTTTTGCAAAAGTATTTTTTGCGGTTACAACGTCAATTTCTACCTCAGGAATTTCATTATATAGTTCTGATTTAAACTTATCATTATTTTTTATATTGTTAACAATAGTAGGTGGCTCTTTAATATCAACTTCATCTGGATTTAAATACACAAGAATTTATATTCTTCTTAAAATTTCTTACCAGGAAATTTACAGACTTGTGAAACCAATAAATATTATTGATAAGAACTTATTTAATTCAGAGGCCAAAATTGATGACCAGGATGTAAAAATAGCCTTTTTAGTTTTTATGTTGCTTATTATTTCTATATTTATTTTATCAGCTATTTTGTCTTTAGATAATATAACCTTTGAAAATTCATTTAAACTATCGATACTCACCCTAACTAACACTACAACTTCATCATTATATGGTATGGACAATTTTGTTTTTTTAGATTTAAATAACTTCACAAAGATGTCATTAATGTTTTTTATGATATTAGGTAAATTAGAAATAATTGCTGTTATATATTTAATTAGGAAATTTTTTTTTAGATTTTAAATTATGGCGAACATATTAATTTTAGGTGCCGGAACCATGGGGACAGCTTTTTCTATTCCCTGCTCAGATAATAATCATAAAATTTTTATAGTAGGAACACATTTAGAAAATAAATTTGTTGATCAAGTTAATTTTAAAAAAAAACATCCAATTTTAAATTGCACTATTCCTAGAAATGTGAAATTTGTTAAATTAAATAAATTAAAAACAATAGCTAATGGAAAAATTGATTTGATCGCCATAGCCGTTGTTTCAAAAGGTATTGAGTGGGCATCAAAAGAGTTAAGTAAAATTATAAAAAAAAATACCCCAATTTTGATACTAACAAAAGGATTAGATATTTATAAAAATAAATTTGAAGTTATGCCTCATAAAATGGAAAGAATTTTAAAAAAAAATGGTATTAAAAAAACAAACATTTCGATAGCAGGAGGCCCATGTCTTGCTAAAAATTTATCTAGCAAAATTAATACATCTGTTATATTTGCTAATAAAGATATTAAATCTGTTAAAAAAATTTCAAAATTAGTTTCAACTAATTATTATCATATTTCATATTCACGTGATGTAGTAGGAGTTGGTTTGTGTTCAGCAATTAAAAACATCTTTTCAATGGCAATAGGATCTTCTGTTACCCATTTAAATGCATCAGCTGGCATATTTCAACAATCAATTAACGAAATGTTAATTTTAATAAAAAAACTCAAAGGTAAAAAAGAAACTGTTATGGGTCTAGCGGGTGTTGGTGATTTATACGTGAGTGCTGTCGGAGGAAGAAATAGTAAAATGGGTGAATATCTAGGTCGGGGCATGACTTTTACACAGGTTAAAAAAATAAAAATGGCAAAAGATACTGTTGAGGGAGCTGACCTTGCTTTGAAAATTGGGTACAAGATTAAAAAAGATTTTGATAATAATAAAATTCCTATAATGACAAGTATGATCAATTCTATTTGTAAAAATTCGATTCTTAAAATTGATTGGAAAAAATTTTAATTAAAAAACTTTGATTCGTTAGAAGATTTGGTGTAATAAAAAAAAAGGCGCCCTTAGCTCAGCTGGATAGAGCATCGGTTTTCTAAACCGAGGGTCGGAGGTTCGAATCCTCCAGGGCGCGCCAATGACAAAAAAGCCCTGAAAAACCTGCATAAATGGCCAAAAACCTTGTAAATTTGCAACATTATAAGGCGATATCTTAAATTGTATATATTGGGCTTGCATTGTGTAAATTAGTTAAGTACGGTCTGCGTAATGAAATCAAAATTTCTGTCTTTAATAGCTTCTGCAGCACTAGTTCTTAGTGTAATTACATTACCAGCTAAGGCCGTGGATGTAGGCGGTTTTAATGTAGGTGTATCTGCTGGGGTGATAGGTAATAAATCACAATTCACTACAAATGGTTCTGAGACTGAAGGAGGAGGAGACTCTGAAGTTACAAAAGCTGAAGAAAGCGAATCTCATGCATTTCCATCTTGGTTTGGTGAAATAGGAGTTAGAACAGGTTTATTAGGTATAAACATCGGTTATGAAAATGTACCATTCGATGCAAATCTTGGTGCTAAAACAAGAACTGACGTTAACGAT
>MDSW01039891.1_pt1 | contig 22173 bp, 13 predicted proteins | sample 811171 | NCBI WGS metagenome assembly MDSW01 (sample SAMN05326641, study PRJNA326480) | marine metagenome | isolation source: seawater | place: Atlantic Ocean: North West | collected 2012 | reverse complement strand
GCACTATGAGGGCAATAATCGTAAAGATTCCCCCTGTCACAATCGGGCTGAAGGAAGGGGTAGCCTCCTCGTTTGCACTTGAACCTATACTTGATTCATTTTGTTGGTTATCGAGCCAAGACCCTTCTCGTAGACCAAGTTCGATGAGACGCCCAATGTGAGCGAGTGATTCGTCTGAAACCTTGTCGGGGGTATCTTCGTGAGTGTGCCAATAACCCTCCCACTTGGTCGCATTCTCTCCGTATCGTATGTCGATGAAATCGATTGCCGGAATTCCAACATTGAGCATCGGAACATGGTCGTCGATGACACCATCCGTTTGGGTAAAGTTAACGATATCAAGTCCCGGTTCACCGTTGCAATCAGTGATGTTGTCCATAAGACCGAGTGGACCTGACAATTGTTCAACAGCGCCCCATAGACGGTTCCCACCTTGATGATCCAGATACGGTGGATACGTTCGATAAATCTTCAAATCAGCATCCCCAATCATATCGACCAGGAGGAAGGCATCAATGCGGCTGATGTCTTCACTGGATATGTTTTCAGCCCATGCTTTCGCTCCAAGCATGGACGGCATCGGGCCTTGATCCTCAGCATCGGTTAGGAGAATCCAAACCTCGTGTTCAAGCCCCATCGAGGGAACAAATCGAGCAAGTTCCCACAAAACTGCGACCCCACTCGCTCCGTCGTTTGCTCCCGGAATCGGCACATCTGTCATGTTTGGATTGGGATCGCGCTCTGCCCGGTCTCTCGAATCATAGTGTGCGGCTAGAACAACAACAGAACCGTTTTCGTCTGCGTTTTCAGGGACCAATCGCCCTTCAAGATTGGTCAGATTGTAACCCTCTCTTGAATGCGGGTCCTCTGTCCAATCAAACGCAGGCCTTGTTTCCATGAACCAATCACGCAGCTCCATCGATGCGTTACTACCGGGAACTCTAGGGCCGAATTCAACCTGAGTCGTTACACTGGCGTTGGCCAGATGACCATCGAATTCGAGTTCCCCAATCGTAGTACAGACCGATTCACTGGACGCCATTGGAGCAGCAACAGATGCCAAGAGAAGAACGGATAGAATAGGTATTGCTCTCAACCCGTTACCCTCCAGTATGGTGATGCTACTGATGCGGGGTATTAAATACCTCATTTCGATACAATGATTTGTGATACCGCATCACATTTTATTGAGGATGAGATATGTCTGAACGACGCTCCACTAAGGCTCTCTTTCTCGTCTTCCTGATGTTGACGTCTGTGATTGCTCAGGGTGCAGCGAATGAAACAGAGAACGACGTTGAAAATATCGCAGAAAGCATAGGTGTTGTCTACGGCGACCTTACTGATTTCAATGTTGAAACTGGTTCGCAGTATTTGTTAATCGATGAAGGCCAACCCGTGGTTTCTGCGACATCGTTCATCAAGCAGGCTTGGGTTGACGAAGGTCGCCCTGGTGTTGACGACATCCGGTACCAGCCGTCGATGGCTCGCTCAACCTGTTCGCAGCATGTTGTTGGCGATACACTGACGGTACCGATTTCGGGAGGCTCGACAGGCGTGTACGTCGCTAAGACTACTGCAACTGTGGCCTTCCTCGTCCAATCAGGTCGCACACTTTCCTCAACGGTGCTGCAAAACCTCGCATCAACTTGGGATCAGACCATTTATCCAACAATGACCACCTATTTTGGAAAAGATTACCAAGATGGACGTGGACTTGCTCCGCCGGACAACGACAACAACTGTCAAGTTGAAATCGTGATTTATGACATCGACGGGGCATTCAACATCGGCGGTTATTTCTCCCCAGGAACTGCGGCGACCCGTGAAGTCGTGTACATTGATTTCGCCGACATAACGCTCGCATGGGGCAAGTCGATTATTGCTCACGAATTGCAGCATCTGCTTCACAATGCGCAAGACCCGTATGAAAATCTCTGGCTGGATGAAGGAAACGCTGATGTTGCAATTTACCTCTGCTTCGGAGCAGACGGTACACTTGCAGGTCATTTGAACGGCTGGACCCAACAATCGGACCTCAGTGTCCGATGGTGGAACCAAAGGAACGGCGATTACGGAGCAGGATTCATTTTCACGATGTACCTCGCAGACCATCTCGGTGGCGGCCCAGCTGTTCGCCAACTGGTTCAAGATTCGGCTACTGGAGGTCTCGGTGTTGAAAATTTAGCGCTGTCTCCCGTCTCGGGACAATCCGGGAAAATCGGACGAACCATGGGTGAAATATTTGCAAACTTCTCAATTGCAGCGACCATAGATTCAGACCAAGGAATCTACGGTTTCTCGAACCTCGATCTCAATCCCTCCTGTGGAGGGTCCACCTTTTGCCGTATCACACCTGCTGATACCAACTCAGATTGGTCGACGCCTTGGAGTTCAACTGGCCACACAATGGAGGGATGGGGCATTCGCTCGTTCAAATTCACGCCAGGTGCAGCTTCTCCAGCGCCTCTAACTCTGCGAGTAACCTCCGATGTGTCGAACTTTGATGGTGTCCTTGTGTACAAATCAACGGCCGACGGTTTGTGGGCTACACAAGATCTGGACTTCAACAGCAACGTTGCGACAGGGTTGATTCAAGGGTTTGGAAACCTCACCGACGAGGTCTATGCAATCGTGTGGTACGCAAGCACAGTAGCTGATTGCGATTATACATCCTGTGGCCCTTCCTACCCGCAGGGAACCATTGACATTGAAGCCGCACGAATTACCTCACCAGCCACAATGATGCTCAATGGAACAACACTCGGTGACAGAGACGGCGATGGTTCTCCAGACACTGTGCAAGTAAACTACTCGATTCTCTCAAACGCCTTCTTTGAGGATTTGGACGTCGATGCACTCATCCGAGATAGTAACGGAACCGTTGTCGATGCTATTTCGACCCGTGTCCAAGCAGGCGGTGGTGTTCATGTTCCTGACAGCGTTTACTTTACCGCCAACAAAGACGATCAATACACCGTTCAGTTCACAATGAAAAACATGCTCGGTGCAGTCCTCGACTCCGAAACAACAGCACCTCAGGCATTGACCAACATGGCACCAGTTGCAAACGCTTCTGTTTCGACCAACACGAGTCAAACGTACGAGAAAATCCAGTTTACTGGAGATGGGTTTGACGCATGGGGTCTCTCTCTCGACAACAACACGCTCCCTTACTTTGACCAACCCGTTGCCTACGCATGGGACTTTGACGATAACATGACTTCCGGATTGCGCTCACCACTTCGCTCTTTCTCTGAAGCAGGAGTCTACAACACGACGCTGCGAATTATGGACGTTGGAGGTACCTGGTCGGACGTGAGCGTCAACCAAATCAACATCACAGATGATTCACAGCCGATTCCAATCATTACGGTAAACAACAATGTCGTTGCAGACAGGATTGAGATTTTTACCAACCAACGCATCATCTTCTCTGCGTACCAAACAGCCGATAACGTTCCGTTGGAGAATCTTGACTTTGAGTGGGATTGGGGAGACGGCAGTCCTGTTACATCTGGGACAGGGCTTTACACTGCCAATCATGAATGGGGCGATGTCGTCGGACCGAATCAAACGTATATCTTGACACTCACTGTTTCCGATGGAATAAACATAGGTCAGAAAACGATCGAAGTTGTTGTAAACAACCGCCTGCCTTACCAAATCTTCTCTGACCTACTCACAACCTATACCTACACGCCTTTGCTGATGCCCGATGTTTTCACAGACGACGATGGTGAGAATCTTTCCTTGAGTTGGGTCTTCCAAGAGGGAGTGAATCTGGACGGTGTCGAGGTTGATCGAGACGATGATTTCTCATCCACTACCTCAGCAACCTTGTATCCCGCACCTGCTTGGAACACTCCCGGTACGAAGAATGTCAGTGTCACTGTCACAGATGAAGACGGTGGTATTTCTGTCGCAGAACTTCAGGTTATTGTCATCAACCAGCTGCCAGTTGCAAACTACATTGTTAAAGAATCTGGAGCAACCGGCGCACCTCAAGTCGATTTCCTTGTCGATGAAGCAGGAGTTAACGTCCCCTACACGTTCGATGGAAGGACCAGTTTTGATATTGATGGGACCACCGGAACATACAATGATTTGACATTCAACTGGTCGTTCCCAGATGGTACGTTTAGTAACAAAACCTTGCCTGCATACTCCTTTACCGAACCTGGTGAACAACTGGTTCAACTTATCGTCACCGATGAAAACGGCGATCAAAGCAGTCCCAAAGTCATCGTTGTGGTTGTTGCGAATCCGCTTCCAATCATCCAACTGCAGATTTTAGACGCTTGGTTAGGAGCCGAATGTGATCTTGATGACACGCAAACAGAATCTTGCAAATTACTAATGGACAGTGACGTGTTCCCTGAAAACGGATTGCCAGATCAATGGTCCAGAACATTTGATGAGAATGGAGTCAATGTTGCAGTACCCGGCGCAATGTTGTATTTTGATTCCAGTGGCACCCGAGACGGTGATCAAAAGTTTGAGGGCAAGTACGTTCCACTTGAACAAGAATCTCCAGACTGGAACGGCCTTGTCGAATATACTTGGGACTTTGGTGACGCAACCCCAATCGTGCATGACCCAATGCCCTGGCACTCGTATGAGCGTCCGGGTCTTTACACGGTCAAGCTCACCGTTCGAGATGCATTCGGTACGGGCGATGTCACTCGAGCAGAATTCAACATTCACATTGATTCACCTCCGGAGATCAGCGGCATTGACCTACCTGACGAAATTTATGAGGATTTTAAAATCGCAGTTATTGTGAATGTTTCTGACGCAGAATCGCTCGCAGATCTTGTGTTCTATAGAGACAATGATGTCATGGATGGTTCAAACTCAGACCGTTCGAGAACAATCAGCAACGATCTCGTCATCAAGTGGGAGAAAGACGCTTTGATCGATCAAGACGGAGACGGTATTCCCGACAACGATTGGATTACTTCCAATGAAACCCTTGCTACTCTTGTAACCCTGATTTGGGATGATCCCGGTGAAGCGATTCTTCTGGTAAGAGTCTGTGACGGAATGGGCCTTTGCGATGAGTCTGAAACAGACGTTACAATCCTGCCCGAACAAGATGCTGATCCTTCCTTGTCAGATTTTAGTTGGGATGAATGGAAGTCTTGGATGTCTGATGCTGGGAGCGACGCACTTGGTTTTATTGCGTTGATTCTCGCAGCTCTCATTCTCGGTTGGCTGGTCATGCGTCAGCCAAATGAGACCGAAGAAGAGGCGAAGCAGAATGCTGAGACGTATGAAGTAGAACATGCTGATGACGGCGGGATGCTCGGAATGGACCATCACTTGCCCCCGCCCGCACCGAAAATTCTCTCCAAACAAGAGCGAAGGAGCGATGATAGTGGCTACATCCGACCGTTGCGAAGGCGTGAATGAACGAATGTCTCAAGAACCTCCGTGTGGACTACACGCTGAGGGGTGAGGGTATGTTGCAGAGGCGCGCAGCTGTTTTGCTTACCATCTTGCTTCTACCGCTTATGGGAGGCGTTTTTTCCCCGAACAACGGATTTGTCTCGGCAGCAATCGATGACTGCAAAGGAGAGATCTCTCAAATCGTCTGGAATGAGACCGTATCGAGACACGCCGAGGTTCCTCACAACAGCAACTGGTGGGATCCGTTTTTTGAAGATGATTGGGATGATGATCGCCGTGAGAATGGCTATAGTTCCGAACCAGCCAAATCGAATGAGGAGGCTTACAATCCAGCGTTATCGCCCGAAGAACCATGGATGTATCAGTCCTATCATTCCCCAGTTCCTGTGGACAGGCTTACCACAAACATTGCAACAACCATGTTGATAGGAAACGACAGCGTTGGTGCACTCAGAGTCAATCTATCGAGCGATCATCGAACCACAATATGCGTCGAAATCCAAGGTCTCGTTGCCAATTCAACAGTACCTGCAAGCGCTGATGTGTACCTCATGACAACATCTCAGTACGAGAGTTATGAGTGGTCTTACGATCGAATGCACAGTCAGGATTTTGATAATTGGTTTAATCGTGAAAGTCTCAGTGAGGATGAATTTGTTACGGACGTATCCCCTGAGTGGGCTGCATTTGATGTGACAGGGTGGAAGACGTACAGGGACGTCCACGCATATGAAAATACAGATTCGGTTGTAATGAGCGTTTCATTGGACGGCCCCGAGGTGCACTCATCGTTGTTTTCGGGTACGACCTATCAGGAGTTCTTCATCGTCGTTGATGCATGGGACAATTCTCGAAGAGGTGATGCTGGCGTTCAGGACAAGATTCTTGCTGCGGATGTATCGATTTCAACGGTTGAACGATCCATCGTGTTGCCGAATTGGACGGTGTCGATAACGTTCTTTGTTTTCTTCATGTCGATTATGCTCGCCCCGGTTCTCATAAATCGGCGTTACATGAACGCAGGTCTTGAGCCACAAGTGGAAACAGAAAAGCAACTTATGCCTTCATTGAATCAGTGATTGAAGTGCATCTTCAATACTCGAGAAGTGTCCAAGCGTCTCGCAAATCACGGACGTTGATGAGGCCTTTGTCGCTGATACGATGCTCCATTGACATGGTTGCGTAGACCATACTCACGCCAAGAATTGGTGCGTGGATGCGAGCCCAATCGCCTCCACTGTTGACAGCCATGACGCTGTAATCAACGCCCTCTCCTTTGAGTTCGATGGCTGCATCAACAATTTGCAATGCATCCAAATGTGAATGCGCCGTCGAGCAGAACTTGACAAGATCTGCCTTCTCGGCGTTGTCCCGGACAAAGGAAGCGATGTCTTCCGAATTTGGAGTGCCGTTGATATCATGGCTTGAGTAGACAATTTTGCAGCCCTTTTTCTTTGCAGCGGCCATCAACTCCTCGACGGTTTTTTCCTCGATGGAGGATTCCATATCAATCCAGCTAACGCCTGAGTCAATGGCTTGTTGGAGGATCGTTAATCGCTCTTCTTCTGTACCTGGGAAGAACCCACCCTCTCTTGGGGGTCGGACAGTAAAAATTACCGGTACAGCAATCGAATCCTTGAGTTTCTGAATGGTTTGTTCTGCGTCAATGGATGATGCATCGGAAATTGGCCACTCAGCCTCTGGTGGCATAACACTCCTTGACTCGCCGTCTTCTTGTTCAATAACGACTGGTTCCGGCTTTGTGAGGTAGAGTCGGTCAAATCGTACTTCGACGAGGTCAGCACCTGCTGTTGATGCTCGAGCAGCCTCATCGACCATGTCATCAACGTTCGTGGAGTCGAGTGCTACGCAAATGGTCGGTTCAGGCATGACTCAACCGACCTTCGTCTTCTTCTTAACGCTCACGGATGGCACTCATGGATTTTTCATCCCAACTTCTTGGGGTTTGGAGCCTTCTTTCACATGGAAAAAACGCATCACAGAAGACTGCTTCGGGGTTAGGTTTATACCCTCTCGTCAAGCATGTTTAACAGTTAAAGGGATGGCGGAAGTGCTGCTTTGTTAAACGGCCGACAGCGCCTAATTTTCGACTGGACGTGAAGATAAAATGGAAGAAGGATATGATGCAGCAAGCATTCAAGTTCTGGAAGGACTTGAAGCTGTTCGAAAACGACCAGGAATGTATCTGGGGGACCCTCATGATGGATCAGCTCTTCATCATTGCATTTGGGAGGTTGTGGACAATTCTGTCGACGAACACCTCGCAGGCCACACAAAACAAATTGACATCGTGCTCAATGCAGATCATTCACTTTCAGTACGCGACTATGGCCGAGGGATTCCAGTTGGTATTCACGACGACTTTGGAATTTCGGCAGCCGAGGTCATTATGACCAAACTCCATGCAGGAGGAAAATTCGATAACAGTTCATACAAAGTTTCAGGCGGATTACACGGTGTTGGAGTGTCCGCTGTTAACGCAGTTTCTGAATGGATGGAGATGACGATTCATCGAGATGGGGTTGTTTATTTCCAGCGATATGAAGCGGGAATTCCTGTAGAATCGCTCAAGGAGATTGGAACATGCGATGACACTGGCACCCATATTTCGTTCAAACCAGACCTATCAATTTTCACCGAAGTGGTCGAATTCAACCTTGAGGAAATCGAAACCAGGGTAAGCGAAACAGCGTTTCTCAATGCAGGGCTGAAGATTACAATTCTCGACGTGCGTGGCGATGAACCTCACCAAACAGAACATCTCTATGAGGGCGGTCTAACCGAGTACGTCGGCCAATTAAACGAGCGAAGGGAGGTTTTGCATTCCGATGTCATAACCATCTCCGGAGAAAAAGAGATCGAGAAAGGAATGGTCGAGGTTGAGGTCGCCCTCCAATGGTCCGATGCGTTCAGCGAATCAATTCGCTGTTACACGAACATCATTCGAAACAAAGATGGAGGAACCCACATGTCCGGTCTTCGAACAGCGTTGACAAGTTCCGTCAATTCCTACGCAAAGAAAAAGAATTTACTCAAAGGCGACTCCCTCTCTGGCGATGATGTACGTGAAGGGCTCGCAGCGGTTGTAAGTGTGAAACATCCAGACCCATCTTTCTCTTCTCAAACCAAGGACAAGCTTGTCAGCAGCGAAGTCACAGGAATTGTTCAAACGATTGTCTATGACAAGTTAGGGGAATTCTTTGAGGAGAATCCTGCTGTTGCGAAACTGATTGTGGAAAAGGCACTTCTTGCTTCAAAGGCTCGTGAAGCAGCGCGAAAAGCCCGGGATTTAACCCGCCGAAAAGGCGTTCTCGAAGGAGGAGGGCTACCCGGGAAACTTGCGGATTGCCAATCGAGAGACCCAAGCGAATGCGAAGTTTATCTCGTGGAAGGTGACTCTGCCGGTGGTTCAGCAAAGACTGGCCGAGACAGGCGTATTCAGGCAATTTTGCCATTGCGAGGTAAGATTCTGAACGTTGAGCGTCAAAAGCACAATGCAGCAAAAGTCTTCCAAAATCAGGAGATTCAAACCATGATTCGTGCACTTGGTGCAGGTGTGGGGAACAACAGCGAAGATGAAGGCAGTTTTGATACTGAAAAACTACGCTACAACAAAATCATCATCATGACAGACGCTGACGTTGATGGTGCTCACATTCGAACGCTGATGTTGACGTTCCTCTGGAGATTCATGCGACCTGCAATTGAACGGGGTCATGTCTACATCGCGCAACCTCCTCTGTTCCAATTATCAAAAGGTCGAGTCAGTAAATACGCCTTTACTGATGAAGAACGAGATACTATTCTCGAAGAACTTCGAGGGGATAATCCGAATGCGAAAATTGGTGTTCAACGATACAAAGGTCTTGGTGAGATGAATCCAGAACAGCTGTGGGAGACAACCATGAATCCGGAGACGAGGACTATGCTCAAAGTCACGGTGAAGGATGCAGAAGACAGCGATCGGATGTTTGAGATTCTCATGGGAGAAGACGTACCCGATCGACGTGCGTTTATTGAACGCCATGCAAAGGAGGTGACGAACCTTGACATCTGAGGAAGAGAACAATGAGACCGATGAAATTGTTGAGACAGGGACGGTGTTGAATCGCTCACTCAACGATGAAATGAAAACATCCTACATCAATTACGCAATGTCTGTAATTATCGGACGTGCATTGCCCGATGCTCGCGATGGCCTCAAACCGGTCCATCGACGCGTGCTGTATGGCATGCACGAAGGCGGACACACAGCCGATAAAAAATTCAGTAAATCCGCACGTTCGGTCGGGGAAGTCATGGGTAAGTACCACCCGCACGGAGATCAGTCAATTTACGATACCATGGTTCGAATGGCTCAAGAATTCTCTCTTCGTTACCCATTGGTTGACGGGCAGGGAAATTTTGGGTCAATCGACGGTGACCCTCCAGCCGCTATGCGGTATACTGAAAGTCGTCTGGACCGAATCTCGAAACACATGCTGGAAGACATTGAGAAAAAGACGGTTGATTTCCAACCGAACTTTGATGATTCAGAAATGGAGCCAACCGTCCTTCCTGCACGACTTCCCAACTTGCTTCTCAATGGATCAGACGGTATCGCTGTGGGGATGGCAACCCGCATCCCTCCTCAGAACCTGACCGAAGTTGCTGGAGCCATTGAACTTCATGTTCAACGTATTTTGGAAGAGGGTGAGGAAAACAACGGAATGCCACAAGTCACCATCGATGAGTACATGCAGCACATCAAGGGACCTGATTTCCCAACAGGAGCAACAATCCATGGGATTGATGGAATCATCGACATGTATACCACCGGGAAAGGACGGTTCCACGTTCGCTCACGCTGTGACGTCATTGATGATTCGACAGGAAAGCGCATTATCGTTCATGAAATCCCATACCAAGTAAAGAAATCAGACATGCTTGTTCACATTGCAGACCTTGTTACCAAAGGTTCTGTTATCGGTATACGAGACATTCGTGATGAATCTTCGAAGGAGGGGATTCGTGTTGTTATCGAAGTCAAAAACAACGCAGACCCTCACGCGGTCCTGAACCAGTTGTTCAAATCGAGTCGTTTACAGGAATCGTACTCGGCCAACATGATGGGCATCCTCGATGGACGACCTGTTTTGTTGACCCTTCCAACAATGCTTCACACATACGTTGAACACAGAGAATCTGTCATTGAGCGCCGTGCTAAGTTTGAATTGGAAAAAGCCGAAGCACGTGCTCATATTCTCCAAGGTTTGGTCAAGGCACAAGACCGCATTGACGACGTCATTGCGGTTGGAAAGGCAAGCTCCAGTCGTGAACAATTCGAATCTGTCCTGCAAGGGAATGAAACCATGCCAGGTATTGCAGCCTTTGACTTCACTGAACTACAAGCCAAGGCCATTGCCGAACGACGTTTGTACCAATTGAGCAAACTCGATGTCGAGAAAGTGCAAAACGACTACGATGAGTTGATGATTAAGATTGCAGATTTGCAAGATATCATCGGTTCTCGAAAGCGTCGATTAAACATCCTGATGGAAGAACTCAATCAAATGGTTGAGCGTCATGGTGATGAACGACGCTCTGAGATCAACATGATGCCACTTTCAATGGATCGAGAAGACTTGATTGAGGAACGAGCAATCGCTATCACGCTGACCAATGATAATTACATCCGCCACGTTCCTGTCGAAACGTTCCGTATTCAAAATCGAGGTGGAAAAGGACTGAAGGGTGTTGCAACGAAAGACGAAGATTCTCCACAGTCAATCATCACGTGTTTCAGCAAAGATAGGTTGCTGATTTTCACCGATTTAGGACGTGTCTATGGGCTCAAAGCGTGGGAGACACCTCAAGGTAGTCGACAAAGTCGAGGGACACACATCAGAAATCTGCTCGAAAATCTGCAAGATGATGAGAACATTGTCAGTATTCTTCCCATATCCAAGGAATTGGTCGACGACGTGACTGAAAGGTGCCTAAAAATCAAACTCGAGGAAGGCGAAAAGCGGCCGCCTTCAGGGTATTTCCTGCTCTTTGCAACGAAATTAGGACTCATCAAGAAAACGGATTTACACGAATATGTTCGAATCAACCGTAATGGAAAATACGCTCTTCGGTTTAAACTTGAGAACGATTCATTGGTTAATGTCCAGCAAAGCGTGGATAGCGATGATGTGGTCATGATTTCAACAACCGGTTACGCCAGCCGTTTCAAATGCGATGCGATTCGTATCTCCGGTCGCGTATCCGGTGGCGTTTATGGGATCAAGGTCGCAGAACGCAAGGGTTCCGGTGGAGGTTTTGTCGCAGGGATGCTCGCGATGAGCGATTATGAATCACAAATTCTGACGATATCCAAGTATGGCATGGCGAAGCGAAGTCGGTTGGGTACTGCGGAACGGATTCCAGACCTCGATAAGGACGGCAATGAACGATTCGATGACGATGGTAACCGAAAGATGATGACCGATGGATACCGCTCGACAAACCCTGGAGCGAAGGGTGTTCGTACAATGAAGTTGGATGAAGAGGTTGCTGACGAGCTTGTTAGCGTTCGCAGGATTCCTGATCTGAACGACAATTTGTTTGTATTAACCAAAAAAGGTATGATGATTCGATTAGCGGTTGACCAGACAAAGGAAACCTCGGGGAAGTCAACCAAAGGTACCCGAATCATGGAATTACGGTCGAAGAACAAGCAATCACATGATGATGAGATTATTTTCACGGCTCGCCTGCCTGCCGAGCTCATCGAGGAAGACGAGTTTGATGCGATGGACACGGATGGCGACGGCGTTGTTTCACGCGAGGAATTTGAAACTGCACAGGCTGCAAAATTCGAATCAAACTCTGAGGAAGAGTGAAACGTTCCAATCGACGAGTTCAAACATGATTCATGTCTGGTCGGTATGTGCGGGGGATTTCCCCGTAGGTGAATTGTTATGGATGAGCATTCATTGATTTACGATTGGAATACCATTGAGTACGAGTTTAATCGAAACCCAAACAATCATCCACACGGTGTTTGGTTTGATGATGAAACCTTGCGCGATGGTCTTCAGAGCCCTTCAGCTCGAAACCCGACCATTGATCAAAAAATAGAATTGGTCGATTACATGGAAAAACTTGGAATTCAGAAGGTCGATTTAGGACTTCCAGGTGCTGGACCCCTCCATGTCGAGCACATCGATGCCATGCTCACGCATATAACCGAAAACGACCACAACATCCGACCCGGTGCCGCAGTCCGGACACTTATGCAAGACATTGAACCACTCGTTGAACTTCAACAAAAGCATGGAATCCAAATTCAAGCTTCTGCGTTCCTCGGAACCAGCCCAATTCGTCAATACGCAGAAGGGTGGACGATGGAAAAGCTTCTCTCAACAATGGAAAAGGCGGTTTCTTTTGCGGTAGAAAACGATGTTCCAGTCATGTTTGTCACAGAAGATACGACTCGTTCAAACCCAGAAGACATCAAGAACATCTATCAGCGTGCTATGGAACTTGGTGTGCGACGCCTTTGTGTTTGTGATACATGCGGACACGTAACTCCGAACGGCGTCAAGAAATTACTTGCGTTCATCGATGAAGAAGTCATCAAAGACGGAGGCTACAATCGTCGTGACATCGAAGTGAACTGGCATGGTCACCAAGACCGCGGATTGGGGGTTGCCAACAACATTGCTGCAGTTGAAGCCGGGGCTGACGTAGTTCATGGAACTGCCTTGGGCCTCGGAGAGCGAGCAGGTAATGCGCCACTCGATCAGACTCTCGTGAATCTCAAACTCATGGGCGCAATTGACAATGATCTTTCGGTACTCGGTGAGTACATGCAAAAAGCCCACGAGTACACCGAAGTTCCACTTCCAAGAAATTACCCTGTATTTGGACAAGATGCGTTTGAAACCGGTACTGGAGTGCATGCTTCTGCAGTCATCAAGGCCATGAAGAAAGGTAATCACTGGCTCGCAGACCGTGTTTATTCGGGTGTTCCTGCCGGAGAATTTGGACTCGAACAAGTGATTCGAATCGGCCACATGGCCGGTCGATCAAACATCATCTGGTGGCTTCAGCAGCGAAATTATGAGGTTACAGATAATCTCGTTGCGCATCTATTCGATGTAGCAAAATCACAACGAAGATTGATGGAAGATTCTGAGGTTGTTGAAGCAATTGAAGCGTTCAACGGTCAATAAACCACTCATTCTTCCTCAACATCGTTTGCCATCATCATGGCTACTGGTCGAGTTTTCTTGTTTTCATCGAGAACCAACCTCACGATGATGATCATTGGAGCACCGATGATAGCACCGGCGATTCCCCATACCTGAGAAAAAAGCATCACTGTTAACAACAGAACGAACGGAGAAATGCCAATTTTTGATCCGGATAGATTTGGTTCGATCAATGAACCAAACACTTGCTGATTTCCGATAAGCAGAGCAACCATGAGCAAAGCAAATTCCAGATCAAGCCAGATAAATCCGATGATGACTGGTGGAATCGTTGCAAACAGAGCACCCAAAATTGGAATGAAATCCAACAAAAAGCACAGAATACCAAACAAAAACCATCCAGGAATACCGAAACCGTAGAGAATAATGGCCATGACGAAAGCTTGTCCTGCACTGCATGTTACCTTTGAAACAACATAAGCCTTGATCGATTCCGTTGATTCACTAACGATTCTCTTCGCTCTCGGATAGGAGTTTGGAAATGCTGCCCCAAACCTTTTTGCAATTGTGTGCTCTTCTAGTACAATAAACAACAAGAAAATCAAAACAGTAATCATTGTACCAAAGAATCCACCAAGCGTGCCTAAGATTCCTAGTACAAACGCTTCGATATTGCTCGGTGATGCAACACTGGCAAGAAGCTCAGTATCTGAAAAAATGACCTCGAGCCCATAAAGATTCGAGTCTGCTAAATTCGCTCTTTTTTCTTCAAATTTATCTGTTATATCCGGGACCTCTTCAATGAAATTTGAGAGATTGTCGTACAAAAAAAGTGATGTGAAGTAAACTGTTATCATAAAAGTCAGGAGAACTGTCGAATAAGACACAAACCGATTTCCCACCTTGTTGTAAATGAATTGTTCAGGTGGTTTAATGATGAAATAGAGCAAGACTGCAACAGCCAGTGGCATCAAAATGGATTTCAGGTGAATTAAGGATAAGTATACCACTAAACCCACGATTGCAACACTTGCTGCGGTGGTTCTTTTCGAATCAATGCCTACTTTGGACAATTCTTCCATGCCCCAATCCATGCATTTGTTCATCTAAGGTTTGCCCTGAATCAGTCGTCAATGTCCTTGTTTAATGATGAAGACTGGTTTGCAAAGCCCCACCACTTTGGCTTATTGGACAAACGGCAGCATTGCAAAAGACAAATGGAAATTGTAACGCGACGAATTATAGCAAGGAAAACGAAATTCATCGGGGATTGATTTATCTCAAGAATACACTTAGACACAAACAGCAAGTATTGGAAAAGGGTTGTGATACAACCTCGATGGCAAAAACAAGCGGGGAGGGCAAATTATGAGTTATTTCATCCGCTTGTTTGCTAATCTTAACGAGAATACAATGGTGAATTTGGCCTTTCCACACTTACTTGCATTCCTTGGGTTGTTGACTTGCGGGATGATGATGTATCTCTCAGTCCTCATCTTCAGGGCGGATCCAAAAAACCCAAAAAACCGGTTTTTATCCTTCATCCTTGCATTCGAAGGTTTTGGAGCAGGAGCTCTGAACTTTTTTGGAATTTTTCCATTCCCTGTCGAATACCTGGATTTCCTTTACTCTGTTCGATACGTTAGTGGGTCGACTGGAATGATCCGATTAATCTTCTACGTCTGCATTATTTTCATTTATTCGAACAACAATGCCTTCGGGTCTGTTCGCAGGCTTTTTGCCTCAAGATCACTTTGGTTATCGCCACTTATCGGATTCATTATTTTCGTTTCGACAGTCTTCGTTCTGGGAGGAGAGGTGTCAGCACTCGGAGACATGTATGCCTTGGAGTGCAATGACACTGGAGAGGGGAAAAACGTATCCTATGGAGATAGCGATTTTATGTTCAATACAACATGCCCTGCATCGCTGGAACCTGTGTACCCATTGACAATTACAAAAATTGGGATTGGAACGATTCAACCAATTATCGTCCCGGTTACGGCTCTCGCCCTTTTATTTTCGACAATATATCTCTATCGAATTGATGCCGATAATCTGGATGAGACTTCCGCATTTGATGCGAAGGAGCTCCGAGCAATTCGATTTGGATTCCTGACAAAACTGATTTTTTCCGTCGGAGCTACCGTCTTAATTATTTTAGCAAACAGTTTGGTTAACAGCGGAGAATTGCAGGGCAGCGACATTATTCAGGACGATTTGTTCTTCAGTGCCTTCCAATCAACGACGCTGTTCATGAACATCTTCGGTTCATTCATGATGGGTGTGTTCTTCGCATACGCTATCCTCAAACAGGACGTATTGGGCATTGATGAGCAATTACGCAGAACATTTACTGGGACAATTTTCGCTAGCATCGGGGCCTTCTTATTCATCGCAGGTACGGAAGTCATGGAGAGTGCGACAGGAGTTGGCTGGGTTGGTGCAGTTGGTATGGGTACCATTCTGGTTGCAACAAGAAAACCCATTCTGTCTTCGATATCTGCAATTTCAAATCGTCTGCTACCCGAAGTTCATACCAAAGATGAAACTGCTTATCTTGAATTGTATAAATTAGCGATAGAAGATGGGAAAATCACTCAAAAAGAACGAACAATGCTCATGATGCAAGCGAAGGTCTACGGGCTTCAAGACAAGCGTGTTGAGCATCTTGAAGCATGGTACAAGGACAACATTGCAATGGACAATGTCGATCCTGAGCATCGTCCATTGTTCGAAAATAAAAATAACTAAAGCAATGGAAATTGAATAAAATTCTACTATTGCGAGCGAGAAAGGTACTTCCAGTGTTCAAGCTTCTTCTTCGGAGTCGCCTTCACTGTTCACTTCTTCCAGAGTGGCTTCGAGCCAACCACTGTCGACACTGCCTCCATCCCATTCACCGAGAACTTCGACTTCAATTTCTTCCTCTTCTCTCCATACTGGTTCATCGAGGGATCCGTGCGTAATGAAACGTCCAAAACCATCGACCTGCTCTTCGAGGAGTGACATGTGTTTCGATATCGGCAGGAAGTGGCCAACAGGCATACCAGCAGCGACGAACGGGTTGGTCGCAATGCAAATCATCAACCCGTCTTCGGGAGCTAAGATATCGACAGAAAGGCCTGGTGTGGCTGGATCTGAAATACGCGCAACAACATCACCTTCTTTCATGATTGAACCGCTATCAACAAACAAGTCCAGCAATCCGCCTTCACCTGCTCGCAACCATTTTGAGCCACTCGCAAGCATTCGAAATCGTGGCCGATGCGGTCTTCCGGGGACCATTTTTAATTTCTTTAGCACGTTCATGACTCCATGAACAGCAACCTTCACAGATGCTTGGTCTAACCAATTTGCACCACCTCCCTCGTAGGTAATTGCAGGAATGTCTTCCAAATTTGCGTGATTACGAAGCGATCCCTTTGGGGGTTTTGAGTCGAGGAGTATTTCGATACCGAATGCCTTTGCTAGGATATTTGAACCTGCATGAGCAAGGTCTACACGAAGTTGTGGCATGTTCGATCGACCTCTTCCTGCACTATGTAAGTCAATGATTGCATCTGAATCCTCAACCAGATATTTCCATACTTGGGCAGCAACTCTCCGTGTGGATGAGCCTTTGGAATTGCCGGGGAAATTACGATTCAGGTCCCGCCCGTCGGGGAAGTATCGTGATTTGGATCGATATCCCGGCATGTTGACCACTGGAACAATACGAATTGTTCCTGCAAGTGTTTCAGGATCGAGAACCTTTTCAGGATCTGTGAATGCCGTACTGAGGAGATGGGTGCAGGCCGATGGACCTGTTAGTTCATCCCCATGCATACCTCCGAGTATGGTAATGGTTGGACCAGGTCGCATCCCATGGATGACGGTTACAGATGTCGACCATGGATCGCCTATGCTTACCTCAAGCAAAGGTAAATCAATCGTGCGAATTGTACCACGCTTCACCAATTTACGATAAAATCTGTAGTCGCTCCAGTCAGCGTTTCTATCCCATTCGGTTCGGTCCTCAATTTGGTGCTCAGCGAGCGCCTTTTCGATGGCTTTCCGTCGTGTTCGAGAAAGCTCATGAGCGATTCGAACGGGCTTGCGCTTGGTTTTGCGAGCCATAACATCACCTCCTGATTATTCCAATCCCGCAACGAGATCGCTGAGAACGTCTTCAATGTTCTCTGCTTTTGTGACACCTGATGCGAGCAAGACGCCGTGGGCACCCAATTGAACAGCCGTACGAACATCGTTGCCGTCTTTCACACCTGCTCCACATAGTACCCTTACGTCCGGGTTAATTTTACGAACAGCATCGACTGTCTCAGAAACAATTGCGGGATCTGCTGTGGTGACTGAGATATCTCCTCCGATGAGTTCAGGAGGCTCAACTGCGATGAAAGTGGGTCCAAGTCCCGCCAGTAGGTGGGCTTCATCAACATCCGCTGCACACGCGCAGATGGAGAATTCATTCGGAAGTTGCTGCATTAGATTTTTTACGTGAGCGATATCGACTTTATGTTCAGCATGGTTGATGATTGTCCCCTGTGCACCTTGCTCTATAGCGTTATCAGGTTGGAGCCAACCAGTGAACGACCCATGGCCAACTGGATCGAGGTGCTGACTCCAAACTTCGAGAGTGGGTGCAGCTTGTTTCACTGCGAACAAGTCGAATGCAGAGACGACCGCAATCATTCGAACATTGTCGGTTGAAGCACGTTCCATTGCTCGTGCCAATTTAATCGCTTTTTGACCCATGGCCGTCGAATAGGTCTTGAAGTTGACGACAATCAATGGCTGCATAACAATCCCAAGACATGATTCTTCTTGATATCTTCCTTCCAATCACTCTGTAAGTGGCCACTGTGTATCGCAAAGGACTGTATTATCAGGGACGGTTGAACCATGGTCAATAACAGCGTTATCAAGTGAACAATTCTTACCTATGACTGTGTTTCTACCGACGAGAGTTTCTTTCAGGATTGAATTCATGCCAATTCGGACATTCTCCAACAGACTGCACTTTGACAGTGTTGCAGATTGAATAGAGGTGCCGCTTGAAAGCATAGAGTGCTCAACCTTGCTTTCACCAACGATTTGAACAGATTCATCGGCATACCAATTCGAATCAATTCTCTGGCCTTGACTCCATCGTTTGTTTGCAATACTGGCCTGTACACCTAACGACCAACTTTTTGGAGTTCCAGCATCAATAAAATACCCATCAAAGGAAAACCCATTGAGCTTTCTCTCGCTGGCAAGCACCGGAAAAATCTCACGTTCAAGCGAACTCTTACCTTTTGGAATATAATCGAAGATTGCGTCTTCAAAGAGGTACGATCCAGCGTTTATCAGATTGGAAAAGACTTCATCCGGGTTCGGTTTTTCTTTGAATTGAGTTACACGACTGTCCTCATCAAGTCCAACGATACCAAAGCGAGTAGGGTCTTCAACCTCCCAAAGTGCGAGCGTTCCAATTCCTCCATTCTTATGATGCAGATCCATCCCAGTTTTCATATCGAGAGAAGAAATGATGTCTCCGTTTAGGCAAACGAATTGACCAGATACAACATCCCTGCAATTTCCCAAAGCGCCACCGGTGCCCAAGGGTTCTGTTTCCTTCACTATCGTCACGTCGTATTCGACATTTTTTTCTCGAAAATATGCTTCGATCTCATCGATTTTGTAACCACCAGCGACGATGACCTCGTCGACCTCCTCGCTCGGTACAGCCTGAACAACATGCTCAAGCAAGGTTTTGTCCAACATTGGCAAAATTGGTTTGGGTATCTCGTACGTCCATGGGCGCAGCCGTGTGCCAAATCCACCAGCGAGGACTACGACCTGCATACGTTCGGGGCTTCGTTTTCATTATTCAACTTGTAGTCTGCCTCGCTTCAATGCCCAGAAAAGTCATCCGCACAGTTCAAAGACGTTCTTTTGTTCGGATTATACAGTGATACAATGAACATTCACGAATATCAAGGAAAAGCCCTGTTCAAATCTCACGGTGTTAAGGTTCTCGACGGGGTCCACTGCACGAGTGTTGAGGGTGCTGTAACGGCTTATGACTCCCTCCAGTCAAAGGTGGTTGCTGTAAAGTCGCAAATTCACGCCGGTGGCCGAGGGAAAGGAAACCTGTACCTCCCTGATACGAGGGACCTCGTCATGGAAGGAGGTGTTAAAATTGCCTTTTCCCGAGAAGATGTTCAAACCTATGCGACAAATATTCTCGGCAACATTTTGGTTACGAAACAAACAGGCGATGAAGGAAAGATTGTCAATCACCTCTACGTGGAAGCAGGTTGCGATATTGCTCACGAATATTACCTGGCGCTTCTTGTGGATCGAGATCAAAAATCCGTTCTCATTATGGCCTCAACGGAAGGAGGAATGGACATCGAAGAGGTTGCAGAGGAAACCCCTGAACTTCTCCATAAAATCAATGTCGATCCAAATGTTGGGTTAATGGGATATCAGATTCGAGATCTTGGCCTTGCCTTGGGTCTATCAGGTGCGTCACACAAATCCTTCGCAAAGATGCTTCGGTCGCTGTACGAATTGTTCGTTCAGGAAGATTGTGCCATGGTTGAAATCAACCCTTTGGTTCGTACTGGGGAAGATGAAATGGTCGCACTTGATGCAAAGGTTAGTTTTGATGAAAATGCCGAATTCCGTCACAAGAACTGGGACGATCTTCGAGACCTCTCTGAAGAAGAGGACGTGGAAATCCGAGCGAAGGAGACCGGCCTCTCCTATGTTAAACTCGATGGAAACATTGGATGTTTGGTTAACGGAGCCGGCCTCGCCATGGCGACAATGGACGTTATCAAGTTGTACGGAGGAGAACCAGCAAATTTCCTCGATGTTGGTGGCGGAGCGAATGAAGAGCAGGTCAAAACTGCATTTTCGATTATCCTAGAAGACCCAAACGTGAAAGGGATTCTCGTCAACATCTTTGGTGGAATCATGCGATGCGACATCATTGCACGTGGGGTTATTGCCGCCACGGAAGCACTGGATCTCAACGTTCCACTCGTGGTTCGATTGGCTGGAACCAATGTGGATGAAGGAAAGGCCATTCTTGCATCCTCAACACTCAACATTCATCCTGCTGATGACTTGGCAGAGGGTGCTCAAAAGATTGTTGAATTGATTGGAGGTGATGTTTGATGGGGATATGGATTGAAGAAGATGCAAAGCTCTTGGTGCAAGGAATTACTGGAAAGCAGGGGATGTTCCATGCGGATAAAATGGTCGAATATGGAACCAACATTGTTGGGGGATGCACGCCGGGTAAAGGAGGTCAAACGGTTGAACTGCAAGGAAAAAACTTCCCTGTATGGAATTCCATGTTTGAAGCAATTGAAGCGACCGATGCGGATGCAACCGTCATCTATGTTCCTCCGCCATTTGCCGGTGAAGCGATTATGGAAGCAGCTGATGCTTTCGATCAAATCAAAGGCGAAGGTGTCGTAGTGTGCATCACTGAAGGAATACCAACACTTGACATGGTCAAAGCAGTTGCTTTCGTCGAGAATCGTCCGGGAGTTCGTCTCATAGGGCCAAATTGCCCTGGGATCATTACGCCAGGTGACAAAGGTGGTGCAAAGATAGGAATTATGCCAGGGCACATCCACGCCAAAGGAAGAATCGGTATTGTTTCAAAATCTGGAACGTTAACGTACGAAGCTGTTGCACAGACCATGAGTATCGGCGAGGGACAATCCACTTGTGTTGGCATTGGTGGTGATCCAGTCAACGGTACTGGTTTCATTGATTGCCTCGCAGCATTCGAAGCAGATTCTCAAACGGAAGCGATTGTTATGATTGGAGAAATCGGCGGAAATGCTGAGCAAGAAGCGGCAGCATGGGCCAAAGAGAATGTTTCCAAACCCATAGTTGGCTTTGTTGCTGGTGCAACAGCACCTCCCGGTAAGCGAATGGGGCATGCAGGAGCAATTATTTCCGGTGGAAAGGGAACAGCAGAAGAGAAATTCGAAGCATTTGAAGCAGCAGGAATTGCTTGCGCTAAAGATCCATCAGAGCTGGGTGCTGTCCTTCTGGACTCGTTGATTAAGGCTGGATTGCGCAGGTAGTGATTTTATTACTCGGTACTAATTCATACATTTGAGGTAGTTTCAGTGGGAGACGACAAGAAAGGGTACAGAGGGCCCTTCAGAGGCTTCTATATTACTGCATTTTCGATTTTTTTTCTAAGTGCTAATTTGAATTCTGCCGTCGGAATTTCAATCGGCTTCCTAATGCTTGTGTTCACCGGACTGGCGCACCTGATCGTGAAAGTAATCGGACAACAAGAGGGTATGCATGAAGTTAAACACTCATCACCTGACGAAGCAATCGAATCTTCTTCTCACGCACAACTCCAAGACACCCAATCCAGCGATAATTTCTGGTCAGGAATATCCGAGCATGGATCCTTTGATGAGAATCGGATAAACTAATCACTTCGGAGGGCCTCTTTTGGGACCAGGCGGTCCTCCCTTTTTTGGTCCGGACGGTCCGCCTTTTGGTGGTCCTCCTTTTGGCGGTCCTCCCTTCG
>MDSW01142965.1_pt1 | contig 22178 bp, 16 predicted proteins | sample 811171 | NCBI WGS metagenome assembly MDSW01 (sample SAMN05326641, study PRJNA326480) | marine metagenome | isolation source: seawater | place: Atlantic Ocean: North West | collected 2012 | reverse complement strand
TAACAACATCAATATTAGATTCAATCGTATAGCTTTTATATTTTTTGTTTTTTTTATTGTTTCATTAATATACACAATTCACCTCACTCATCTTGGCTTAAGAAGTTCAGAAGATAAGTTTAGCAATCTACAAAAAAATTATAGTGAGCTTAAAAGGGCAGATATTGTTGATAGAAATGGAAGTTATTTAGCAAAAACGGTAAGTTCAATTGACATAGGAATTAATCCTATTGAAATAATTAACCAAAAAAAATTATTACTTAACTTGGGTTATATTTTTCCAAATAAGGATTATCAATTAATACAATCTAAGCTTAATAAAAAAAAGTTTTTTTGGTTTGAAAAAAAAATCTCTGATGAAAATTACGAAAAAATTATGATGCTTGGTGATAAATCTATCAAGCCTGAGGAAAAACTCACAAGAGTTTATCCTCAGAAAAATTTATTTAGTCATATTATTGGTCAAATTGATGATAATAATAATGGTATTTCAGGATTAGAAAAATCTTTAGATGACCAATTAAAAAAAAATAAAGATAAAATTCTTTTAACTGTAGATAAGGATATACAATTTTTAATTAGGAATGAATTGATCAAATACAATGAAATTTTTAAAGCAAAAGGAAGCGCTGCCATACTCATGGATGTAAATAATGGTGAAATTTTGTCTTTAGTCTCAATTCCAGATTTTAATCCTAATCAAAGAAATAATATTACTGACATTAATTATATAAATAGGGCAACCAAAGGTATTTATGAATTTGGTTCTGTTTTTAAAACTTTCACACTTGCTTCGGCTTTTGATGAAAAAATTATTGAACCACAAACTGAATTCATTGATTTACCAAAATCACTAAATTGTGCAGGATTTCCAATCAGAGAATATGATAAAAATATACCTTCAAATTTAACTGTTGAGGAAATTTTAATTCGGTCTGGAAATATAGGCTCCGTTCGAATTGGTCAAAAAATTGGAGTTGAAAAATTTAGTTCTTTTTTAAAAAAAATTGGAATTACTGATAACATAAAATTTGATATTGAAGAGGTAGGAGTGCCAATAAAATTTAATTGGGGTAAATGCCCACTGGCAACAGCATCATTTGGACATGGAATTACAACAACATTAATACAAGTTGTGAAGGCTTATTCTATAATTGTAAATGGTGGATTCGATGTTGATCCGACATTAATTAAGAAGAAAAAAATTTCTAAAAAAAAACAAATATTAGAAAAAGATGTTTCTAAAAAAATATTGCCAATTCTAAGAAAAATTGTTTCTACTAAAAATGGAACAGCTAAATTAGCCAATGTGGGTGGTTATGAAATTGGAGGAAAAACTGGAACAGCAAATAAAATTTTAAATGGAGTATACTCAAATAAAAAAATTAATACATTTATATCAGTTTTACCAGTATCAAAACCAAAATTTGTTTTAGCTGTTATGTTGGATGAGTCTCAGAATAATGACAGTTATATTTATGAATATAGGGATGGTTCAAATTTTAAATTAATGGGAACTCCAAGAAATACAGCAGGCTGGACTACTGTAGAAGTTGTTGGACATATTATAGAAAAAATTGGGCCTATTTTAGCCACAAAATATAATCAAGTTAATTAAGAATGTATCTTGGAAATTTCATAAAAAATATAAACAGTAAATATTATAAAATTATCTTCTCAGGTTTAGCGTTTAACAGCAAACAAGTTAAAAAAAATAATATTTTTTTTGCTTTAAAAGGAAATAAACTTAATGGAAATAAATACGTATCTGACGCAATTAATCGCGGAGCTAAAATTATAGTTTCAGATGAAAATTTAAAGATAAATAAAAAAGATATCATTTTTATTAAGCATAATAAACCAAGAAAACTACTTGCTGAAATATCTTATAAATTATTAATAAAAAAACCAAAAAATTTAGTTGCTGTTACAGGTACAAATGGAAAATCTTCCGTATCTGATTTTTACTATCAAATTTTAAATTTGAATAATAAAAGGTCAGCCTCAATAGGTACAGTTGGTATTCAATTTGATAATAAAAATAAAACAATAGATAAAACTACACTTGACCCAATTACGTTAAGTAAAGTCATCAATTATCTTAGCAAAAGAAAAATAAATAATATGATTTTAGAGGCTTCAAGTCATGGTTTAAAACAAAATAGATTAGATGGATTGTTTTTTGATATTGGTATTTTTACAAATTTATCACATGATCATTTAGATTATCATAAAAATTTTAAAGATTATTTAAATTCAAAATTATATTTATTTAAATTTTTGATAAAAAAGAAGGGAATTATCATTACGGACTCAACCATCCCACAATACAAATATTTAAAAAAAATTGCAGACCAAAAAAAATTGAAATTATTGACAGTATATAATCAAAATTCTGATTTAGAATTGATTTCACATAACTATGAAAATGATAAACAAATATTAAAAATTAAAATAAAAAATAAAAAGAAAATTATTAACCTTAGCTTGAATTTAATTGGAAAAATTCAAATTAAGAATATTTTAATGGCCATGTTGGCAGCAGAAAGATCTGGCATTAATTTAATTTCTGCGGCGAAATTTATTTCTAGACTTAAACCCACTGAAGGTAGGTTGGAAAATATTGGTAAACTTAAGAATAATAGTAAAGTAATTCTAGATTATGCGCATACCCCAGATGCACTCAAAATAGTATTAAATAATGTAAAGGAACAATTCCCTTCTGCAAAAATTAGATTATTGATTGGTTGTGGGGGCGATAGAGACAAAACTAAAAGATCAAAAATGGGTTTAATTGCCTCTAAATTTGCTGATGTAATTTATTTAACTGATGATAATCCAAGAAGCGAGAACCCAGCAAAAATTAGAAATGATATTAAAAAAGGTATTAAGGGTAAAAAAATAATTGAAATCCCTAATAGGAAATTTGCAATAAATAATTGTATAAATGATCTTTGCACTGGCGAAATTGCAATAATAGCTGGTAAAGGTCATGAAAAAACACAAGAATACGATAATAAAAAATTTTATTTTTCTGATCGTCAAGAAATTTTCAACTCACTAAAGTCTAAGAATAAAAAATTATTTGATGATCAAAGGCTAAATATTATTCAAGAAAAAACAAAATTAATACCAAAAAATTTGAAATTAAAGAATGTATCAATTAATTCTAGGGATTTAAAAAAAAATGATATTTTTTTTGCTGTTAAAGGAAGAAAAAATGATGGAAGTAAATTTTTAAAAGAAGCAAATAATAAAAGATCCTCATTATTAATTACTCATAAGTTAAATAAAAATATTTCTCTATCTAAGCAAATTAAAGTAAAGAATACCCTAAACTTTCTTACAGATTGTGCCCAAAAATATAGAAGTAATATTGATACTAGTATAATTGGAATAACAGGAAGTTGTGGCAAGACTACCCTAAAACAGTTACTTGGGCAAAGTTTATCTAAAATTGCGAAAACTTATTATTCTCCAAGATCATTTAATAATAAATTTGGAGTCCCTTTAAGTATGATGAATTTAAAGCAGAACAAAAAATTTGGAGTTTTTGAGGTTGGAATGGACAAAAAAGGAGAAATAGATTCTTTATCTAAAATCTTAAGACCTAATTTAGGTATTATAACAAATATTAGTTATGCACATTCTAAAAATTTCAAGAATATAAATGGCATAGCAAAAGCAAAATCAGAAATTATCAAAAACATTGTTAGTGAAGGAAGTTTAATTTTAAACAAAGATGATAAATTCTATAAATTTTTAAGTACAAAAGCAATTAAAAGAAAACTAAAGATATTTTCATTTAGTTTAAAAGATAAAAGAAGTTATTCTTATGTAAGAAAAATTACTAAAATTAATAATAAGTTTAAAATTAATTTTTCAATAGGTTCAAAAAGTTATTTATATTATTCTAGTAGTAATTCAAAAAATCATTTATATAACTTATTGGCTACATTAATTTCGATTGATCTTTTCTTTGATTTAAAAAATATTCCAAAAAATATTTTTTTAGATTTTAAACCACCTGAAGGTCGTGGAGATTATTCAAAACTAAAATTTAAAAATAAGATTATAAATTTTATTGATGAGAGCTATAATTCTAATCCATTATCATTAGAAACTGCATTAACAAATTTTGGGAGTATCAAATTAAAAAATGGTTCTAAACATATTTTGCTTGGAGATATGTTGGAATTAGGAAAAAATTCTATGTATCACCACATATCTGTAGCAAAAATTATCAATAAATTAGATATTGATAAAATTCATATTTGTGGAAATGATATTAAAAAAACTTATGAAAATTTGAAAGAGAATAAAAAAGGAATAATTTTAAATAATTTATTAAAAATCAATGATTTAATAGAATCGAAATTAAATAATAATGATTATTTAATGATCAAAGGCTCGAATTCTACTGGTCTTTTTAGGCAATCCCAACTATTAAAATTAAATAGATTAAATGCTGTATAGTTTTTTATTACAATTTGTTGAAATTTTTAGTTTCTTAAACGTATTTAAATATATTACCTTTAGGGTTGGTTTAGCAGTATTTACATCATTAATTATTGTTTTAATCATTGGAGGACCATTTATAAAAATGGTTTCACAAAAGAAGATTGTCAATCCAATTAGAGATGATGGCCCTGATGATCATATAATTAAAAAGATTGGAACTCCCACAATGGGGGGTTTAGTTATTCTAATCGGAATTATTTTCTCTGTTATTATGTGGGCAGATATAAAAAATATTTATATTTTATTCACTTTATATATTTTGATCTCATTTGGTTTACTTGGTGCTTTTGATGACTACAAAAAAATTAAGAATAATAATTCTAGCGGAGTATCATTTAGATTTAAATTATTTAGTCAAATTATTATTTCTTTAATTGGAATTAGTTTTTTAACTTATTATTTAGATCACCAAGAATTTACTAATCTGTATTTTCCATTTTTTAAAGATTTATTTGTTAATTTGAGTTGGTTTTTTTTACCATTCTCAATCTTTGTAATTGTTGGAGCATCAAATGCTGTGAACTTAACAGACGGTTTGGATGGCCTCGCTACAGTTCCAGTAATTTTAGTGGCAGCTTGTTTTGCTTTCATAAGTTATGTTGCAGGTAATATAATTTTTTCTGAATATCTTCAGATTATTTATATTGAAGGAACTGGAGAAATCTCAATTTTCTGTGGAGCAATTATAGGCTCTTGTTTAGGTTTTTTATGGTTTAATGCACCACCTGCAAAAATATTTATGGGAGATACTGGCTCTTTGTCACTAGGCGGATCCCTTGGAGCTATTGGAATCATTACAAAACATGAAATTGTGCTTGCTATTACGGGAGGACTTTTTGTTTTGGAGGCCCTATCAGTAATTGTTCAAGTTTTATCTTATAAGTTAACGGGTAAAAGGGTTTTTAAGATGGCACCGATACACCATCATTTTGAAAAAAAGGGCTGGCCAGAGTCAACTGTTGTAATAAGATTTTGGATTATTTCAATAATTTTAGCATTAATCGGTCTGGCCACTCTTAAATTAAGATGATGAATGAAAATTCAAATATTTTTTTAAATAAAAAAATTCTTATTTATGGTCTTGGAAAAACTGGAGTTTCAACTTTTAATTTTTTAAAAAAAAAGAGCAAGATTTTTTTATATGATGATAATAAAAAAAATTTAATTTCAGAAAAACAAATTAAAAAATTTCAATTTGATGCAATTATACTCAGTCCTGGAATAGATATAAATAAGTGTAAATTAAGTAAATTTTTAAAAAAAAATCATAAGATTATTTATACTGATTTAGATGTTTTTTGGTCATTTTATGACAATTGTTGCATTACCGTCACAGGAACTAATGGAAAATCAACCACATGCCAACTTATCTACGAAGTTTTTAAAAAACAAAAAATTGATGTAAGACTTGCTGGCAATATTGGTTATCCAATTTTATCGAACAAAAATTTTAAAAAAAAAACTATATTTGTTATTGAGGCTTCATCTTATCAATTAGATTATAGTAAGTTATTTAAGTCGAAATATGCAGCAATATTGAATATCTCAGCAGATCACTTGGAAAGACATAAAAATATCAAAAATTATATTTCTGCCAAATTCAAATTAATTAATAATCAAAATAGAAATTCTTTAGCTTTAGTAAATAAACACGACAAAAATATAATGTCAAAGATAAATAGAAAAATTAAATATAAAAGCAAAATAATAAAAGTAAATACTAAAATAGAAAAAAAATACTTAGATAAATTTAAAAATAAAAACTTTTTGTCTAGATCAAATATAGAAAATTTGTCTTTTGTAATCAAATTTTGTGAAATTTTTAAAGTAAAAAAATACAATTTAGTTAAAACTGTAAATAATTTTAAAGGTTTGGAATATCGTCAACAAATTATTTACAAGGATAAAGAAATAATGGTCATCAACGATTCAAAATCTACAAGTTATTCATCTTCCATTGAATTACTTAGTAAACCAAATCATATTTATTGGTTGGTAGGTGGGGTTCCAAAAAAAGATGATAAATTTAGATTGTCTAATAATTTTTATAAAAATATAAATGCATATATATTTGGAAAAAATAAAAAAAAATTTTTATTTGATTTAAAAGATAAATTAAAATTAAAAGAATTCTCTAATTTAGAAAAAGCTTTAAAAAGACTACTTAAAGATATTAAAATTGATAGTTCTCAAAAAAAGATAATTTTATTTAGTCCCGCAGCAGCGTCTTTTGATAAATTTAAAAATTTCGAGGATAGAGGGCAATATTTTAATAAGCTTATAAGGAAATATATAAATGCTTGATAAAATTTTAGATTCTTTTTCTTATTACAAATGGTGGAAAAATTTAGATAAATTAATTTTAAGCATCGTAACTGTTTTATTTCTAATTGGTTTATTTATTTCCCTTGTATCAACTTCTTTAATTGCTTCAGATAAATTAGCAACAAATACATATTTTTTCTTCTTTAAGCATTTAATTTTTGTAATATCAGGTTTTTTGATTATTTTTATATTTTCATATATTGAAGAAAAAAACTTATATAAGATCTCAATCTTTTTATTCTTATTTTCTTTGATTTTATTAGTTTTAGTTCCAATAATTGGAGTACAAGTAAAAGGCTCCACAAGATGGTTAGATTTTATATTTTTACCAAGAATACAGCCTATAGAAATTGTAAAACCATTTTTTATAATTATTCTTGCGTTAATTATCTCTAGTAATAAGTTAACTAATTTTTCAATAAAATTTATTATATCTTTTTTGTTAACTGCTTTAATAACATTGTTATTGATTATACAACCTGATTTAGGCCAAACAATTTTAATTTCTTTCAGTTGGATAATATTAATTTTTATATCAGGTATTAATTTATTTTTTTTAATTTCGATTTCTTTAATTGGTCTTGCTTCAATAATATATTTAGTTTTTTATGTTCCAAGATTTATATATATAAAAGAAAGATTGATATCTTTTTTTGATAAAGAAACAGGAACTCATAATTTTCAATCTGAAAAAGCAATAGACTCAATTATTAGTGGAGGATTTTTTGGTAAAGGAATTGGGGAGGGAACATTAAAGAATAAAGTTCCAGAGGCACATACAGATTATATAATTTCAGTCATATCTGAGGAATTTGGGGTAATAGCAATAATTTTAATATTAGTGCTATTTTTAGCTTTTATATTTTCAATTTTAAAAAAACTTGATAACGAGACAAACGATACAGCAAGACTAATATTGGTAGGGTCTGCTAGTTTAATATTATTTCAAGCACTAATTCACATAGGAGTTAATATTAGATTGTTTCCTACTACAGGAATGACTTTGCCTTTTTTAAGTTATGGAGGATCATCAATGATTAGTGTCTCAATATTATCTGGTATAATCTTAAATTTGACAAAAAGAAAAGTTTAAATTTGTAAAGTGAAAAAAATATTAATTACAACAGGTGGAACAGGAGGACATGTAATTCCAGCTGAAATAATTGAAGAGCATTTAAAAGATAATTTTAAGATTTATTATACAACTGATCTTAGAGGCCTAAGATATTTGTCATCAAATAATAACAACGTTTTCATTATAGACACACCAAAATTCACCTTAAATCTATACTTACCATTTAAATTATTAAAATTAATTTTCTTAGTACTAAAAGCTACTTTTTTATTAAAAAAAAAAAAAATAGAAAAAGTAATTTCCATAGGTGGATATATGTCATTACCAGTTATTATAGGTGCAAAAATTTTGGGATTAACTATTTTTTTGATAGAGCCCAATTTAGTTTTGGGTAGAGCTAACAGACTTTTCTTAAATTATTCAAAGAAAATAATTTGCTACTCAAACAAAATAATTAATTTTCCAAATAAGGATACACACAAAGTTGAATTAATTAAGCCCCTAGTTTCAAAAGTTTTTTACCAATTAAATGCAATAATTAAAAAGAAAAATAAATTTTGTTTTTTGATATTTGGCGGAAGTCAAGGAGCTAAAATTTTTGATGAATTGATTAAAGAAGTAATGTTAGATGTTTCAAAAAATTTTTCTATAGAGGTCATTCAACAAACAAGTAAAGACAATATTAAAAACTTGAAATATTTTTATGACTCAATAAACATTGAAAACAAAATTTTTAGTTTTGAAAAAAATTTTGTTAATCTAATAAATAAATCTGACCTTTGTATTAGTAGAGCAGGAGCAACTTCATTGGCAGAAATTTCTATATTAAAAAAACCATTTGTAGCAATACCTTTGCCAAGCGCCAAAGATGATCATCAATTGAAAAATGCTGAATTTTACTTGGAAAGAGGGTGTTGTTGGATTCTAGAAGAAAAAAAACTTACTAAAGAAAGTTTATCAAGTTTATTGTTAAATATATTAAAGAATAAAAATGATTTAGATGCAAAAATATCTAATTTAGAAAAATTTAATTATGAAAATTCCTGGAATAATATAAATCAAAAAATACAAAGAATAATTAATGAAAATTAAACTAGCAAAAAAAGAAATTATCCATTTTATTGGAATCGGTGGAATAGGTATGAGTGGACTTTCATTGATTATGAAAGGTCAAGGATTTAATGTACAAGGGAGTGATATAGCTAATAATAAAAATATAGAACGATTAAAAAAAGAAAAGATCAAAATATTCTTAGGTCAATCCAAAAAAAATTTAAAAAATGCTACAATTGCAGTTATTTCAACAGCTATAAAAAATAACAATTCTGAATTAATAGAGGCTAAAAGAAAAAAAATTCCAATAATAAGAAGAGGTAAAATGTTAGCTAGTATAGTTTCCTTGATGAAAAACATTGTAGTTGTAGGATCACATGGCAAAACGACTACAACATCACTAATTGCATCAATTTTTCAAGAGACAAAAATTGATCCAACTATAATTAATGGAGGAGTAATAAATTCATTAAAAAGCACCGCTAAGTTAGGAAAAAGTGAATGGTCTATTTTAGAAGCTGATGAATCTGATGGAAGCTTTATTCATATTTCTCCAACATATTCTATAATAACTAATATCGACAGAGAGCATATGGATTTTTATAAATCAATGAATGATCTAAAAAAATATTTTATTGAATTTATTAATAAAATACCTTCTTTCGGCAAATCATTTATATGTACAGATGATAAAATTAATACTGAGATAATAAAATTAATTAAAAATAAAAATTTTTACACTTATGGTCAAAAAGAAAATACGAACCTTACAATTAAAAATATTAGACAACATCAAACTTTTTCAAATTTTGATCTTGATGTAAAATTGCCAAATAAAAATATCATTAACATCAAAGATATTAACATACCTTTGCTTGGAATTCACAACATAAGAAATACAGTGGGAGCTATTGGGGTTGCTTTGACTGTTGGTATTCCTATTCAGAAAATAAAAAAAGGTTTAAAAAATTTTAAAGGAGTTCAAAGAAGATTTAACAAGATATTCTCTTATAATGGAATTGATTTTTACGACGATTATGCGCACCACCCTACAGAGATTAAAGTAGTATTGCAGGGTATTAAAAACGTATTTAAGGAATACGAAAAAGTTTGTATTTTTCAACCTCATAGAATTTCAAGAATTAAAGATTTAAAAAAAGAATTTACTTATGCCTTTAAAGATGCTGACACAGTAATATTATGTCCTATTTATACTGCAGGTGAAAAAATTAAGTTAGGGTTTGATTATCATGATTTTGCAAAAAAAATTATAAAAAATTCTAAAATTAGATTATTTATTGTTGAAAATAAAGATCAATTAGCAAAATATTTAAAACAGAATATGTATGGAAAAAAAATAGTAGTGGGGATGGGGGCTGGATCAATTTCTAATTGGATTAAAGAACTACCAAATTTAATTAAATGAGAGTTTCTGAATTACAAAAATTACTCCAAAAGTTTGAGTCAAAAATTTCTTACAACGCTGACTTAAAAAAAAAAAATTGGTTTAATATAGGTGGAAAAGCAAAGCTTTTTTTTAAAGCCGATGAGCTCAATGATTTAGTAGATTTTTTAAAACTTTTAGAAAATAAGGAAAAGATTTTTATAATTGGCGCAGGCTCTAATACTTTAATTACAGATGAATTATATGACGGTATAATAATAAAACTTGGAAAAAACTTTAATAAATTATCTATATTAAATTCAGATATAATAATTGCTGGTGCGGCAGTTTCAGATAAAAAATTGGCAGAATTTGCTGCTAGTAATAATATAAGTGGGTTTGAATTTTTAGCTTGTATTCCTGGTACAATTGGTGGCGGACTTAGAATGAACGCAGGATGTTTTGGAAAAGAAATTAAAGATATTTTAATTTCAATTCAAGCTGTAGATAAAAATGGAAATATAGTCTCAATACCAGCAAATGAAATTAATTTTGATTATAGATATAATAATTTATCTGATGATTTAATATTTTTAAGTGCCTCTTTTAAAGGTAAAAAACAAGATTCCCAAAAAATTATTGAAACAATGTCTAAATTTAAGGAAAAAAAAAATAACAATCAACCGACAAGAATCAAAACAAGTGGAAGCACTTTTAAAAATCCAATTAATTTAACATCAAAAAAAGCTTGGGAATTAATTAAGGAGTCCGTGCCAGCTAATACAAGTTTTGGAGAAGCTAGCATTTCAGAGAAACATTCAAATTTTTTTGTAAATAAAGGCAACGCATCATTTGATGATATGAAAAAATTGATTAATTTTGTTGAAAAAAGTGTATTTAAGAAAACAGGCATTAAAGTAGAAAAAGAAATAAAAATTTTAGAAAATTGAAAAAAAAAATTCTGATAATTTCTGGAGGATTTTCAAAAGAACGAAAAATAAGCCTTCAGACAGGTAATCAAGTAGCTAAAGAACTAAAAAAGAATAATTACTTAATAAAAGTTTGTGAACCAGATAAAAAATTATTTGAAATAGTAAAAAAGTTTAAACCAAATATTATTTTTAACGCTTTACATGGTCAATATGGTGAAGATGGATACATCCAATCCATTTTAGAATATATCGGTATACCCTACACGCACTCAGGTGTTATTTCTTCTGCTAAAGCTATGGATAAAGAGATAGCTAAAAAAATATTTATTAAAAATAAAATTTTGACCCCTAAATATTTTAAATATACTTTTGATGATAACTATCAAAAAATTAAATCAAAAATTAAGAAAAAATTTGGTTTCCCTGTTGTTATTAAACCAATTAATGAAGGATCAAGTGTTAATGTTTTTATATGTGAAAGTTCAAATTTAATAAAAAAATTGAAAAGACTAAAAATTTACAGAGAAATCTTAATAGAGGAATTTATTCCAGGTCGTGAAATTCAAGCAGCTATATTAGGAAATAAAAAGTTAGGAGCAATTGAATTAAAACCTAAAAGAAAGTTTTACGATTATGAGGCAAAATATAATACTAACGCAAAAACTGAGCATATAATACCTGTAAAAATCAATAAAAAAAAATTAAGTGAGATAATGAATATTTCCTTGAGAGTTCATAATTTGCTAGGATGTAGAGGTGTAACAAGATCTGATTTCAAATTTTATAACAATAATTTTTATCTTTTAGAAACAAACACGCAACCAGGTATGACAAAACTTTCTTTAGTCCCAGAAATTTGTTTATATAAAGGAATAAGTTTTATTGATTTAATAAAATTATTATTAGATGATGCATCAACGAATAAGTAAAAAAATTATTATCTATTTATTTATTTTTCTAACACTTGGAACGATAACTACAACAAAAGTATCAAATAACTTTTATAAAGTTATTGACTTAAAAATAAATGGTCTAAATCCTGATGAAGCAAACAAAATCTATAAAGATTTAGAGCATTTTAAAAATGAAAATATTTTTTTATTAGATAAAAAAAATATCTCAGAAATGATCAATTTAAATAAAACAGTTGAACAATATAAAATTTTTAAAAATTATCCGTCATCGTTAAATATAGAAATTAAAAAAACAGAAATTTTAGCTATAACAAAAAAAAAACAATATCGATTACTTAATTGGTTCAAATGGAAATTTAATTAAAGTAAATGATAACACTATTGAACGGCCATTTATTTTTGGAAATATAGACATAAAAAACTTTTTAAATTTTAAAAAAAAAATAGATAAATCAAATTTTAGATTTAATGATATTAAGGATTTATATTATTTTAAATCTAATAGATGGGATGTGATATTTAAAGATGGAACGACTATCAAAATGCCACTTAATTTAACTTTAGAAAAGTTAAATTTAATATTTACGATAATTCAAAATAATTATTTTGATAATAAAAAGATTATAGATTTTCGTCAAAGTAATATGATGGTTATTAATGGATAAAAAATTTGAAAAAAGGTATTTTTTAATAATTAAAAAAAGAAAAATTTTATTCGTATCATTTGATGATACAAAAGGATCAATTCCATCAAAAGAGATATCTATTGACGATTATTCTATTGATAGTATCTATTTTTCAATAGAAAATTTTTTAGAAAAAAATATTTTTGAAATTGAAAAAAATTTAAATAGTTTTATTAAAAAAATTTATATTATATTCGAGACTGACAATTTTTTTCTAGCAGAAACTTCAATCAAACATAAAATTATTGATAAAAATTCTAATAATAATCAAATAAAAGAAAGTTTAATAGATATAAGAAATCAATTTATTAAATATTCTCCTGAGGATGAGACAATTCATATGCTTATAAAAAATTTTGTTATTGATGGTACAACTTATCAAAATTTGCCAAAAAATATTGAAAGTAAATTTTTAGCTATTCAAGTAAATTTTATTTGTATGAAAAAACAAATTCTTAAAAGATTAAAAAAAATATTTTCTAAGTATCAAATATCAATAAATAAAATTTTAAGCTATGAATATTTGAAAGATCTAGATAATCGCAGAGATCAAGATATTATCAAATTAGCTAACGACAGTATTGATGGGTCTAATATTAATGAAATCTTTATATTAAGAAAAACATCCAAAAATTACGGATTTTTTGAAAAATTTTTTAATTTTTTTAAATAAATTTGTATTTTCTTGTAACATTAGTTGTTTTCGGAAAATAAGTATTAACTAGTAAACATATGATGTGAGTTTGCTAAATCAAAAAACATTAAAAAAAGCTGTTCAATTTAAAGGTGTAGGTTTACATTCTGGTAAAATAGTAAATCTTTCAGTAAAGCCCTCAGAACCTGACACAGGTATAGTTTTTAAAAGAGTAGACATAAAAAGTAATAATTTAGTTTACCCAAGTTTCTTGAATGTCAGCAATACTTCTCTTAATACAACAATATCAAATGATTATAATGTAAAAGTCTCAACGATCGAGCATTTAATGGGAGCTTTATTTATCGTAGGAATTGACAATGCTCTAATTGAAATTGATAACGAAGAAGTTCCAATTTTAGACGGTTCAGCGAAAGAATTTGTTGAGAAATTTTTGGCCACTAATTTTTCAGTCAGTAATAAACCAATAAAGATTATTAAAATAAATAAAAAAGTAGAATTTTTAGATGGAGAAAGACGTGCATCAATTGAACAATCAAAGTTAAGCTTGGATATTGAATTCGAATTAAAATATAAAAATAAATTAATTGGAAATCAAAAAAATAAAATTAATGTCTATAATGACGAGTTGAAAGATATAATTGATTCAAGAACTTTCTGTTTATATGAGGATATTGAAGCAATCAGAAAAATTGGTCTTGCAAAAGGTGGAAGTTTAGACAATGCGATAGTAGTTAAAGGAGAGAACATAATTAACAAAGATGGCTTAAGAAATTCTAAAGAATTTGTAAATCATAAAATTTTAGATTGTATTGGAGATTTATTTACAAGTGGCTATAGGATAATTGGAAATATTAAATGCTCTCAAGGGGGTCATTTTTTAACTAATCAATTATTAAGAAAAGTTTTTAGTGATAATACAAATTTTTCAATAATAGAAATTCAAGAAAAAAACCTACCACATACATTAATTAATAGAAGTTTATTAAGATCTATAGCATAATAATTAATTATCTTTATAATTTAGTTAGTTTCTATGAATAAATTTAATTTTTTATTATTAACAACAATTATCATTTTAATAGGATGTTCCAAAAAAGAGAAAGAAGTATCTTTAATTAAAGAAACTTCTCAAGAATTGGAAATGATTTCGTCATACAAGGAGGCTTATAAGGCATTAAACAAAGGAGATCCATTTTTTGCAGCTAAAAAGTTTTTAGAAGCAGAAATTTTATATCCACAATCAATTTGGGCGCCAAAATCATCTTTAATGGCATCATATTCATATTATTTACAAAATTATTATGCTGAAGCAATTCAAAATTTAGAAAGACATTTTAAAACTTATCCTAATGATAAAAATTTACCTTATGCTCATTATTTAATGGCAATGTGTTATTATGAGAGTATCGAAGATGAAAAAAGAGATACAGGCTCAATTATAAAAGCTAAAGAAAAATTTGATTTTATTGTAAAAAGTTATCCTTCTTCTGAGTTTGCAATGGATGCTAAATTTAAACTTAACTTAATTGAAGATATTTTGGCATCTAAAGAAATGTATCTTGGTAGACATTATATAAGAAAAGGTAAATGGATAGCAGCAATTAATAGATTTAAAGTAGTTACAATTAAATATGATCAAACAGTTTTTATTGAAGAAGCGCTCCACAGATTAGTAGAAATAAACTATAATCTTGGTCTAATAGAAGAAGCTAAAAAATATGCTAAAATTCTAGGATATAATTATTTATCAAGTGAATGGTATAAAAAATCCTACAAAATTTTTAATGAAGATTATTCTATTAGTTTAAAAAAAGAAATTAAAAAGGATAAAAAGCAAGTTTTAGAAAAATTTAAAAAACTTTTTTAATTAATATGAGTAATCAATTAATTCAGAAAGAATACTTAAAAAAAGTAAAATTAATAAATTATTATAATAAAAAATATTATAATGATAATATTTCAGAAATTACTGATGCTGAATATGATTTATTAAAAAAAGAGATAATTGATCTAGAAAAAAAAAATAAATTTTTAAGATCAAAAAGCTCTCCCACAAAAATAATTGGTCATAAACCCTCAAAAAATTTTAAGAAGATATCTCATAGGGTTCCAATGCTTTCTCTCTCAAATGCTTTTACAAAAATTGATCTTCAAAATTTTGAAAAAAAAATATTAAATTTTTTATCACAAAATGATAATTCAAATATTATTTATACAGCAGAGCCAAAAATAGATGGTATTTCAGCTTCATTATCATACTTGAATGGAAAATTTAAACGTGGCTTATCCAGGGGTGATGGTAAGGAAGGGGAAGATATTACTTTAAATTTAGAAACAATAAAAGATATCCCTAAAATTGTTCTATCAAAAGATTTTCCAGAGGAAATTGACATTAGAGGAGAAGTTTTTATACAGAACAGTGATTTTATTAACCTGAAAAATAAATTTGCAAATCCAAGAAACGCAGCGTCCGGTTCATTGAGACAAAAAAATCCAGAAGATACTAAAAAGATACCTTTAAAATTTATTGCATATACGTTTGGTTTTCAAAAAGGATTAAAAGTAAATAATCAATTTGATTATTTAAATAAGTTGAAGGAATGGGGATTTAAAACTAATCCATTAAATAAATTAATAGCTGGAATAGATAATTTAATCAAAAATTACGATGAGGTAGAAAAAAAAAGGGCAGAACTAGATTTTGATATAGATGGCATTGTTTATAAAATAAATGACTTTTCTTTACAAAAAAGATTAGGTTTTGTAGCAAATGCTCCAAGATGGGCAATAGCACATAAATTTTCCTCAAATAAAGCAGTTTCTGAAATTATAGATATAGATATTCAAATAGGAAGAACAGGAGCTTTAACTCCAGTTGCTAAAATTAAACCTATTAATATAGGAGGAGTTTTAGTTTCAAATGCAACATTGCATAATGAGGATGAAATTATCAGAAAAGATATAAGAGTTGGAGATATAGTTATCGTTGAAAGAGCAGGAGATGTAATACCTCATATTTTATCTGTCGATATAAAAAAAAGAACTAAAAATTCAAAAAAGTTTATTTTTCCTCAAAATTGCCCATCTTGTGGATCTAAAACTGTTAAAGAATTTAATTTAATTACAAAAAAAAAAGATGCAGTCAGGAGATGTTCAAGTGAAGGATATGAGTGTGATAAAATTTCTATAGAAAAATTAAAACATTTTGTATCAAAAGAAGCATTCAATATCGATGGTTTTGGAAAAAAAATTGTAGAAAGTTTTTGGAAATTAAATTTGATTAAATTTCCTCAGGATATATTTCAATTAGATTATAATAAAATCGAAAAATTAGATGGTTGGGGAAAAACATCTGTGGAGAATTTAAAGTACTCAATAAATGAAAAAAAAACTATTTCTTTAGAAAGATTTATCTTTGCATTAGGTATAAGACATATAGGACTTGAGAATGCAAAATTGTTATCTAAATATTTTGGAACATTTTTAAAATTCAAAGACTTGCCAAAAAGCAATAAATTTAATGATCTAATGAATATTGATGGAATTGGAGAAACTCAAGTGAATTCAATTAAAAACTTCTTTTCTAATAAAATGAACTTAAATGTATTAAGTAGCTTAGAAAAGATTTTATCTATAAAAAAAGCAAAACATGATAAAAAAAATGGTGTACTAAAAAATAAAACTTTTTTAGTCACTGGAAAACTGAATGGAATTAGTAGAGCAGAGATTAAATCTTTAATAGAAGAAAATTCTGGAATAACAGTTAGTAGTGTATCAAAGAAATTAGATTATTTAATCATTGGAGATAAACCAACTAATAGAAAAGTTTTAAGTGCAAAAGATCTTAAAATTAGAATAATAAATCAAGATCAATTTTTAGAATTACTCAATAAAGCTAGCTAACCATTTTTTTTCTTTAATATTTAAGTATGGAGATATTTTTGAATAAACATTTAGATGATATCTGAATAAATAATTTTTTTCAAATATACTAAGAAGTTTAAAATTAATTAAATCTTTCTCGATAGGCGCTAGTGTTAAATTTTCAAAAAAAATTTTGTTTTTTATTTTCTTCACATAAACTAAGTTTTCAATACGAATACCAAATTTATTTTTCTTATAAAATCCTGGTTCATTACTAATTATCATGCCTTCTCTTATTTTTACTTTATTTATTTTAGAAATAGATTGAGGTCCTTCGTGAACATTAAGAAAAAAACCAACTCCGTGACCGGTTCCATGAGCATAATCTAGATTATTTTGTTTGAGATAGCGTCTGGCTCTTGAATCAATTTTTTTTCCTATATTGTCTTTTTTGAGATTTGTTGTCGCTACTGCTATGTGTCCTTTTAAAACATAAGTAAATATATTTTTGATATAACTTTTTGGCTTTGAAAAACAAATTGTTCTAGTCACATCAGTCGTGCCGTATTTATATTGGCCTCCAGAATCACATAAAAGAAGATCATTTTTATTTATAATCTTATTATTTTTTTTGTTAGCTCGATAATGAACTATTGCTCCATTTTTTCCTGATCCTGCAATAGTATCAAAACTAGGATAAAGAAAATTTTTATTCATTTTTCTAAATTTTTCTAATTTGTTTTGTGCTTCAACTTCAGTAATTTTTTTTTTGTTAATTTTTTTTATCCAGTATAGAAATTTTGATAAAGCTACACCATCCAATATATGTGTCTTTATCATATTATTAATTTCAGTTTTATTTTTTATCGATTTTAAAGAATAAGTAGGATCTTCCTTATTTAAAATTTTAAATTTAGATTTAATAATATTTTCGAAATAAATTGAGCAAGAATTTTTATCAATAATAAAATTTTTACCTTTCAAATCTAAAATTTTTTTTGGTAACAAATTTATATCAATAAGTTCATCAGATTTAATAATTCTATTACTCAAGAGTTTTTTACATTTTTTTATCTTACTAATTAAAATTATTTTTTTTGTTTTACTTACTATTAACCTACAATTGGGTATAGGACTGTTAGGTCCGTCATTTCCTCTTATATTTAAAATCCATGCTACATTTTCTGGAGCGCTTACAAATATGTAATCTGCATTATTTTTTTTGAGGTAAAAAGCAATTTTATTTAATTTTGAATGAGTGCTTTCCCCAACAACTTTTTTATTTAATGAAAAGAAAGGTGATAAGTCATTTACTTTTTTTCTCTCAATTTGATCAATTAAATTTTCATTAATTAATTTGATTTGATTATATTTTAGAAAATACTTTTTTATTTGATGATATGTAAAAAGTTTAGGATCTATTCCAAATTTAAGATTTTTAAATAAATTGCAGTTTAATAGTTTTTCAGAGTCGATAATCTTAAAATTTTTTCCTGATTCAATTTGACTTTGAATTGTGTATCTACCATCAGTAAATAAATAATTCTTATTTTTTAAGATAACAGCAAGACCAGCAGAACCACTAAAATTTGATATTATTTTTAATCTATTAATTTTTGAATATTCAGTAAAGTAGTCATCGTTTTTTGGAACAATGTAACCATCTATTTTGTATTTCTTAAACTTATTCCTTAATATTTTAATATTTTTTAACATTTTTTTTTATTTAATTCTTTTCTGGTATCTTATCCATCCAGGACTTCTAGTTTCATTTTCAGACTCAAAATCTTGATTGAATTCAAAGTCCTCTAATTCACTTTTATCTTCCTCGAAAATAGAGTTTTTTTCTAAATAATCATTTGGTAGCTCGTCAATAAATCTAGACGCCATACTGTCAATCCAATCACCCTGATAAAATCTGTTCATAGAGAATGAAATTATTGCTTTCTTCTTGGCCCTAGTAATTCCAACATAAGCAAGCCTTCTTTCCTCTTCTAATCCATTTTGTCCTTTTTCCTCTATCGATTTCTGATGAGGAAATAACCCTTCTTCCCAGCCAGGTAAAAATACAACGTCAAATTCTAAGCCTTTTGCTGCATGCATAGACATCATATTTACTTTTTGACCTTCCCAATCTTGATCAATTGCAGTTGCTAAAGATACATGTTCTAAAAAACTCTCAAGATTGTCAAATTCTTTCATTGCACTTAGTAATTCTTTAATATTTTCAAGTCGGTTTTCGTTATCTACATCTTTTTTATTTTTTAACATTGCCGAATAACCTGATTCATCTAATATTATTTGTAATAATTTGACATGATTAGTTTTTTTGTTTTCTAAATCATTTCTCCATTTTAAGAGAGAATTTAAAAAAATTGATAATCCTAATTTTGTTTTAGGTTTAATCAGGTTCTGTTCGATCATTTTTCTAGAGGCAAATTCAAGACTAGATCCTTTATTTTTTGCAAATTCATGTATTTGTTTTAACGAACTATCCCCCACAGATCTTTTAGGATTATTCAATATTCTTTCAAAAGCCAGATCATCTTTATCTTGAGAAACTATTCTCAAATAGGCAACACAATCTTTTATCTCAGCTCTTTCGTAGAACTTAGTTCCTCCTAAAATTCTGTAGGGTATTCCAATTTTTAAAAATCTTTCTTCGAATTCTCTTGTTTGATAAATTGCTCTTACAAGGATTGAAATATTATTTAGTGTGTATTTTTTTTTTATTTTTTCTATCTCATCTGAAACACCAATAGCTTCATCTTTACCATTTTTATAGCAATTTAAATTAATTAAATCTCCTTCCTCAAGTGTAGTTTTTAAAGTTTTACCAACTCGATTTTGATTATTAGATATCAATTCGGAAGCAACTGATAAAATATTTTGTGTCGATCTATAATTCTGCTCAAGTCTAATTATTTTTGTATCTTGATAAATTTTATCAAATTCTAAAAAATTTTTTATTTCTGCTCCTCTCCAGCTATAAATTGATTGATCATCGTCACCCACACAACAAAGATTTTTATTTTTTTCTGCTAATAAATTCAACCATCTGCTTTGAATGTAATTAGTATCCTGGTATTCATCGACAAGAATATATTTAAAATTATTTGAGTATATTTCTCTTATGTCAGAATTTTTTTCTAAAATTTTAACGACATGCAAAATCAAATCACCAAAATCACAAGCATTAAGATCTATGAGTTTTTGTTGGTAAATTTTATAGACAGGCAAAATTGTTTTTTCGTAAATATCTTTATTATTAATTTTCACTTCATTTGGGTATAGTCCTTTATTTTTCCATTTATCAATGATCGCCAGCACATATCTTGGCGCAAGTTGTTTGGTATCAATATTTTCTGCTTTACAAATATTTTTGATTAATCTTATTTGATCATCGGTATCTATAATTGTAAAATTTGAATTTAAATTTACAGCTGCAGCATGTTTCCTTAACAGTTTCGCACATATTGAATGAAAAGTTCCTAACCAAGATAAACCAGTAGCACTTACTTTAAGCAATGAGCTTACTCTAGATTGCATCTCACTGGCTGCTTTATTGGTAAAAGTTACTGCCAGGATTTGATTTGGATAAGCTTTTTTTTCTCGGATAATATGAGCTATTCTACTTGTTAGAACTTTAGTTTTCCCTGATCCGGCGCCAGCAACGATTAATAAGGGTCCATCAAGATGGGTTACAGCTTGAATTTGAGCTTCATTTAAATTTTTTAAATATTCTAAGTTTACCATTTAAATTATTTATTTATAAGTTTTATTTAATGTCTAATAAAAAATTTGTAAAAAAGTATTCAAATCTAGTTTTATCAATAACTAAGAGAATAGAAAGTTTTTTTAATTTTTTTAGTAAAAATTTTTTTAATAAACGAAACTTTTTCAAAAACTTAAATATTATAGATAAAAGAATATTTATTTACTCATCAGTAGTATTATTTCTTATTATTTGCTATTTTTTGTTACCATCATTTTATGATCAAAATAAAGTTAAAGCGCAAATAGAAAATCAAATACTTAAACAATTAAATTTAAAAATTATAATTGATAAAAAATTAAGTTATGGATTATTTCCAAAACCTCATTTTGTATCTAAAAATGTAAAAATAGATCATCATTCAAAAATTATAGGTGTTTCAAGTAATACAAAATTTTTTATATCAATAAATAATTTTTTTTCTCCTGAGGGTTTGACTATTAATGATTTGATTTTTAAGAAAACAGATTTTAAAGTTGACAATTCAAACTTTGGATTTTTTAGAAAATTATTAAATGATAATAAGAGCAGTTTTGAAATTAACTTTATTAATAGTAAATTATTTTATTTAGACAAAAATCAAGATATTATTTTTCTTACAGATTTAAAAACTCTTAATTACTCTAATCAAGAAAATTCATTACAAAAACTAAATTCTAAATTTAATATATTTAATGTTCCAGTAAGTTTAAAAATCGATCATGATATTAATACAAATAGAATTTTTACTGAAATAGACTCACATAGATTAAGATTAAATATTAAAGATAACTCAAATTATAAAGATGATAAAGTAGATGGCAAGTTAGATATCACAATTATTAATAAGAACAAAAAAATAAATTATTCTTTTAAAAATAATTCTTTAAATTTTAATACGAACGATAATGAGATTACTGGAGATATTAATATAAAGCCGTTTTTCCTTTCATCTGATTTAAAAATAATGAGAATAGATTTAAAAAATGTATTCAATGATAATTCAATATTT
>MDSW01000644.1_pt1 | contig 22181 bp, 21 predicted proteins | sample 811171 | NCBI WGS metagenome assembly MDSW01 (sample SAMN05326641, study PRJNA326480) | marine metagenome | isolation source: seawater | place: Atlantic Ocean: North West | collected 2012 | reverse complement strand
TGTTGTGGAAGCCTCACAGGCACAGATACCCCACGGCTGGTTACGCCTTCGTGCAGCAGACTACGGGTATGCCGCCCCCTCTTGTGTCCTGTGGGGCGCAATTGATTGGGATGATACGCTTTGGATTTACAGGGAGTTTTACGGCAAAGGGCAGACTGCAGAGAGCCTAGCCAACATCATTGTAAATCTTGAGGGCGGTGATCCCGGTATGTACTACTCGGTGCTTGACTCCTCCTGTTGGAACAGAACAGGCACCGGACCCTCAATCGCTGAAACTCTGATTCGTTGTGGAGCTAGATTTACTCCGTCAGACAGAAACAGGATTGCAGGTAAGCTAGAACTACATAGGCGTTTGCAGGTAGATGAGTTCACACAAGAACCAAAGATAAAGATACTCTCAACCTGTACACACTTAATACGCACTCTTTCAGGGCTACCGCTGTCGAAAACAAACCCTGAAGATGTAGATACAAAAGCAGATGACCACGCCTATGATGCTTTACGCTACATGTGCATGACTCGCGCAAGAGGCCATCTTACGATTAACTCTATGATGAATAGAATGAAAGAAGCAAAGCCTGAACCTTTTGACTCGACGTTTGGATACTGATCATGGCAAAAGCAACTTCTGCACAATTAGAAAAAGCTGCTGATAAAGTTCTAGAAGAGTATTTTAACCAGCAAGCTAAAGCTACACAGGCTGGTGTAAAAGCAGACGCTCCAAAACCAAAAAGAATACCCACTGCTCTAGAGGGAGAAGAGTACTTAAAGATATATGACTCAGTTGATAAGCTAGACAACCTTAACTCTATGCAAAAGCTCCGTCTCCGCACGGCTATGGACATTGGTTACGGGGGTGGGCTTCGTGTTTCAGAGATAATGAATCTACGAAGAGAAAACATCAGCGTAACGTCTGATGGTCAAGTCATTCTAAACTTTATAGGCGCAAAAAATGGCAACCCGGCTCAAGTAATTCTTCCTCATAGATCGAGTCAACTAGTCATAGAAGTACTAGATTCTGGCCCCAGCAAAGGTGGAAAACAACCTCTTTTCCCTGCGGAGGCACGGAGTAAAAGCGGAGTTCTTTCTGGATCTACATTTAACACCAGAATGAAAGCTGCTGCTGCAGAGGCTGGTTTTGGCCCTAAGTATATAGACACTGTTGTTTCAGCACACAATCTTCGCCACGGTTATGTAACTTCCTTGATAGCTGGAGGTGCATCTCTATCAGAAGTTCAAAAAGCAGCGAGACATGTTGATCCTAAAACTACGCTAGGATATAGCCATGTAAAAGGTGCGGCTGTAAAAAATCTTATTAATAATATTCATCCTCTCGGAAGAATAGGAAAACAAAGCACAGAGACTATTGTTCCAAAAAATCTTAATATTGATAATCTAGCTAAAACTTTCAATGAGGATAAAGCTAATCTAATAAAAGTTGCGTATTCTAATTTTATTAGTGGTGTTTCAGATGATATTGCTTTTAGACAGGCTTTAATTAATTCAGGTCTTTCTAATGAAATTGTTAATAATTTAGTTACTGAAGCTTCTCAAACACGAAGCTCACTAGTTGTCAAACCTACCATAGCTTCTTTTGACGCTAGAGAAGCTGGCGCTCTTCCCGGCACTAACCTTGTTCCTGAGCAAGGCACAATGCCTAAAAGCAAACGAGGTGTGAGCGCACCAGCGGGTAGGCCCTTCCGCACTGACATTGAGGGATTAGCCTTAGTTGTTAAAACTATGGGTGACAATGATTTGTCAGTTGATAAAGCTCTTCAAAGAATAGGCAACAGTGCAAAAACATTTATGTTTGAGTTAGAAAGTGAAATAGCAAGAGGTAACAACAGAGCGCCACAAGTATTAGAGGCATTTAAATCTGAACTACAAAGAATGTTTCCTGACGGGTTATCTTTTCAAGGACGTTTTCTTGTTGACATATTAGAGGATGACGGCAAGGTTCTTGCTAAAGCAGGTTCTTTGGCCTCTGCAAACGAGGCAGAGGCTATTTCTCATGCACTAAAGAACTTTGGATACTTACAGCCAGTTGATCCTGAAATGAAAAAGGCTAAGGAACACTTAACCGCACTAGAAACAAAAGGAAATGATAAGTATCAAGCGCCAAACTCTACTGAACGAAGAGAACTACGTGCAGCAGTGGATGCTGGAGGTGCTGCACCACTTACTCATGTAGAATTTAAAGAAGATAAAGCTGGCAACATAATTAAAGTAATCCATAGAAATGAGTTAGCAGATCAATCTCAAAGGCAACCTTTTTTTAAAATAGGTGGAGAACCGGGTTTTGTATTAGACATAGATAAGTATAATGAGTCTGGGATTGGTGGCAAAGACATGCCAGAGTGGGCCAAGAGAAAACCAAACTCGCAGTACATAGAGTATTTTCAATACCAAGAGCGAGTGAAGATAGCCCAGAAAAATGCACAGGCAAAACCCCGTGGAGGAATGACCGTAGGAGAGGTACAAAAACACTCACAAAAATTAGCAGACGCTAATCGTGTTTTAGGAATACTACAAGCAAATCCGCCAGAGCGTCCCCCGCTTAACAACCCCGCTGGTTTTGAAGCAGCCTCTGGCTATCTTTTGGGAGAAAACTACACGCCGCAGCAAATTCCAAAAGCTGTAGCGGAGCCAACCACACCTGCACTACCTAATGTAGAAAGAACACCGCCTCTCACTAAGAAAGAGCTAGAGGACTATGAAAAGGCTCTTGGTCGTAAGCGGGGGCTGAGAGGTTTTGGTAAAGGTCTTGGTAAGCTTGGAGGTTTCTTAGGCGCTGTTGGTGCTGGTGCTGCAACTTCAGATGATGCTGTAGCAGGAGTTATAGAGACGATAGCTCCTCTTGGTTTTGAGCCAACAACTGTAGCACCGGGTACAATTAAAGCCGCTGAAGAAAGAAAGGCTAGAATTAGAGGCTTCCCTTCAGCCATGATGCAGGAAGAACAAGACGTATTTTTAGAGAGAGAGGCTCTTACAGAAGCCCAACGACGAAGAGAGACGGCACGTATGGCGATGCCGCCATCAGAACGATCCATGTCATTTATGGATCAATAACCTAGAAAGGAAAACCTATGAAAGCGTATGGAGCAGATTACATTATGGGTATGATGAGTAAGCAAGGCGAACTCAGTGAAGCCGCAGAAGGTTCACTGTATCGTGAAGGTCTTGAACAAATGCTCATTGGCCCAATTGATCGTGAAGCACTGCAGGTAGATATGCCTAAGCAGAAAAGCAGCACGGTTGATCCGGCAGTCTTCCGCATGGCTGACGAAAAAGACTACTAAGCAAAGGAAGTCCTATGGACGATTCAATTTTAGGAGATACAACAACGGCTCCTGACTTAGACGATATTCCTAACGTAGCAGGAGCTATTCGATCTAAGTTTACTGATGCAGAGCATGGCAGGTATCAGCACGAACAGCGTTGGTTGTCTGGGTATAAGAACTTTAGAGGTATTTACGATTCCACGACTCAGTTTCGTGAGACTGAAAAAAGTCGTGTGTTTATCAAAATTACTAAAACTAAAGTTCTAGCTGCCTATGGTCAAATTATTGACGTTCTGTTTGCCAATAAAAAGTTTCCTATTGTAGTTGAGTCCTCTCCTTTGCCTGAAGGCATAGCAGAGTTTGCCCACCTAGATGTAGCAGGACGGACTGCACAACAGCAGCCGCAGGGTCCAATAGACCCTTATGGGTTTGCTGGTGACGGAAGGGAACTACCTCCCGGTGCTACAGAAGCACAGCCCGTAGATTTAGGTGGTTTGTCTCAAGAGTATGAAGGTGCCAATCTAGCAGAAGGCCCTGCGAAACTTGGGGAACCTCAGATATCCCCATCTCGCGAGGCTGCACGTAGAATGGAAAAACTAATCCATGATCAACTGCAGGAAAACAACGCAGTAAATGTGCTAAGACACTCTATGTTTGAGGCCACTCTACTGGGTACAGGCATTATCAAAGGCCCCTTCAATGACTCAAAAACTTTGCACCGCTGGGATGAAAACAAAAAGTACTCTCCCTATAAGAGAGTGGTTCCTCGGATTGAGTCAGTTAGCTGTTGGGATTTCTTTCCTGACCCAAGGGCTACAAGCGTAGACGATTGCGAATACATAATTCAACGTCATCGTATGAGTGCATCTCAGCTACGAGATTTAGCAGATAAACCATACTTTAGACCTGACAACATTGCAGAATGTTTGAGCATGGGGCCTAACTACGATGATAAGTATTATGAAGAAACTATTCGTAGAGAAACTTTGGAAGAGATGTCTAGCAATACTCGGTTTGAAGTTCTTGAGTATTGGGGCATGTTGGACTCTAGGCTAGCTGCACAGATTGGTCTAGAAGAAGGTATCATAGATGATTTGTCCGAAATACCTGTAAACATATGGGTCTGTGGAAATCATATTCTACGCGCTGTATTCAATCCGTTTGTACCCTACCGGCTACCATTTCAAGTGTTTCCATACGAGGTTAATCCGTATCAGTTGTTTGGTGTGGGTGTGCCAGAGAATATGGAAGATGCACAGTTGTTAATGAATGGTCATGTAAGAATGGCTATTGACAACTTAGCATTAGCTGGTAATGTAGTATTTGATGTAGATGAAGCATCTCTTGTGCCGGGACAGAATTATGATATCTATCCGGGTAAAGTGTTTAGGCGGCAGTCTGGCACCACTGGCACAGCTATCAACTCTGTAAAGTTTCCCAATACCGCTGGTGAAAACATTCAGATGTATCAGGCTGCAAGGCAGCTAGCGGATGAAGAAACTGGACTGCCCAGCATTATGCACGGACAAACGGGCGTGTCTGGAACTGGCAGAACCGCTGCAGGGCTAAGTATGCTGCTAGGCGGTGCCAACCTTAGTATTAAAACTGTAATAAAAAATATTGACGACTATCTTCTCAAACCCTTGGGAGAATCTTTGTTTCATTGGAACATGCAGTTTAATGAGGACCACATAGACATTGTTGGTGATTTAGAAATCAAACCTCAAGGGACTGCTGCAGTAATGCAGAAAGAAGTGCGTAGCCAGCGATTGACTGCGCTGCTACAGACGGTTGCTAACCCCATGTTGGCACCGTTCATCAAGATTCCAAATCTTGTAAGGGAGCTAGCTATTGCACAGGATATTGATCCTGATCTGTTGGTAAACGATATGAATGACGCACAGATTTTTGCAGAGATGTTGAGAGGTTTAAATGTTGGACAAGGGAACATGTCAGACCCTAATGCCGCTGGTGAACAACCAAATGGCATGGGGCAGTCTGGAGGATTACCTCAAGGAACTGAAGGGCAGGTATCAGGCCCTGCTGGCGGTGGAGAAATCGGACTTAGAGATGCGCCAGCTTCAGGGCAAGATACAGGTGGTGGAACATCTCCTCTCCCTGAAGGAACAGGTTAATACACAACAAAAGGTTTATGTAAAGAATGGCTAATGGTGCTTTAGCACAACAGGCAGGTCAATTGTTTGGCACTGGAGCGGTGGCGTCTTTTGATGCGCCATCAAAGGAGGTTAGTGTTCTTCCCGGTGTGGATGAGATAGCGCCTAACCCGCTACAGGCCGCTAGTCTTGCGGGTACTCTTACGTATACGCCTCCTAAACAGTTTGTGCCAAGTGCCATTCAAGCTGACGCTGATTCCGGTGGGAGTTCAGATTTTGATGCGGCCCCTGCATTTGAGCAAAGCATTTTTGTTGAGCCTCCCTCTCTTGGTGATAAAGGTCAAGTTACAGATTTAGCTGAGTTTAGCACTTTAAGTCAAGAGGCCATTGGCTCTCTCGGACTAGTTGGTCTATCTCCGCTAAGTCTTGAAAATACCTTTAGTAACCTGATGAACATTCAAAACCTTGACATAACTCAGACAGGCATTCAAACAGGCATAAATCTTGCAAAAAGTATTGACCCTGCTGTTGCAGCGGCATTGAATATTGCTACGGGTAGAACTGTTGATTCTTTGACTGCTGCCTTACAGAATCCTAATATTTTTGGAACTCCTGCGGCAGTAATGAAGGGCATCCAAACTCTTAACGATCTTTTGAGTTTAGACTTTGATAAAATAGCAGCAACGCCTGACAGAGCCGTAAGTTCAATTCAAGGTCTTTTAGATACCTTTGCAGGTATAATTGAAAATCCTGTGCAGAGTCTTGATGCTTTTATGGAAACGGCAGGGCAGCACTTAGAGGGTACGCGGAATAACACTGTCCATTCGTTTAACTTTCAGGGTGTAGACGTTGTTTCAATTACTAAAGGTCGTGGAAAAGAAGCAACTAGACAACCCGTAGACCCTGCAATGATTACTAGCCTTCTGCCGGGTCCAATGAAGTTTGCTCCTAGTATACTAAAAGGCTTTACTAATGTAATGGCGTCAATATTGCCGGGGCCTTTTAGTAGTATAGAAGAACAATTTGAGGCTGACCTAGACAATATGGAGCAGGCTCAAAACGGTATTTCAATAGATATGGGAGAAGGTATAGGACTCACCGCTGGACCTTTTGGAAGCGTGGTTAGTTTTAACGAAGTAGATATTCCCGGTCTAGGGCCTATGAGTTTTGCTTTAGACTATGAAAGAGCGACTGCTACATATGACGCTCCATTTGGTATGGGCGCTCAACTTGATGTTCAAAGTGCTGCAATAAACAATACTCTTGGAGGACTTGATCCTGAAGAGGTAGATATGGTCCAAGATTTCGTTGACGCGCAGATAGGACCTATTTCAGAGGCTAATGCTGTAGCAAGAGATATTGCAATGGACTATCAAGCTGCTTTTGAAGAGCTAGCCTACAATAACTATGTAGATGAACTATCACTAAAAGATTTATCATACACTCAAAATACTGAAGAATTTGATCAGTTGGTAAGTGCTTATGCAGCAACAATGACAGCAGAACAGATAGGCGCTGTAAAAACAGAGTTGGACTCTACTAAAATAAGTGCAGTTGATTTAGTGGCTGTAGAGCAGTTAGAAAGGTTTGGCGCTCGCACTGCCGTAGGTAGAATGACTCTTGCAGAAGCGAAAGAAGCAAGAAAAAATACAAAGGCTGAAAAAGAAAGAAAGGAAGCGATGGACGCTTTTAATACTGCCGTAAAAAATGCTGCAGGTTATGGTCCCGGCGAGTACAACAGTCAAGACCCTTCTTATGGGACGCTCGGTCTTGCCAATGCTGTTATGGGTATCACTGGCAAATCTACCTATACTGGAACTGACCAAGACATGGCTGTAACTGCAGGGCTAGCGGCGGCAGCTAAGGGTATGGGCTATAATAGTTTTGAGGATACAGATTGGGAAACGGTAGCAACCGCTGTAAGTGAAGAAGAGGTTGGCGGCTATAGTACGAAATCAGATTTTGATGCTGCTGTAGACGAGGCGTTTGATGAAACAAACGCTCCTGACGTAGATTTTGACTATGACGATCCTTCTGGCACCGTAGGTTATGATGACGCTGAACAGGATTATGATTCCTACGACGATTCCGACTTTGACGATTTTTAGTATAGGAACACTTATGGCAGTAATAACACTAGAACAAATAGATCAAAACATTCTCGCTCTTGAACCAGAACAACAAGATGTTGCAGAGATGGCTTTTGATAAACTATCTCAACCAGAGCTTGATGCTGTGATGGCTGCTCTTGACGTTAGCCTACAGCAAGAAGCCATGCCCCAAGAACCTATGCCTCAAGAAGCTATGCCTCAAGAAGCTGATCCGGGTGCTGTTGGAGTTGCAGGTATAATAGACGATGAGAATGTTGAGACTACAGACGAAAACACAGTTTCTGATAAATCAAACGTAAATTTTCCTGAAGGTGCTTTTATCATAAACGCTGCAGCAGTTAGAGGCGCAGGCGTTGGCGATATTCTTAAAATGACTCAAGACGCGGCAGATACTTACGAAAGACTGACGGGTGAAAAGATTGACGTAGGAAAAATTACACGGCCATCTGAACAAGTACAGGGTGATGTGCCGGGAGCCATATCTGAACTAGAAGCGTTTATAGACCCACGATTAGTCCCCATAATCGGAGAGGACCGTCTAGAGAAAATAAACAATCGTGGCGTAAAAGAGACAGAAGAAAAGCTTGAGGAGACACAACCTCAAGAGGGCGCTCCTCCAGCACAGCCCACTGTACGGGCTGCACCGGGAGGTAAGGTTGATTCTGAAACAGATATGCTTGCAAGATTATTGATAGCTGAAGCAGAGGGAGAGGGCGAAACTGGGATGACAGTTGTCGCTAACGTAGTTTCTAATCGTATCAAAGATAGGGGTACAAATTTTGCAGAACAAACTACCTTTAGAGATGTAATATCTGCAAAGTTACCTTCAGGCACAGGCAACGAATTTACAGGCTATAATAATAAACGATACAAAGAGGCTAATACCAAAGGAGAACAATGGAAAAAAGCGTTAGAAATAGCTAGAAAAGCAATAGACGGAACCCTTGAAGATATTACAAGCGGAGCAACTTTTTATCGCAATAAAAATGAAAAAGCTAAACAAGGCAAAGGTTCTAACGAAAGGGGACAAGAGTTTTTTGATAAACGTGTAAACAGCGGTAGGTTTGTAGAACTAGGAGATTTTGGAAAACACACAGTATATTTAGATGTTCATTCTACTCCATATATGTCTTCAGTTAAAAGAGGTACAACAGAACCTCTTAGCACTTTAGAACCAACCCCTACAGAAAAATTACAACAAGGATTACAACCAATTCCCGACTCTGAACTTCCCACACCGGAAAATATCAGGAGGCGTGGACAAGGTGCAGATACGATGATTATCTACACCGACCCAGAAGAAGACGTAAAGCCTTTTGATCCTGTTAAAAACAGGAGAGAGAAAAGAAGGCAACGTCGATTAGCAGCCACCCGCGATTAGCGGCCCTGCTGGACTAACCCAACTGCGGCTACCCTATAGAGGCCCCGCAAGGAGGAAAAATGACTACTCAAGTACAAGACGAAAACACTGTTCAAGGCCCGTACAGGGGCGCATATCGTAAAGACGTTTACGAGGAAGAAGCCCCACAGGACGCTACCCTTGAAGAAGAAGTGGAAGAAGAACAGCCCGTAATTGACGATGAAACTATCAGTATAGCGGCTAAAAAAGAAGAACATGATTACAAGAAAAGGTATGATGATCTTAAAAAGCACTATGATGCAAAACTACAAGAATGGAAGCAAGAAAAAGAATTGCTATCCACGGACAGGCAAATCGAAAATTCCTTCGATGAAATGTCTGAAACACAACCCAACGCAGACATAGAGCAGTTTAAAACAGAATACCCTGACGTGTATAATGTTGTTGAAACGATTAGCACACAAAAAGCTTCAAAGGAGCTAGAGGAGTTGAAAGAGGAGGTCTACCGACTCAATCAGCGAGAGCAGCATCTAGAAGCTAAGAGTGCTTATCAAGAGCTACTAGCCCTTCATCCTGACTTTCCAGAAATTAAAAAGTCTGAAGAATTTATTGGTTGGTTGGATGAACAGCCACCTAGTATCTCTAGCGGTATTATTGATAATAGTTCAGATGTTAAGTGGGCTTCCCGTGTTCTAGATTTGTACAAAGCCGATAAAGGGCTTAACAAAAAAAGAGGTCGTCCTAAGCGTTCTGCTGCAGAAGCTGTTACTAAAACAAATGCTAAAACAGTTTCTACTAATCAGAACGAGAATAAAAAAGTATGGACAACCTCAGAGATACGTAAACTCAAACCGCATGAGTTTGACAAGCTTGAAGCAGAGCTTGATCAGGCAAACGCGGAGGGTCGTATCGTAAATGGCTAAACTTATAGAGAAAGGTTAAGGAAATGGCTATTGGTGTATCCGCCGGATACGGTAACCTACCGTCCGGTAATTTCCAAGCCGAAATCTATAGCCAGAAAGTTCTTAAATTTTTCCGCCGTGCGTCAGTTGTTGAAGACATTACGAACACTGACTACGCCGGGGAGATTGAGAACTATGGTGACACGGTTCGTATTATTAAAGAACCGACTGTTTCCATCTCAGCGTACACCCGTGGTGCTGTGGTTACTCCGCAGGACTTGGCTGACGACGAGATTACTCTGGAAGTAGATCAGGCTCAGGCGTTTGCGTTCAAAGTCGATGATATCGAAGAACGCCAATCACATGTTAACTTTGAGGCGATGGCTACCTCTTCAGGTGCGTTCTCCTTGAAGCGTAACTACGACAAAAACGTGCTTCAGGCTATGCTTGATGGCGCGGGTATCAAAGGTGCTTCCGGTTCGATTGAAACGGACTCCAACCTTGGTACTTCTGGTACTCCTGTTACTGTTGCAGGTTCTGATGCCGGTGATGACGTTGTAAACCTCATGGCTCTTATGGCTCGTAAGCTCGATGAGCAGGACGTTCCTGAAGAGAACCGTTGGTTTGTAGCGCCCCCGCGTGTCTATGAGAACCTGTACAAAGCAGGTGCAAAGATCGTTGAAGTTCAGGTTACGGGCGATGATGTTTCGCCGCTCCGTAATGGTCTGGTGACTAACCAGAAGATTATGGGCTTCACGCTCTACAAATCCAATGCTCTGCGGCAGTCGGCTGATGCTACGACTACCACGGACATGGTTTCGGTTTCTGGCGTTGGTTCTGGGGAGAACGTGGTTCTCGCTGGTCATATCTCCGCTTGTGCAACCGCTAACTCAATTGCTAAGACCGAAGTGATTCGCGACCCCGATTCGTTTGCTGACGTTGTTCGTGGTCTTCATGTGTATGGACGTAAAGTCCTGCGCCCCGAGTCGCTTGTTCTCGGCATTGTAGACTACAGCTAAGGGAGGGATGAATCATGGCTACTATTGATCGTACCATCAATGGCGGTGGAACCGTTGGTCATCCTTCGCGGATGCCCTCTCCTTATGTGATCACTTCGCAGGTCCACGATACTGCCGATGGCGGTACGGGTGGAGATGTCATCCAGTTGGTTGATGTTCCTGCGGATACCATGATTGTTGCCGGTGCGCTTGAAGTTCTTGAAGCGCGTGGTAATGCTCAGGTCACTCTGGACGTTGGTGTAACTGGCGGTGACGTGGACTGTTTTGTTGACGGTTCTACGCTTGCTGCTGGCTTTACGCCGTTCCTTGAAGCCGCTGTTGGCGCTTCTGGTTCCAACGCACGTATCTTTACCAGTGCTGACACGATTGATGCCCTCATCCTTGATGGTGGCTCAACGGGTGAAAGTGCTGCTCGTTTCCGCGTTCACGTTTGCATGGTTGACATTTCGCGCAACCCGCTGACGGAAGCGGCTACGACCTCTTCAGGTACGTAATTGCACTAAAGGTTTCTGTGGGGTTCCTTTCAAAAACCCCACCCTTCTTGCTTTGATGTGAACTGACGGAGGTATATATGTTTATCAAGCTACTCAATGAAGATGAAGTAAATTTTTGTCTGGACAAAATTGACCAGAACACGTTTAAGAATGGGGAAGATACTGCCCCTGATCTAGAGGACATAAAAAGTAACAAAGAATCTAAAGGTGTCCCAGACGAGGTAAGGAAGCTAATTACAGATAAGCTGTACGATACGCACTACATAGACAGCGTGTATTGTCCTACCAGAGTATCAGTAAATTTTTATAACAAATACCTTGAAGGTGATTACTACGACTTGCACGTAGACGCTTTCAAAGCGCAGCCAAAAGCAAACAATGTATTTTTTGACTATGGCTGGAGCATAAATCTAACGGACGACTACGAAGGGGGAGAATTTACTTTAGCCACGCCGGTAGGAAGAATAGGTAAAAAACTAAACGCAGGTGAAGCTGTGATCTTTCCTATCATTTACCCGCACGGTGTGGAGAAAGTTACTAAGGGATTTAGGCAGAACATAGTTGGATGGATGTCTTCTAATGTGTCGTATGAACAGTCGTTTATTCTTCAGAACGTGTATGAAGTAAATGCGTATCTGATGAAAGCTCAAAAAGACATGTTTACAAAATCAACACTGGTTCAGACATACTTAAAGAAGGTTTGGGGAATGTAGATGAAGTCTCTTGTAGCAGCGGCAGTTTTGTTTCTAATACCAACTTTTAGTCAAGCACAGCAGATTAGCAATTTGTGCTTTCCAGTTGGCTCAATCTCAAATCAAGCTGCAAAACATGGAGAGTATCCTGCTTTTTCACTTAGAGATAATCAGTACAGGGTTACTTTTACTCTGTACATAAATCCAAAAACTGGGTCTTACACAATGATGGGTGTAGCCGATATAAATACGGAAGTAGAATGTGTAGCGTCTATAGGTACAGATTTTAAACCTATTATAAATAAACCTAAAGGAATGCCTCTGTGACCTCAACACTAGCCAGAGCAGTACGACTTCGTAACGCGGCAGTTGCTCTTGACAGCACTAATCAAACAACTGTGTACACTGTTCCTGCAGGTCATGATGCTGTTTTAAAAACTATACAGATTTGTGAAACTTCAGGCAACGCTACGCCTGTAACATTAGAGTTTACTGATGCAAGTGCCAGTGCAACTTTTAAACTGCTAGGCAGTAAAAGCATAGCAGCAAATGATCATTTGCTTTTGTTGCTAGAACTAAATCTTAATGAGGGTGATGCTATCAAATTAACTGCAGGAACCGCTGATAGAATACAAGCAGTGCTGACGATAGACGAACTCTTCTTAGCTAACCAAGCATAAGTTAGGCAAGCCATGAATTATGTAGAACTTATAAACGCTGTGCTACTAGACCTTAATGAGACTACGATTGCAGAGACTGCTGCTGGTCTGTCTGGAACACGAGGCGTACAGACGACAGTTAAAAAGGATATAAACAGAGCTATACGAGACATCGAAGCTGAATACATACAGTGGCCTTGGAACTTTCTTAGCGCCAACTATACTTTGTTTGGTGGTAGAGGAAAATACACCTATCCTATAAAAGTAGAGGTGTCTAGCGTTGGTGGTGGATTTACTCCTAACGAAATGATCACAGGCGGCACCTCATCTGCAAAAGGTATTCTACGTAGAGTGCCACCGCACGGCGGTCATGCTGATGAGCAGTTTATGCTTATTGAACCTATTGAAGGCACGTTTCAGTCTGCAGAAACTCTTACAGGTGTGTCCTCTACCTTTACCGCTACGTCAGGAGACATAACTTTTTGCACTGATGTAGACTACGACACATTCTTTTTACGCCCGCAGAACCTAATTAGGCAGGGCAACTTTGATAAGACTTTTACTCTAGGCTCGTACTGGGATAGCAGAAGCTCTGACCCTGCAGGAACAAGCACATCCGGCACCCCCGCACTTAGCAACTCTGTGAGTGGCAGAACCTACGCGGCGGGTGTTTTGCGTCTAAATCAGGGCTGTGTGGATCAGGCCATTCCTACCGTAGAAAACAGAGTATACAGGATCACTGCTCGGATCGCGTCTGGCACTATCTCATCAACGTCAGAAACACTGAACGTGTTTGCAGGCTCTAGCAGTGACAAGGACTCTGACCTGTCAACCACGTTTACCATAGACACGGTGGGCAACGGCGAAATAAAGACAGCTACATTTACTGCATCAACGCAGCAAACTTTTATTAGCCTTAGTAACACTGCGTCAACAAACTTGGACATAGACTTTGTTGAAGTTTTCGAGAATGACGCCTCTGCAAAAACCTTAGAATATAAATCGATTGATGAATACCATGAGGGCAGAGGCCGCTACCATACATCATACAGAGAGAATGAGTTCTTAGCCCTTAACTCACCCGATGATGGCTTCACCACTCCTCAATGTGTGTATCGTGTCAAAAACGACAACGCTTTTGGTATCACGCCCATACCTGAAAATACACAGTATGATGTTGAGTTTGACTTCTATGACTCGTCACCAGAGCTAAGTGTATTTACAGACAAGCCAAAGATACCAACACGCTATCATGACGTAATCGTAGCGCGTGTAAAATATTTTATTCACATACTGCGTGGTAACGACCAAGCTGCACAGTTTGCATTCCGCGATTACGAAAATGGAATACGCAGGATGCGTACTGAGCTAACCAATCAAAAAGATTACATGAGAGCCGTATAATGCCAGTGCAAGCTTTACCTGTAAACTGTGACGGTGGTCTTGTTCTCGACAAAAGCATTTTTGTTATGCAGCCGGGAGAGGCCACTACTCTGCAAAACTATGAGCCTGCTGTTGAGGGCGGGTACTCTAAAATAAAAGGGTTTACAAAGTTTGATAGTAATCAATTGTCAGGCTCCGGTGGAGTGTTGGGTATAGCTGTTTTTCAGAACAAAGTTGTTGCAGCAAGAGGCGCAAACGTGGCAACAAGCACAGGCTCTGGATGGACAAACTTTGTAACTAATCGCACCAGTGCAGAAAGGTACACCTTTTCAGTATACAACTGGACAGGCACTGAGAAGATTGCGATGGCAGACGGAGTTAATGATGCAGCTATCTTTGATGGCAGCACGTATACAGCGTTAACTGGCGGTGCAGGTTCAGGCGCAGGAACTAAACCAACAGCACCGGAAGTTGTAGTCGAGCATAAAAATCACCTGTTTTTTTCTGGCATGACAAACAATCGCCAGATAATTCAGTTTACCGCCCCGTATAGCGAGAATGATTTTAGTGCAGCGTCTGGCGCAGGACAGATATCTGTAGGCGATGAAATTGTTGGTATGAAACAGTTTCGTGAAACTTTGGTTATATTTTGTAAAGACAGTATATTTAGGTTAGCAGGTTCTAGTGTTTCAGATTTTGTTCTGCAACCTGTTGCAAGAAACATTGGTTGCCTGTCTCGTTTTAGCATACAGGAAATAGGAGGTGATCTTATCTACCTTGCACCTGATGGGCTTAGAACTGTTGCTGGTACTGAAAGAATTGGTGATACAGAACTTGGCACGATATCTAAGCAGGTTCAGGCAAGGCTTAACGGCTTATCAGCAAACCAAATAAGCAATATTTCTTCGTTAGTTATTAAGTCAAAATCACAGTACAGATTGTTTTATCCAACGTCCGGTGACACTGCAGCGGTATCTTTAGGTTTAGCCGCTGTTCTAAAACGAAGCCTAACCACTGGACAGGTGGCTTGGGAGTATGCCGATATAAAAGGCATAAAACCCTCTTGCGCTGCTTTTGGCGAGATAAGCAATGTAGAAAAAGTGTTACACGGAGGCTTTGATAGCGGTTACGTATTTCAGCAGGAGAGCGGTGTAGACTTTGATGGCACCGCTATGGTGTGCAGGTATCAGACTACAGACTACAACATGGGTGACGTTGGCATAAGAAAAAATATGCAAAGAGTTATCTTGAACTACGATCCAACAGGTATCGTAACAAACGTAGACATGAGTTTGATATATGACTACGGCGATGTAACTGCAGCTACTCCTGCAGCTTATGATCTTGCAAACCCGCAGGGTGCAGCTTTTTACGGTGCAAGCACGTATGCAACTGCAGAATATGGCACTGAAGCCTACACGCCTTTATATAGACAATCAGTAGAGGGTTCTGGCTTTGCTGTTGCTTTAAGATTTGATGATAGCAGCACAAATCCAACATACACAATAAAAGGCTTTTCACTAGAATTTACACCGGGAGGTAGAATGTAATGGGTACAGGATATACAAAAACTGATCCCACTAACTTTGTAGATGGAGAAACCATTCAGGCTTCCGATTTTACTACAGAGTTTAACGCGATTGACTCAGCTTTTGAGACAGGGGGCCATCAGCATGACGGCACCGATGGAGAGGGTGGGGCTATTGAGAAACTTCTCAGTAATACCATCACTTTTGGAACAGGTGCTGATACAGATATAGCTGTAACATTTAATGCTAACACGTCCGATGGCGTTCTCACATGGATGGAGGATGAAGATTACTTCCAGTTCTCTGATGACATTCTGTTAACCACTACAGAAAAGATACAGTTTGGAGATACTGCAAGCTTTATTCAACAAAGCTCTGACGGTGTTCTGCGTATTGATGGCGAAGCAACAATTGATATGAACGCCTCTACTGCAGTCACAATCAGCAACGACCTCAAGCTAGATAGTGATAGTGCAGTTCTTGGCTTTGGCTCTGATAACGATATTACTCTTACTCACGCTGCAGACACTAGCCTAACTCTTGGCGGTGCAGGAGGCACCACAGGGCTAATCATAAATAACACAGCAACTGATGGCGATCCCTTTTTATCGTTTGCACTGTCTGGAACACAGACATTTACAATGGGCATAGATGATGGGGACAGTGACAAGTTTAAGATTGGCACCAGTGCCATAGGAACTAGCACCGCCCTTACACTAGACTCTTCAGGCAACCTTGTCATTTCTGGTGATCTAACCGTCACTGGTGATGATATCACTATGGGAACAAACACTTCAGGTAATCTACTTATCGCAGACGGCACAAATTTTAATTCTGTAGCCGTAGGCTCTCTGTCTGAAATATCAACCGCAGCAGACGATGATGTTCTGCTTGCTGTTGATACGTCTGGAGGTGGCCTAAAGAAAATTACAAAATCTACTCTTGTTGCTGGTCTTGCTACATCATCAGGCATAAGTAATATTGTTGAAGATACTTCGCCACAACTGGGCGCTAATCTAGATACTAATTCTCACAACATTCTTATTGATGATGCACATTTTATTGCAGATGAAAACGGTAATGAACAGATTATTTTTCAAACCACTTCTTCTGCGGTCAATCAGTTTGACGTAACAAACGCGGCCACAGGCAATGCACCGAAACTATCTGCAACTGGTGACGACTCAAACATTGACCTTGAGTTAGAAGCAAAAGGCACAGGGCATCTCACAGTACGGGGCAACACTAATTCTGGTGCTATACAGTTTAACTGTGAAAACAACACCCACGGTCAGATTGTCATAGCCCAACCTCACTCTGCAGGAGTGACGAACACCTTAACTCTACCTGCAGGTTCTAGCTCAACTTTAGTATCCCTAGTGTCAACAGACACACTAACAAATAAAACACTGACAACTCCCGTAATCAGTGCGGGTGCTGATATTAAAAATGGTGCAACCAGTGCTGGTTTTGTAAAGTTTTTTGAAGACAGTGACAACGGCACAAACGCTGTCACTCTCATTGGACCCGCATCTACTGCAGACGTTACAGTAACTCTGCCCTCTAGCGCCGGAACACTGGCACTTACAGGAACTAGTGTCACTGTACCTGATGACGGAACGGTTGGTTCTGCCTCTGCAACTGACGCAATGACCATATCCTCTGCAGGTATCGTTACCTTCAAAGACGATATCATCATTAAAGATGCTGGCACTATTGGTTCTGCATCAGACACAGATGCCATGTCAATCTCCTCTGGCGGCGTAGTTAACTTTACACAAGCTCCTACAGTTTCAAGCGCAGCTATTAAGACGGCAGGTAAAGAAACTATCTTTGTCCCTGCAGCGGCTATGAGTCCAACTGCATCAAATGGGTGTGCAGCGTTGGCTACAGCGGAGACAACTTCTGGTCGTCCTGACATGAATGTTTTGGACTTTGATGCCTCATCGGATGAACACGCTCAGTTTCAAGTTGCATTTCCAAAAAGCTGGAATGAAGGAACGGTTACTTTTCAAGCGTTTTGGACCACTGCTGCAACAGATACAGATGGTGTTGCTTGGGGTCTGCAAGGCGTAGCAGTCTCTGATAATGATACTATTGACGTTGCATATGGCACTGCAGTGGTTGTGACAGATGACGCTCTAGGCGCTGCAGAAGACCTCTGTGTAACTTCAGAGAGCGGGGCGATAACGATTGCAGGAAGCCCTGCCGCTGGAGATATGTGTTTCTTTAGAATATTTAGAGATGTTTCTGACGCTAACGACGACATGGCAGAGGATGCACGACTAATTGGTATAAAACTATTCTTTACAACTGATGCAGCTAACGACGCTTGATTGGAGTAGCAGATGAGTTTTGGGTATCAAATTTTAGGATTTGGCTCTAGTGCTGCTTCAAGAGAGTTAGTTTTAGATGTTACATCAAATACTACAGATGTTAATGTTCTTACTCTAGCAACAGCAGCCGGGTACAACGCTTCTACAGATACTACGCCTATAGTATTAAATATTACTTCTGGAGTGGACGTGGTTGGTTCGTCAGGTGATCCGGGAATTATTACCGGAGCATTGAATGCTGCATCTCCTTTAACTATCAATGTTGCATCTGGCGCAAGTGTTTGTGGGTTTGATGGAGCGCAAGGTAGCAATGGAGGAACTAATTCTGCTGGCAGTGCAGGTGGTGATGGCACTGATGCTATTAAGTTTAATATTAGTAGCGGCACTGGCACTTATTCTGTAGTAAATTCTGGGACCATCGGTGGCGGCTCAGGCGGCGGAGGCGGGGCCGGAGGAGGCGGCTCTGGTGGCGCTAGATATACAGCAGTTGGTGACGGGAAGGGCGGCTACTCCTGCGGCCCCGGCAGCACTGGTGGCTCCTCTGGTTCAGCCGGGTCAGCCGGATCACCCGGTACGTCTTGTCAAGCGGAAGCAGGAACCGATGGCACTGCAGGTAGCCCCGGATCTGTCGGCCCTCCCAACGGATGCGGTGTCTCGGTGAGTGCCGGATCGGGCGGCTCAGGCGGCTCTGGCGGCTCGGCAGGCAAAGCAGTAGAAAAGGGTGGTTTGACTGTTACAGTTACTAATAGTGGAACACTTTATGGAGCAACAAGTTAATGGCTAAAGTTCTTATACCTTTTTCTGGAGGAATAAACTCTACATACGCCTTGAATCGTTGGCTAACTGAAACGGACCACGATATTATTGCGGTCTACGGAATTGAAAGCTGGGTGGGTCTTAATAACGGCGACAGTTGGCGTCAGTCCCGCGAAACGACAGCCGTGACCAATATGGTTGAGTGGCTGAAAACAAACTGTAGAGACTTTACCTTTGAGCAGAAAAACGACTGGCCGGAGGTCGTGGAAGATATGCAGCCCATTCGCGCAGGTTTTACCAATACACGCAATTATGGCCTCGTCGCTGCGCGGTATGAGGGCTATTCAAACATTATTAATCAGTACTCACCAGACATCTTCGTGCCGGGGATATCTCTGGAAAATACTGCAACGGACTGCGAACCTGTCCTGCGTCACCTCTACTTGCGCGACGGAATGTCAGTTGTCTATGCAGGGTCGCCAACTTTGGATGCACTGCCAGAGCCATTTAATTATGATACTATTGCCGCTACCCTCACTGGTCGGTTTGAACAGCTTGAAGAAATACCGGCAGACCTTCGCGCTCTGATGGCAATTAAATGCGATTGTTCTAAACCAGAAGATGAAAAATTTCTCTGTTTGCCCTGCGGCTGGGAAAAAACGAGAGCGGCATTGTCTGACATGACAGGTGCGGAGTTCGACGCGATGTTCGCCGAATACGGTTCATATGGGGCGTGGCGCAGCGAGGCTGATGCAGAGACGTATGAATATCGCGGTCACCCGTACAAGAAATTCGGCGAGATTATCGGGATGCCCGATCACATTTGGTACGACTGATGATAATAAAAAAGTTTTTCTTTCTTTGGGTCTTTGCTTTAGCTGTGCTTATTCCTACCACAGTTTTAGCAGAAACTAATACGGTATCCTCTACGGTAGTTACGGACAAAACCCCACCTACAGCCTCTGCACCATCTGTAGTAATTAATAATACAGATGTATGCAAAAGCGCCAAGAGTGCGGCAGTGCAGACACAGATATTCGGTATTGCAGGTGGTGTTACGGTAACAGATGAAACCTGTGAGCTACTTAAATTAAGCCGCTCTCTGTACGGCATGGGCATGAAGGTAGCAGGGGTTAGCCTACTCTGTACAGATCATAGAGTATTTGATGCTATGTGGATGGCGGGTACGCCCTGCCCGTACAAAGGTAAGATAGGAAACGAGGCGAGGGTAGCATGGGAAGCTAATCCAAAGGACGCACCAGAAGGGAACACTGTGCTGGTCACAAAAGAGGGGGATAGCTCCTCAGAGCGAAATGAAAGCTATGAGTTCCCAGATGAGTACAACTACAGTGATTAAGTGGTTTGCTTTTGTCTGTGCTATTTTACTTTCGTTTAGCTCTGTAGCAGAGGAAACAGAGATTGTAACCGGGCAAGAGACTAGCCCAAACTACATACCTGAGATGAGTGAGTTTACCAGATCAGGCGGGACTAACACAGGCGGTGGCAGAGGGTGCGCTTCAGGAAACTTCTGCACTGCAGGTACACAAGGGCCGGGAGGGACGTATACAAGCACATTTGATTTAGAAGATAATATGACCCTAGATCAGATTAATCGTGGTTTTGCTATGGACTACGGTGTGGATGTCGAATCTCACCCAAGTAACTCTGTACTATCTTCATGTGTCGATGGCAATGTTATGCAGACCAGCGACTGTCGAGACATATTTAATCTTACAGTTACACTGCTAGACGCAAACAACATAGTGCATAAATTTGAACATGAGGTTGAGCTAGACTTTTCAGGGGAACGCTCCTTTGCTTTTTCTCAAACTATACCAGAAAACAACTTTACAGGACTAAAGGGGGAGTTTGAGTTATTCGGCATAGATGCCGGGTTTTCAAGTGGGTTTTTCGGCCCTCGATTTGACAACCCCTTCCTCACTACGACTTTCGATCTCGTTACGATTTTAGAGACAGAGGTACTTAGTATCATTGATTTGCAGGAGCAAGTTGAGGTTGTAGATATACAGGAGATAAGTGTAGAGATTGAGCCTGCAGCACCGGAAGAAGTAGAAGTAGCCACAGAAATAGTGGTTGAAGAGATTGAGACTGTAGAGCTAGAGATAGAGGTGCAGCAGCCTGTAGAACCAGAGGCTGTACAAGAGGAGATGGAAGTTAGCGCAGAGGTTGAAGAAGAAATACAAGAAGCGGAGGTAGCAGAGCCGGAACCCGCCACTGAAACTGCTAGCACTGATGAACCAGAGGAACAACAGGAGGAGCAGTCTGAACCCGCCCAAAAGAAAGTCGTTGCTCAAAAGGTCAAAGAAAAAGTCGCCAAGAAGATCATGGGCAAGATGAATGACAAGAGCAAGTATGACTCGACTAATCAGGTGAGGACATTAGCCGTCATGGGCGTTCTTGGTAACAGCCGTAGCTTTTTTAGCGCACAGGCTACGCTGCAGGACACTCCCGGCTTCTTTAGCGGGGCTACCATACCAGACGGCAGCATACCTACAAACAATACAGCGCAGTATCTGATGTTTGGTGGCAGCAATCAAGCACACTCTCAGATGGTGGAGGACCAATGGCAGAGGTAGAAGTTGGCGGAGTAAAGTTTAAAGGCGGCAAGATGATGGTTTTGCTTACTATGCTGTCTACCACAGGTGGTGCTTTGTGGGCTGGCTTTGAGTTTTACAAAGACTACATGGACATGCGCGAAAAGATACAGGAATATTCTGCACCGGATTTATCTGGCTTCGATAAGAAGTTAGCTGTGCTAAGACAAGACATGGATAATCTCAAAGAGCTAGAGAAGATTATAAAACAGTCAGCCTCAGATGCTAGAGATTATGCAAGGGACATAAAGAACGATTTAAAAGACGAGATTGTACGAACAGAAAAATTAGTCGAGGGGGTAGATCGTAGAACTAAGACTATACAAGATGAAGTTCGTAGCATGATAGATAAAGAGAATGATCGTAACAGCACCCTGCGAGATAGAATAAACTCTCGCATGGATAGTTTAGATGATTCTCTATCTAGTAAGATGAAAGCATTGCAGGAAGAAACAAATGCTAAAATTAAAAAAGCGTTAGACAATCCTCTTTCTAATATGCGGAAATAGCTTGACTTTTTCTTTCAAATAGGGTATAATACTATGGACCTAAAAACACCTGAACAATTAAAAAACGCTACAGATACTGTAATAGCCACTAGCCTAGTATCTACGCCGCTTTGGTTGCAATGGGTGGAGCAAGGCCTTCAACTATTTATGTTAGTTGGTGGCTCTGTGCTTTTAGCCTTTAGGCTCTGGGCCATGATTAAAGAAAGGAAAAGCAAGAGAGATGGAACTTAATATTACAGAAAATCTAATGAAGGTGCTGGTACGTCAGCGTGACGTTGCAATGACTAAATGTGCAGAGTTAGAAGCAAAATTAGTCACTGTTAGCGAGAAGCTAGCTGAGTACGAAAATAAAGAACAGGCCGAGGATTTGTTCACAAACAAGGAATAAAACATGGCAGAGGAAACTACAAACTTAGGCGAG
>MDSW01084457.1_pt1 | contig 22192 bp, 14 predicted proteins | sample 811171 | NCBI WGS metagenome assembly MDSW01 (sample SAMN05326641, study PRJNA326480) | marine metagenome | isolation source: seawater | place: Atlantic Ocean: North West | collected 2012 | reverse complement strand
GGGGGGGGGGAGGCGGAGCGCGCGGGGGCGCGGGGGAGGGCACTCGCGCGCGCGCTCGTCGCGGCGATCATACCCGAGAGTCGCGCGGCGACGAACGCCGGGCGTCGTGGATGTGCGAGCGTCCACGCGGGGGGGGCGAGGGGCGAGGGGCAGAGCTGGAAAAAGAAGCAGCAGCAGTGCCTGACGTGGCATCGATTCGCCCTCGGTCGCGCGCCAGCTGGAGCATGTGCCTCTCGCGGATCGCCCCCCCCGCCTTGCGCGGCACAACGCGACTCGCGCACCGGTTCGCCTCACCCCCTCGCGATGAACGCCCTGGTCGCCGCCCCCACGCTCTCTCGCGCGCTCGTCGCCCCGCGCCTCGCGTCGCGCGCCTCCGCGCGCCGCGCGGTCGCGCCTCGCCCCGTTCGCGTGGGCGCGCGAACCGCCGGGCTCGAGATTCGCGCCTCCTCCTCCGACGATTCCTCCTCGTCCACGACCCGCGGCGCGTCCACGACCCCCCGCGCGTCGCGTTCCCCCCTCGTCGCCGCGGCGTCCTCGAGCATCGACGTCATCCCCGGCGACTACCGCATCGGCGGCGTTTTGCTCGGCGTCGCGGCTTTCCTCGGTCCCGTGTGCCATCTCTGGACGCAGTTCGGCGTGCACGGCGTGCTCGGCGCGTTTCTCGCGTTTCAGGCGAGCCGCGTGCGCTTCCGCTTCAGCGACACGGACCTGGACGTCGTGTTCATCGAGCCCGGGGCGGACGACTCGACCGCGCTCGACGTGGACACGGAATCGAGCGGGGACAACAAGCTCCAGGGCGGCGGCGCGAACAAGTGGAGCTTCGAGAGCGTGACCAACTGGGAGTTTTGGTTCCCGGGCTTCCCCGTGCTCGTGTACTACAAGGAGAACCAGACCAGGCCCGAGGGCCAGCCGCACTTCTTCCCCATCATCATGGACGGGAAGAAGCTGTACGAGACGATGCTCGCGAAGATGCCCGCGAGCGTCAACCCGAAGCCGGACCCGAGCGAGTGGAACCTCGACACCGCGTTCGAGGCGACCAAGCTCGGAAGGACGATCAAGGAAAACTTGGACGAAGAACAAATCGCGACGCTCAAAAGGACCAAAGGCTTCCCCGGACTCGACAAGGAGTGATCCCGGACGAACGAGACGACGCGGCGAGCGGCGGGGGGGGGCGGTTCCATCGCGCGACGCCCGAGAAGCGATAGACGTCGACGCGAGTCCGTCTCCGGAGTACGAGTACGAACGCCGACGCGCGCGCGAAATAAAAAACGCAAGTCGATTCAAAAAATGCTCGCGCTCGTGAGACTCGGATCTCGGGTTCGCCCCACTCATCATCACCCGCTCTTTCTCTTGTACTGGTTCCCCTCCAGCACGACCTTGTCCTCGGCGACGAGCTGCGCGAGGAACGCCTCGAGCTGATGCTCCGACTTGTCGTACGGCGGCTCCGACACGAACATCTTGAGCATGTTGTGTATGCGGTCGAGCGGCAGACTCGGAAAGTTGGTGAGCATCCCGACGACGTACTGCTCGTACACCTTCATCCCCGCCGCGGCTTGTTCCTCGGCGCTCGCGACGGCGCCTCCCGCCCCCGCGCTCTCGTCCGTCGCCGCTGCCCCGAACGCCGCCTCCCTCGCGTCCTCCTTCGTCGCCAGGCGGTACCCCGCCCCGCCCCCGCCGCCCTCCCTCGCGTCCTTCACCTCCACCAACAACCCTCGGTTGATCCACGTCACCGTCTTGCGTCGGACGACGGGTTGCGGCGCCTTGAGTTCCGACGCGAGCTCGGAGAGCTCCCACGATCTTTTGCGCTGGAAACAAAACAACACCGCCGCCTCGATCGGGCCCACGTCCACCTCGACCTCGATCTCGCCGAACATGGCCTCGACGCGGACGGTTCCGAGCGCGGGTTTCCACCGCATCACCCGCGGCGCCTTCAGGTGGTGGTACCTCCGCTCGTACGCGTCGGTCATGGCGCGCATCGCCGGCGGGAGCTCGAAGTCCGGCGCCTCGTTCGCGAACGGCGGCCAGAACAAAGCGCTGACGATCGTCGCGTCCAGGGGGCTTCGGCGCAGCGTCTCCGTGGACTTGACGTCCCTCGCCGCGGGCGTCCCCGGCGCGGGCGGCGCCTTGACGTTCCCGTTGATGCGCTTCGAGTCGTTGACGTCCTTCAGCATCACCTCGCACTTGTGCAGGCTCGACTCCCCGAACCGGAGCTTCAGCAGCTCCAGCGCGCGCGTCTCGCGATCGACGTCGTACCCCACCTTCGACAACAACCGGTCCGCGAGCATGTTCCGGTACTCGTTTATGAACAGCTCCTTGCTCCCGTAGATCGCGACGAGGTGGCCGAGCTCGTCCGCGACGCGCCGGCGACGCCCGCGCGAGCTCGCCGCCTCCGACTCCACGGGCTCGGGCTCCCAAGAATCCCACCCGGAGGTGGTCCCCCCGGACCGCGCCGCGGGGGTCGCGGGCGCCGAGGGATCCCGGTCGCCCCCGGGTCCCCTGGGCGCGCCGCCGGTCCCCCCCGCGGCCTCCTCCGCGAACTCGGGGTCGAGCTCCCACGCGTCCCCCGCGTCCGAGGCGGCCGAGGCCGTCGCGTCCGCGTCCCGAGAAGAGGCGCCGCGGCGCCTCGGCTCGCGGCCGAGTCCCCCGACGCGAGCCCACGCGTCGTCCCCGTTCGCCTCCTCCTCCTCGTCCGATTCGTCGTCGTCGAACGCGTCCGCGTCCTCGTCGAGGTCCCTCTCGTCGCCGCCCTCGAGCAACCCCAAGCGCCCACCGCCGTCCGCCCCGTCCGTCCCGTCCGCCCCGTCACCCCCGTCGCCGCCTTCGCCGCCGCCGCCGCCGCCGTCGCCCATGAGCATGGTCACGACGCACCGGATCGTGTCTTTGCGCTCGCGGAGGTACTCCTTCAGCGGCCCCGAGACGACCCGGAGGACGACGCCGCTCGGGTCTAAGGCGCGCAGGGCTCTGATCGTGAGGCGGTACTGCTCGATGATGTCGGTCGTCGGCGCGCCCGCGATGAGCAGGCGCTTCGAGAGCGCGCGGCGGAGCGAGCTCGTGAGCTTCGCGTGGAGGGTGGTGCGGCGAAGGCACCGGCGCAAATCGTCGACGGCGGGGCGCGAGTCCGGGAACTCGACGATGACGTCGAAAAATTCGGAGACGCGGAGCGAACCGAGGCGCTCGTGCGCGTCGTAGCGGAGGCGGTCGCGCCACGAGCGCGCGCCGATCGAATCGAGCGCCAACGCCTCGGTCAAAAACGCGCAGGGCACGGCGTCGACCCAGCGCAAGAGACGAGGCAACGCGCGGCGGTCGAACGACCCCGCGGCGACGCGACGCGTCTCCGCCGCCGCCGCCGCCGCCGCCGCCGTCGCCGCCGCCGCCTCCGCCACGCCGCCGAACGTGTCCGACCCGAACGACGCGCGAGAAGCGCCGGGAACCACGCCTCGAAGGTTATACGCGACGCCGGTGACCGCGGAGGACCAAGCGGGGCCCATGACCTCGCGCGGAGTAAGCGCGACGCCGTCGGCGGCGTTCGCGTCCGCGTCCGAGTCGGAATCGGAATCGGCGTCGGCGTCGGCGCCGCCGTCGCTCCCCGCGTCCGCCATGTTGACGTCCCCCGCGCGTCCGCCGCCGCGCGTCCCGCGACCGCGCCGCGCTCGCCGCGCGGCGTCCTCGAACTCGGCGAGCCTCCGCGCGTAATACGCGGCGACCGCGTCGGCGAGGCGCGCGGGGCCGCGGGCGGCGACCTGCGCGGCGACGGCGGCGACCAGGCGGCGGTCGAACGCCGAGCACCGAGCGGGGACGTCCGGGTCGTCGCGGTGAAGCGCCGAGGCGAGCGACGCGCCGCGGTGCTGCGCGTCCGCGAGCGCGGCGGCGAACGCCTAAAGGGGGATTTTTTTTGGGGGGGAGGAGGAGAGGTGGGGGGGGATCAGTGGACGGAGGGAGGGAAATGAGGGCGGGGGTTCCCCGGGGGTTCGAGGGAGAAGACACGATTCGGTTCGGGGGGCATCGGGTGGGGTGCCTACTCACGTCGACGCCCGCGGGGACCGCGGCGTCCACCCACGCCCACGCGTCGTCGCGGTGGTCCCCGGGGAGGTTCGCGCATCGCTCGTCGCCTAGGACGGCGCAGAGGGCGGGGACGTGCGTGGACGCGAACGCTTCCTGCGAGCGCGGAGGGTCGACGGAGGGGGGGGAGGGTGCGGGATCGTGGTCAGGAGGACGCGCGACGGGAGATCCGTTGGACGAGACGACGGGCGCACCTCCGCGGCCTCGACGAAGTGCGTCTCCACGAGCTCGGCCATCCCGTGCGCGCGGAGCGTCGCGCACTCATCGCCGTACGCCCCCGACCGCGCGGTCGCGGCGGCGTACGCCTTCCAGCTCGATACCGCGTCCATGCGCGCGGAGGTCTGACGCGGTCGGATTCAAACCGTCCGCCGGGGGCGCGCATGCAGTCGTCGGGTTGGCGGATTGCGATGATCGCGAGATGTCGCGGTTGATGCGGTTTCGTCCGCCGCGGCGTTCTCGGCTCGCGGAACACCCTCCCGCGGCTCTCTGCGCGCTCGCCACTCCGCCCGCGCGCGGTGGGCGTTCGGGCCCCCAGGTTCGCGCGCGTCGCGATGCCGCGTCGCCACGTCGCCCTCGCGCTGGTCGTCGCGCTGTTCGCGGCGTCCCTCGCGGGCGCGCCCGCCGACGCGCGCCTCCTCCTCGACGCGGCCTCCTCCCCCGGCGTCCTCGGGCGCGCCGAGTTCGTGTCGTGCCCCGCGTGACGCCTGAACAGGCTCCCGAAGCTCAAGGCGTTCCTCAGGAACGAGGTGGAGAAGGGGGCGTTCGAGTCCACGACGGTGCGGTGGGAGCGCGGGCACCCCGCGACGCTGGTGGTGTTCGACGAGACGGGCGGGGAGGTGGAGCGGCACGACGTGGAGAAGTGGGACATCGCGACGATCCGAGAGACGCTGCAGGCGAAGGGATTCCATCACAAAACCGCCACCATGCCCAAGCCCAAGGGAGGGTGGTTCGGGCACGACTCGGGCGCCGCGGACCGCGCCGTGAAGCGCCTGCAGCCCATCGCTGCGGCGTAACGACTCGGACGAACCGTTACTGAACGCCTCCGGGCCGCCGACGCGCCGTGACGGCCGGCCGACCAAACGCATCGTGCGTACGTACGCGCGAGCCCGTCGCCGAGCCCGATGCGCGCGAACGAACGCCGCCACGGAGGCCGTAGCCCCGTATATACCAGCATCCGTATCACGATACGACGCGATGCGATACTGTGCCGTTAAAGTCTGAACGTACCCACGCACCGTCTCGCCCGCCCCCCCCAATAATTGTAGACCCCGTCGTCCCTCCCCGCCGGCGTAGTCCCTCGAACGGCCTCCCTCGAACGGCCTCTCTCCGGCCTCTCTCCGCGGCCTCTCTCCGCGGCCTCTCTCCGCGGCCTCTCTCCGCGGCCTCTCTCCGCGGGGAACCTCCGCTCCCCTCGCCTCCTCCTCACAGCCTGAGCCCCCCGAAGTCGATCCCCGCGGACGAGCTCGGACTCCCCGCGCCGAACCCCCCGTGCTGCGCGAACCCCCCGTGCTGCGCGATGGCGGGCGCGGCCATGGACGTGAGCGCGGTTTTCAAATCCCCGACCCCCGCGGCGGTGAGTCCCTCGATGGGCCTCGCCTGGAGCGTCGCCGCGAGCGCGCCGAGGTCGGCGGCGGTGGCGCCGCTCTGCAGCCACCGCAGAAGCGCCGTCGCCTCCGAACCGGGAGGGCCGGTCACCACCCCGTCCAGCTCGAGCGCGGTCCCGTCGTCCGCCTCGTCCACGTCCCCCGCGTCGGGGTCGGAGCCTTCCGCGCCGGCGAGCCGACGAGCCTCCTCCGCGTACCGCGCCAAAAACTGACGCTCCGTCTCCTCCTCCTCCTCGGACCCCGAGCCTGACCCGCCGCCCGAGCCGTCGTCGGAGTCGTCGTCCGAATCGTCGTCCGAATCGTCCGAATCGTCCGAATCGTCGTCGTCGTCATCCTCGTCCTCGTCATCATCGTCCTCCGCCTCCGCGCCGTTCGTCTCGCACTCGCGCGCCTCCTTCAGCGCGACGACGGCCCTCAGCGCGCACTCCGCGGCGGCGGCCCTCGCCGCGGGGTCCTCGGCGTCGCCTCCGAGGACGCCGAGAGCGGCGGCGGCGAGAAGCCTCGCCTCCGACTCGCTCGTCGCGCCCTGGGACTCGTTGTCCTCGGCGGCGTCCTCCGCGAGCGCCCTCGCGGCGGCGCGCGCCCACCCGAGCACGGCGTTCGGGGTGAGCCCGAGGGACCCGCCCCTCGCGCTCGTCGCTCGCGCCAAGGCCGCAGCGGCGGCGAACGCGAGCGGTCGCGCGAGGGGAAGCGCGGCGCCGTCGTCAGCGTCGGCGAGGGACTCGAGGCGTCCGAGCGCGGCGTCACAGACGGTCTTCGCCGCGCGGAGGAGAAGCGAGGCGTCGCCGCCGACGTTCGCAGCGAGGGCGAGCGTCGCGTGCGACGCGCGCGCTGCGCGCGCCGCGCCCAGCGCGGCGGCGTTTTCCATCGCCGACGCGCAGAAGGACGCGTGCGCATCGATGAGCGGCGCGAGGAGCGCTGGGTCCTGCACGATCAACGCCCCGCGCTTCACCGCGCGCGACGCCTCGGCGACGCAAAAAAACGCAGCCTCCTCCTCCTCCTCCTCCCACGCGTCCCACTCCCCGAGAAGCGCCGCGTGCGCGGCGACCAGCGCGCCGAGCGACACCTGGTTCCCGCTGAGCGCGTCGGGGCAGTTGAGTAACGCGAACGCGAGGATCCGAGACGCGTCGCCCATGCAGCACGCCGCCGGCGGCCCCGCGGCGCCGGCGTCGTCGTCCTCGCCCCCGAATAACCCTCCTTCAACGCCCCCGTCCTCGAGCATGTGGGAGTCCCCCGCGCACGCCGCGCCCCGGGGGCTCGCCCACGCGTCGAGTCCCCACGCCGCGGGAAGCCACGCGCGCCGGAGCGACGCGCACGCGTGCGGCACCAACGCGACGAGCGACGGGTCGGGCGGCAAGTCGGCGGCGTCGGAACCGACGATGTCCCCGCGTCGCTCGTCCGCCGCCTCGCCGGCGGCGTCCAACACCGCGACCAGCGCCTCCAGCGCGGTCTCGACGAGCGGCGGGAGCGGCGCGGGCGGCGCGGGGGTGCGGCTCGAAGCGGCGTCGGCGAGCGCGGCGCACAGCGGCCCCGCCACCGCCGGGTCGCCGCACTTCTCGGGCGCCGCCTCGGCGGCGACGGCGATGAGCCGCGCCGCGCGGAGCCGCGCCGCGTCCGCGTCCGCGTCGCCGTCGGGGTCGCCCGAGGGGTCGCCCGCGCCGTCCGCCGGAGGAACCGCGTCGGACCCGGACCCGCCCGCCGCGCGCGCCGCCGCGGTGAGAAGCGGCGCCCAATCCTTCGGCCAGCACGACGCCTGGAGCGCCGCCGCGATCGCCGACGCCGCCGCGCTCCGCGCCGCGGGCGACTCCGCGAGCCGCGGGTCCGTCATCGCGCGAAGCAACGCGGCGTGCGTCGCCTCCTCGGGGAGGCCCTCCGCGCGCGAGAGCTCGCCGAGCGCCCAGCACGCGCACGCGCGGAGCATCGCCGCAGACGTCGAGTACGGAGTATTCGTCGCGCCGCCGCCGAATTCGGCGGCGCTCGCGTCCTCGAGCACGGGAAGCACGCGCCGTCTCGCGAGCGTCCCGACGACGCCCTTATCGCGCCGCTTCTCCAACCACCGCGCCAGCGCGCCATACGCGACGAGCGCGCCGTGGTACGACGACCTCGCCGCCGCCGCCTCCGGAGCACTCCCCGAGGAGGACGCGGCGACGTCGGCGAATTCGGGCGGCGGCGGCGCGAACCGCTCGAGGAACCGAAGCGCGACGTCCCCCGGCGCGCCGGACGGGCCGCTCGCCGCGCCTCGCCTCGCGCCCCCGCGCGATCCCCCGCCGCCTTTCTTCCGCTTGGACGACGCCGCGCTCGCTTCTTCCTTGTCGTTTTTCCCGCCGCCGCCGCCGCCGCCTCCTCCGCGCTCGGCGAGAAGCGCCAAGAGGTTCGCGGCGCTCTGCCTCGGCGCGTACAGCTCCTCGTTGAACCCCGTCGGGTCGTCCGAGTCCGTCGGGAGGTTCGCGCGCAGGTACTCCTCCTCGTCCTCCACGAACTCGACCTCGTCCACGGGCGCGGCGCACAGCGCCGGGAACACCGCCGTCTCGAGGAGCGACCCGAACGTCGCGCCCTCGCCGAGGAGTTTAAATCCCGGCGCCGTCTCGGCGACGCGCGCGAGGAGGTCGAAGCACAGCGCGCACTGCCGCGACGCCGTCGCGCTCAGCGGAGCCTCCTCCGTCGCGCCGAGCCGAGCCCGCGCCAGCGCGCCCGCGAGCCGCGCGGTGAGCGAACACACCCCGCGGAGGGCCTTGTCGACGTGGCGCCTGTGGCGGGTGACGAGGGACACCAGCGCCTGCAGCGCGCGCTTCACCGTCTTGGCCCTCGGCGACCCGCGCGTCGCGTCGTCGGAGGCGTCGGACGCGTCGAAGTCGGGCGCGCGCTCGAGGAGCTTCGCGAGGACGTCGAGCCAACGGGGGAGGGTCGGGACGAGCGCGTTCGGCATGTACGACGCGACGGTGTGGTGGAAACACTTTAGGAGGACGTGGAGCATCTCGTCGTTGGCGGCGGCGGCGGTTGCGGGGTCCGTCGCTTGTTCGCGTCGAGCGAGCTCGGCGTCGCGCAGCGCGACGGCTTCGGCGTCGCCGCGCTCGGCGGCGGCGTCGCGGAGCGTCGCGGCGGCGAGGACGTCGAGCATACCGAGTAACGGCTCGAGTAACGCCTTGACGATCGCCTCCAGCTCCGGGGGCGCGGACTCCTTCTCCATCCCGGGGTTCTGGAAGTACTTGTACGGCTTGAGCAGGACGTGGACGGCGACGAGCGCGTTGGCGGTTTTGATCGGGCTCCGCGACTTGCCGTTCATGAGGTTGGACTCCTGCATGGCGGCGCACAGGTCTGGCAACAGGTCCGGCCAGCACTTCGCGCGCGTCACGTCCTCGGTGACGATGATGCGGAACGTCTCCGCGAGGAGCTTGAGCACGGGGCCCTTCGTCGGGGCGACGACCAGCGCGCGAAGCACCGCGACGCGGAGGGTCTCGCGCTCGCCGGGGACGAGCTGGTTCGGCCAGCGCGTGCGCGCGAAGTTCCTCAGAAACGCCGCCGCGGGGACCGCGACCGAGCTCGTCTCCGGGTTCGGGTCCGAGGCGTGCGCGACGAGGACGAGGAGCGCCGCGCCGAACCCGGGCGCGTCGGAGGCGGCGCGGAGCCGAGCCTCCGCGGCGGCGATGCGCGACGCGTCCGCCGCGGTCGTCTCGCGAAGGAAGTGCGCGAGCTGTTGCACCGTCTCGTCCGCCATCGCGCCGGGGGGGGAGGAGGGCGGATGAGCGGGCGACGGAGCGGGCGGAGCGATCGGCTTCGACCCGGGCGCGGCGACGGCCTGGGGGTGAGGAGGAGCGAGGGGCGAGCGCGCGAGGGGCGTCAGCGAAAAACCTCGCGAGGGCCGCCGGGGTGGTGATGGGAGGCCGATCGCGACAGCCCCGCGCGGGCGCGATTTGAAATCGAAATCGGACGCGACGAGGGCGGCGCGCGCGCGGCGGCGCCGAGCGCACCTGCGGGTGGACGTTCGTGCGATCCGCGCCGAAAAACGCGACCGGCTCGGCGTTCATGCACGAGCGGCGCGAGGCGTTCGTCGCCGGGAGAGGATGCGTCGAGCGTGCGGCGACGTGTGCGCCGGGAGCGCGCCCGGGGACGGTGGATGGGCACCCGCGACGTCGTGGCCCGGTCGTCGTCGATCGATGAGACGCTCGCCCCGCCGCTGGTGTCGAAAACTGACTGGGGAATGTGCTGAGTGAACAGACCCTCAGTTTCAATGGCGCTCGGAATCCGCGACCGGACGTTTTCGCTCACCGTCGGTCACGTTCGTCGCGTCGTTCCACCTAAGCACGTTTTTCCTCGTCCGCCTCGGGAATGATTATTGTTAACCCCGGCGTGGGTCTCCTCCCCTCCCACCGTCGTCGCGCGCGCCGATGGCCCCCCTCCCCCCCGCCCCCGCGGGTTCCGCCTCGCGCCCCCCCGGCGGGTCCTCGTCCGCCTCGGGCGTCCCCGGCCTCTCCCCGCCCGCGCGCAGCGTCGTCGCTCAGAAGTGCGCGGAGCACCTCTCCGACGTGGGCGATTACCTCGCCCTCCTCGCGTGGTTCCGCGTCGTCATGCGCCTCGTCGGCGGCCCCGCGCGGACGACCATCGACACGCTCATGACGCGCCAGTTCTACGGCACCCGACTCGTGTGGGTGTGGACGTACACCGCGCTCGTCTCCTCCGTCTCCGTCGCGGTCGTGCGCTGGGCGACCGCGATGCGCGTGCGCGTGGAGACGATGGAATCCTCCCCCGCGGACGATCTCGGCCCCCTCGCCGCCGCCGTCGCCGGCCGATCCCGCGCCGCCGCGCCGTACTTCGCCGCCACCGTCACCGTCCGCCGAAGGTTCCGCGCCTCCCTCTGCCGCCGCCTCGCGAGCGCGTTCACCTACCTCACCATGTGGGGCTGGGCGGTCGCCCTTCTCGGCACCCTCCCCGCGCGAACGCTCGCGCAGGATTGCCTCGGCGTCTTCGTCCTCTCCGTCGCGTTCGCGCTCGTGACGTGGTCGGGCGCCCGGGGCCGAGGTCCGTTGCAGTCGCTCCTGAAGGTCACGACCGAACGCGACGGCGGTTTGGCGGCCGAGGACGTCGCGGCGGTTTTGGCGGCGAACGAAATCTCCGCCGCGGCGAGGGACGGCGTGCGGACGTGTTGCGAGTGGATCCTCGCCGTCGCGTGGGTCGGGGCGCTGCGAAGAGCCGTCTTCTCCGCGTTCGAACAGGGGAACCCGAGGGCGGACATCGAGAGCGCGGCGACGAGCGCGGGCGCGCAGTGCGCCGGGTGGGTCACGGCGTTCCTCACCATCGCGTTCAGGGCGGCGTTCGTCGTCGCGAGGGCGGCGTACGTCAAGGGTACGGCGAAGGATCGTCCGCCGTCGAGCGCGTCGTTCGCGAAGACGAGGCGCGACGAAGAAAACGCGCGCGGCGACGACGACGATTCGGGGGGGACCATCACCGCGGCGCTCCTGGACGCAGACGCGGACGACGAAGAGGAGGGAAACAATGATCGCGTAGGTGACACCGACGAAGGTGCGGCGATTGCGGCGACGACGAGGCGCGGTGTTGGTCTTCGGAGGGCGGATTCTTCTCTCCTAGGTGTCCCGGCGCCGCTTTCGGCGGTTTCGGACGTCGCAAAGGACGCGTCGGCGATGCTCGCGGGGGCTTTCGCGTTCACGACGGGCGTCGGGCTCAACGCCGCCGCGCAAACCTCCTGGAAGGCCCTCGCCGCGCGGTGGGGCGTCGGCGCGGGGGTGCCGGGGGTGACCTACGCCGCGGCGCTCTCCGCCGTCGCCGTGTACTCGGCGGTGTACCTGGAGGGGGCGCGAGACGATGAGCGCCGCGACGACGAGCGGCGCGTCGACGACGACGACGTTAACGACGAGACGATGAGGACAAGGGACGAGGAGGAGGACGCGGCGGCGGGGGGATCGTCGCGTCGGAATAATTTTCTCGAGCGCGATGGACCCTCCTCATCAGACGGCGACGTAGCTTCGCGTCGCCCACGGCTCATCGCTCCGCTCGCGGCGCCGTTTCGTAAGGTCGGCGCGAAGGGGTTCGCCGCCGAGCTCGCCGCGGACGAGGCGCGGGTGGGCGCGTTCGTCGCGGGGTTCGTCTGGAACGCCAGCGTCGTCGCCGCGCTCGGACGCGTCGCGACCGACTGGCCGTGGAGCGTCGCCGTCGCCGTCACGTTCGTCTCGGCGTCGTACTCGGTGTGGGCGGAGTGGGCGGGGTTCGTCGCGAGGAGGAGGTGATGACGCGGAGAGTAGACTAGCGAGGCGCGTGTATAAACGAGTAGAGTCATTCACCGGTCGTCACGTCTCTTTCTTGGTCTTTACCCCCCGGTAGTATCTGTACGCTCGTCGCTCTGTCCGTCGTCTCTCCAGGATTTTCTCCCCGCCTCCGCTTCGAGTAGGTCTCGTATACTCGCGTCGACCCCGCGCCCCGCTCGCGCCCGCGCCCTTTCGACCCTCGTTTCCCCCATTCTCATCATCGCGACGATTCGCCGCGCGATCCTCCTCTCTCGATCGATCCTCCCGATCGATCACCCCTCGACGAAGTTCCCGCCGTACACGAGCCACCCGAGCAGGGTCTTGCTCACGAGCGACTGCGCGATGTACGCCGCCTCGACCCACCGGTCGTCGAGCGCCACGCGCGGGTTTTTTTCGAATCGCGCGAACTGCGCGAACTGCGTCGCGCCGAAGAGCGCGAAGAGCGCGAGCTCGCAGAAGACGATGGCGTACACGAAATCGGGCGCGACGTTCGCGTCGTCCGCGCCGTCGTCCGGGTCGTCCTCGAACTCGCACGTGCGCTGAGACGAGAAGAAGTGCGCGATGATGACGACGAAGGTCGCGCCCATCGTCACCCACCCGGCGAAGTGCGACGCCCACCGACACAGCGCCAGCGTTCGCGACGCCGCGCAATTGGAAGCGACGTCGCCGGAACAATTTTCCGTGGCGGTCGTCCGGCGGCGATGAGACGCGTCGGCCGCGAGCATTAGGTCGCGCTCGACGCCCAAGATGCGCTCGCCGACGAGGCCCAGGATCATGGTCGTCCACGTCAGCGCCGCGAGGAGGAACAGCGTCCACCCGTCCATGATCCCGACCTGCAACGCGATGGCGACGATCATCACCGACGCCGAGAAGGAATACTCGACGAAGCGGAGCCACCGCGCGGAGGAGCCGCGGGACGCCGCCGCGTCGTCGGAATCGGAGGCGCTCGGTCCGGCGGTCTTCGTATTATCGTCGCGGGGGGGCGAGGATCGGCCGCCGTCGCCCGCGGCGCGTTCGTACGCGCTCACGGTCGCTCGATCGTCGCCCATGATCGTTCGCCTTCGGCGTCGGCGTCTGACGACGTCGACGGCGTCGACGACGGCGGCGGCGGTTTGGAAGAGGAACGACAGCGCGAAGAAGCTCCAGACGAGCCAGTGCAGGGAGAGGGTCAGGCCGCTGTCTCTCCACGCGGGGAGCACCTCCATCGTGCCCACCTCGGCGCCCAGGGGCGCGGGGCACGCCGGGTACGGGCTGAAGAGGCCGACGCCGGGACGCGCGAAGAACTCCGGGAGGGCGTCCTCGAGGTCGCTCCGGAACGCCTCCGCGTTCACGCCGGCGACGGCCAGCGTGGGAGGCTCGGGCCTCGACCCGAACGTCGCGTACGCGTAGTACATCGGGTACGTGATGTCGCGCTTCGAGCCGTCGGCGCGCTCGTCCAGCGCCCAGAGGCACACGAACACCACCACCCACGCCGCGTGCACCGCCGCCGCGCACGCGTTGAGCGTCCAGAGCCACCCGAAGCCGCGGGTGGTGGTGGTCGAGGCGTCCGAGGGAAGCGCGGCGCCGCCGGACGCGCGCGCCGCGGTCGTCGCCGCGCCGGGGACGCGCGCGCCGGCCCCGAGAAGACCTTCGGATGCCATCGGGACGAGGAGGGGACGCGGCGGGACGCGCGAGGGGAGTAGGGGGGCGGAGTGCGGGGAGGGAGCGGCGCGCGACGCGATGCGCGAGGGAGACGAGACGTCGCGCCCGACCACGACGCCGACGACGCGAGGCGTGTTTTGGAATTCGTCGACTGATGATGTCTCTCGAAAAACTCTTCATCATTTCCGGTCATCGGTACCAGTAGTCGCGACGATCCGTTTCCAATACACCGCTCCTCGTGCGCTCCTCTCGGTCACCCCTCGACGCGTCGCTCCGGGGGCTCGAACGGCCTCTCGCTCTCCCCCACGTACATCTGCCTCGGCCTCGAGATCCTCGCCGGGTTCTCCCCCGCCATCTCCACCCACTGCGCGGACCACCCGATGCTCCTCCCGACCGCGAACACGACGGTGAACATGTTGAGCGGGATGCCGAGCGCGCGGAAGCATATGCCGCTGTAGAAATCGACGTTGGGATAGAGCCGCCTCGCGACGAAGTACTCATCCTCCGTCGCCGCCTTCTCGAGCTCCATCGCGAGGTCCAGGAGCGGGTCCTCCACGTCGAGGTGTTTCAGGAGTTTGTGGCACATGTCGCGCATGAGCCTCGCCCTCGGGTCCGTCTTCTTATACAGCCTGTGCCCGAACCCCATCAGCCGAAACGGGTCGCCCCGATCCTTCGCCTTGGCGATGAACCGCGGGATGTTCTCCCTCGTCCCGATGGCCTCGAGCATGCGGAGCACCGCCTCGTTCGCGCCGCCGTGCGCGGGGCCCCAGAGGCTCGCCACCCCCGCGGCGACGCACGCGAACGGGTTCGCGCGGCTCGACCCGGCGATGCGCACCGTGCTCGTGCTCGCGTTTTGCTCGTGGTCGGCGTGAAGCATGAGAATCACCTCCAGGCACCGCGCGGCGACGGGGTCCACCCGGTACTCGCACGTCGGCAGCGCGAACATCATGTGCATGAAGTTCGCCGCGAACGGGAGGTCATCGCGCGGGTACACGATCGGCTGCCCGTGCGCGGTCTTGTACGCCATCGCCGCGAGCGTCGCCATCTTGCCGACGACGCGGATGCCGGCGAGATCGCGCGCGTCGGGCTCAGAGTAATTCACCTCGGCGGCGAACGCCGATCCGCCGGAGGACGACGCCGCGTGGCCGTCGTAGAAGGCGCTCAGGGCGCCGACCACGCTCACCATGATCGCCATCGGGTGCGCGTCGTGGTTGAACCCGTTGAAGAAACGGATGAGGTGTTCGTGGACCATCCTGTGCGACCTCGCCTCGCGCGAGAACGCGAGGCGCTGCGCGGGCGTGGGCAACGCGCCGCGGAGGAGCAGGTGCCAGCAATCCATCATGTCGCCGCGCTCGGCGAGTTCCTCGATCGGGTACCCGCGGTACAGAAGCCGGCCCTCGTCGCCGTCGATGTACGTGATGCTCGACGCGCACGACGCGGTGGAGTTGAACCCGGGGTCGAACGTGCATATCTTGTACTCGGGGTAGAGACGCTGGACGTCGAGGAAGATCGCGCCGGCGTTGTCCGTGAGCACGGGGAGGGAGACCACGCGCCCGTCGGGGAGGTGGACCGTCGCCGTGGATGCGTCGGGCGGGGGTGGGGTGGAGGGCGGGGTGGTCGCGGACGCCATCTCGCGGAGGGCGGGAGGGCGACGCGGCGCGCGTGCGGGCGACGCGGCGGGGTGTGCGCAGGAGGAGGCGCGCCGCGTTGTTCGCTTTTCGCCGCTGATGCTGAGTCACGCGCCGAATCGTCGTCGCAGTGGGCGCGCGCGAATCTCGCCGCCCCGTCGATCGTCGCGAGAATCTTCTCGGACGACGCGAGTGCTTTTCTTTATTCTCGGACCTCGGGACGTTCACCACGACGCGCGCCTCGCGCGCGCGTCACATCGCGCCGCGCGGGCGCCGCGCCTCCGGCGTACCCCCTCGCGCCCTCGACCCCCCCGACTTCGTCGCGATACGCCGCGTCCCGACGCTCCCCCCCCCCGCGCCATGGGCAACAAGCAGAGCGCGGTTCGTCCGTGCGGCGCCGGTGTGACGGCGACGCCCACGACCCCGACGCTCTCGGCGCGCGACGTCCGGAGCCTCCACGCGCTCTACGGCCACGACGCCGAGCTCCTGCACCTGATGGTCTCGGCCGAGCTCCTCCGCGACTGCGCGAAGCACGCGCGCGACGCGTGCGCGCTGCACTTTCACCACGCCTTCCTCGCCGCGAAGCACGAGCGCCAGTTCGGGGCCTCCCTCGTCGCCGTCTCCGAGAGGCTCCGAGCGAGCAGCCTCCTCTCGGACGACGACGACGACGACGACGCCGCGCGCGCGGGCGCGGTCGCGGCGAAGGACCGCGCGCGCGGTCGCCCGCCCGTCGCCGCGTCGTCCGCGCCGGACGAGGCGGCGACGACGCCCGGGAAGATGACCGCCGCGGGCGCGGTACCCGCGGGGGCCGCGTCGTCCGCGCGCGCCTCTCGGTCCGCGGACGACGAGGGTCCCGGTCGAACGCCCCTGGGCGCGGTGCTCGCGACGGGAGCCCTCCTCGGGAAGCTCGGCGCGGCGCACGTCGGCGCGGCGGACGAGCGCGCGGAGCACGTCGGGAGGCTCGCCGAGCGCGTCACCGAGCTCGCGCGGAAGGTGGAGAGGAACCACAGCGTCAAGCTCGAAAGGCACGCCCCGTAGGTCACCGAAGCGAGCGATCCCCGCGAAACCCCAGGGCCCCCTCTCGAGAGTACGCTAACCGCCCATCCCGCAGACGACGATGATTCGGGAAAATTTTCGTTTTCTTCTCGCCTCCGCCCGTCCCGACGTCGCTCGATCTCTGACGTTTCTTTCACCACCAATTCCCCCCTCCTCCCTTTCGAACAGCTCCGCGCTCGCGCACGAGAAGGCGTTCAACCACATGCGCGGCCCCCGCGACCGCCTCGAGTCGCTCATGCGCCTCGACCCCGAATCGCGCGAACGCGACGCCGCGGCGAAGCGCATCGACCAGGCCGAGGTGGACCTCCGCAAGCGCGAGGCGCAGCTCGAGGCCACCACCGACATGCTCAAGCGCCGCGCGAGCGTGTTCCTCGTCACCTGGACCCCGAAGCTCGCGGACGCGTTCGCGGCGCTCAACTTCCTCGAGGAGGAGGAGCGGCGAAGCGCGGCGAGGCTGTTCGGGCGCCTCGACGCCGACAAGTGTGGCTGCGCCTCCGCGGAAGCCGCCAGGGCCAAAGCGCGAGCCTTCGTCGCCGACGACGAGGAAGAAGAAGAAGAAGAACGACCCGCGTCGCCGCCGTCGACGCCCACGCGCGGGGACGAGAGCGATCGAAGGGCGGTGGTGAACGCCGCCGCGGGGGTCGCGGGCGAGGATCGCGCGGTGAACACGACGGGACGGGCGAAGGGCGTCGCCGCGTGACCCGAGCGCGAACGCGAAAAGGCGAGCGAAAGCGCCCCGCGAGGGACGCGCCGGACTCGAACCAACAGGTCACAGGATCGTTTCCCACAGCTGCGTTGTGCCGCACAGTGCAGCTGAGCTTCTGCTTCTCATGGGAGCGTCAGGAATGCGTTGATCCTGTGACCTACGAAGGTCACAAAGGTCGTGAACCAGGTTCTTTGGTCCGACGCGTCCCTCGCGACGTCGCGACGCGCGCTCGACGACGACGAAATACATTTTTTCCTCCTCGCGAGGGACGCGCCGGACTCGAACGCACAGGTCACAGGATCGTTTCCCACAGCTGCGCTGTGCCGCACAGCGCAGCTCAAAGTTCTCCGGTGCCTTCAGGAATGATTTGCTCCTGTGACCTGAAGTTTATTTTGTTTCCCGGTCCGACGCGTCCCTCGCGACGTCGCGACGCGCACTCGACGACGAAAAAAACCTTTTCCGCCTCGCGCGGGACGCGCCGGACTCAAACCGATAGGTCACGAGATGATGTCCCACAGCTGCGCTCTCGTTCGCTCGAGGGAGAGCGCAACTGAAATCCCCGAAACGATTGATACGGACGATTTGATCTCGTAACCTGCTTTCCGCAGTTCATACTTGAAGTTCGGTTCTGTCCGGCGCGTCTCGCGCGGCGCCGGGGTGAGCTGACGCGCGCGTGCCCGTCGTAGCTTCCCGTGAAATAAAAAATGTCGTCGCGACCAGAGTATCGATATCCGACGCCTCGTTCGTTTCCCCCCTCACCTCTCAAGCGCGCTTTCCTCGGACGACGCGCCGACGTCACCCGCCCGACCGGCGTCTCGTCGTGGTTTCGTTTCCTCGGACCCGTATGTAAAGAGAGGGTCGCGCCCTCGTTCGCCTCGATCGCGCGGTCGCGCCTCGCTCGCGCTCATGGTTGGCGTCTCTCGTATTTTCCTCGGCGCGCGCGCGTCCCTCGCGCGCGCCCCCCCCCTCGCGCCGCCTCGCGCCGCGCGTCCCTCCCGCGCCGCGCCGCCTCCGCCCGCGCGCGCTCGTCATCGATGGAGTCGCGTTCCCCCCGCGCGTCCTCGCGCGCGACGTGGGCGCTGCGCATGTGCGTCCGCCTCGCGCCCGTCCCTGCGTTGGTCCTGGCGCTCCCCGTCCTCGCGCGCGCGGTCTGGGCGTGCGCGCTCGCGGCGCTCCTCGCGCTCGCGCTCGCGACGCCGCCCCTGGTCGCGCTCGCGGCGATGACGTGGCGCCGCCTCGGCCACCCCGCGCCGGCGACGCGGTTCGAGCCGAGGGACCCCGCGTCCACTCCTCCCCGCCGCGTCGCGTCCGAAGAAGACGCGACCCGCGCGTCCGCGGGCTCGGACTCGGAGTTCACGTTCCTCCACGCCTCGGACGACGCCGCCGCCTTAACCGCCGCCGCCGCCGCCGCCGCCTCCCCCGCCCACCCCGTGCGCACGGTCGCGATCGTCGGCGGCGGCGCCGCGGGCCTCGCCGCACTCCGCCAGATGCTCCTCGCCGGCTTCGACGCGACGCTGTTCGAGCGCGCGGACGACGTCGGCGGGCTCTGGACGTACGACGACCCGAGCGTCTGCAAAGTCTTCCGCTCCGTGACGCAAAACGTCACCAAGCACCACAACCGCTTCGCCGGGTTCGAGCCCCCGCGCGAGTGGCCGCCGTACCTCGGCCACGAGCTGACCCTCCGGTACCTCCGCGCGTTCGCGAGGCGCTTCGGGCTCGGAAAACACGTCCGAAAGCGAACGGAGGTGGTCTCGTGCGATCGAACGAGCGACGGCCGGTTCGAGCTCCGCGTGAGGGAAAGGGAAACGACGACCCCCGACGCAGTCTCGCGGAGCGTTTCGCACTCGGGGCCCGAAAAAGAAAAAACAAAACCCGACGAGAACGCCGCCGCCACCGCATCCCCCCGCGCGCCGCCGACGCCGCCGACTTCCCATCGCCGGACCATCCGCGCGTCGTCGACTACTGCTCGTGATAGGTCGCCTCAGAAATCTTCGTCTGCTTCATCTTCTTCTTCTTCTTCTGTGCTTCACTTCGACGCGGTGTGCGTGTGCTCCGGCCAACTCGCGTCGCCGAATTTCCCGAACATTCCCGGCATCGAGTCGTTCCCGGGCTCCGTCACGCACACGTCCGAGTACCGCGTCCCGAGCGCGTTCACCGGTCAGCGCGTGCTCGTCATCGGCACGGGCGCGGCGTCCGGGTCGGACGTCGCGCAGGATTTGATCGGGTGCGCCGAGAGCGTCACCGTCGCGGTTCGAACCGAGCGATGGATCGCGCGAAGAGGGTACGTCGTCGGGAGACCGACGTTGTTCACGCGCCTTCTGATGTCTCTCCCGGCGTGGCTCGGGACGCTCCTCGCGCTGTACTCGGACGCGGTGCCGTACCTCTCCCCGCTGGACCCTCCCGGTTTGACCGACTCGCGCGATTTCTTGACCGCGGCCGCGCTCGGGAAGATCCGGTTGAGGCGCTCGGTTCGCTCCGTTCGCGGCGATTTGGTTGAGTTCGAGGACGGCGCGTCCGGTCGCTTCGACGCGCTCGTGTTCGCCACCGGGTTCAAGAGACGCGCGCCGTTCCTCCCCGAACATCTTCGACCGGAACGTACCGGTCTGTACAAGCACGCGATGAGCCCGATCGCGCCGAGGCTCGGGTTCTGCCTGTTCGTCCTCCCGTTCGGGTCGCACTTCCAGGTGGCCGAGCTCCAGGCCGCGTGGCTCGCGGAGACGTGGCGCGGGGGACTCGCGACGCCGGAGACGCGCGAGATGTCCGCGCGCGCCGACGCGACCCCCGCGCTCGCGACGCACGAGAAGCTCGCAGATATCTACAGAGCGCAGTACCTCGCGCTCCTGCGCCCGGCGCTGTTCCCGCTGAGAAAGGAGACGCTCGCGGGGGATGTGTTAAACCTCGCGAGGGCGATGGTTCGCGCGAGGTATGTCGACCCGGTGCTCGAGTGGGGCGGGGAAAACGCCAAAAAGCGGTTCGGCGGCGACGCGGACGACGCGGCTTCGCGCGACGCGTTCTTCGCGGAGGCGTCCGGGGGGGACGGGGAAGACGCCGCGGAGGGGAGGGACGGGGGGGAGGCGTTTAGGGCGCGCGGGTGGCTCGGAGGGACGCGGTGGAGGGGGGTCGTGTGCGTGTGACGAGACGAGAGACGTGAACGAGCGAGGAGAAGCGAACGGACGCCGACGAGGCGCATTTTTTCAGTCTACAAAACGCGCATCAGAGGCGCGTCCATCCGCGGGCGATCAGCAGACGATCGCGCGCGTTCATCGTTCGATCGGTGCGTGCCCGCATGACACATCGCGTTGTTGGCTCATCACCGTCGGGCGGTCTCATCGTCGGTCGGTCGATCGACCCTTGTTCGACACCGCCCCCCCTCCGCCCACACCGCGCGTCGCCTCGCTCGTCGCGTCACGCCGCCATGGGGAACTGCGCGCAGAAACCCGCGACGGAGCCCGACGAGGATACCCCTCCGACGCCCCTGGGCCCCCTCGATCGTGCGTGTCTTCGCCGCGCCCCGCGTTCGTCTCCCCCCGTGATAAATATCGTCGATCCGCCCCTTTTCGCGCGCGCCGCTGACGCGCCCGCTCCCGAACGCCCCCCGACCGCGCACCCCGCAGCCGAGGACCCCGAGACCGCGAAGACGATCCACTCCGCGATCCGCTGGAACAAAGTGAAGGAGGTCACCGCCATGATCACGAGCAAGGTTCGCGCGCGCCGCCCCTCGGACGCGAACGCGCCCAAACAATCTTCGGCACTCGCCGAACGTTTTTCCTCCGCCCTCCGCCGAGCCCCTTTTTTTCCCCGCGACGATCCGATCGATCGCCCGCGTCTGACCCTCCGACCCCCCTCGCGCGTCATCGCCCCGCGCTCGCAGGAGCTCGCGTCCGTCCCCGACGCCTCGAACGGGAACTGTCCGATCCACATCGCCGCTCAGAACGGCCACCTCGAGATCCTCAAGGTTCTCGTCGAGAAGGGCGCCGACGTCAACGCGCAAAACGGCGGCGGGCAGACGCCCCTGCACATGACCGTCTCCTACGACATCGAGGAGTGCGTCGCGTTTCTTAAGTCGCACGGCGCGAAGGGCGACGTCAAGAACAAGGAGGGGCACAGGGCCGAGCACGGCCTGAGCGGGGAGAAGGACCGGTCGAGCGCGGCGGGGCAGATGGACGCCCTGAAGTGCGCCGACTCGGAGAAGGCGCTCAAGCACGCGCTCGACGAGCTGCTGAAGCACGCGAAGAAGGGACACCTCGACAAGGCGGTGTTCCCCGGGGCGGGGCTCAAGGTGAAGAAGGCCAAGGCGGAGATGTGGACCGAGGAGGTGCAGAAGAAGTTCGTCGCCGTCGTGCAGGAAATCAAGTGAGCGGGTGAAGCTTAGCTTGGGGGGGTCGTGGACGGGAACGAGCGACGATACGCGGAGGAGACTTGAGGAGACTCGAGGGGGGGGATTGGGATGCATCGCGGATTCGAAGACACCCCGGTGCCAAAACACCCGTCGCGCGTTGTGACACTACGCGATCCTTACACCTCGCGTCGTCGTCTCTACTTGTACTGCATGATGTTCGTCTGCAGGACGAGGAACCCGATGATGCACTCGACCGCGGCCGGGAAGAGGGAGAAGAGGGTGAAGAGCCACCCGAACGCGCCGATGTCCCACTCCAGGCACACGAAGAGGCCGACGAGCACGGCGCCCCAAAAGTGCGCGAAGATGTAAAACACGTTCGCGGTGGGCATGAAGAGCGACACCCCGCTGAACATGCCGGCGAACTCGACCGCGAAGAGGATGAGCGACGTCCACGCGAGACCCTCCAGCGTGGTCTTCGAGGAGGAATAGTCCGAGAGGTCCGCGCCCAGGGCGCGTTTCGTCGTCTCGCTCTGCGGGAGGGGGGGGGAGGGGACGCGGGTCAGGAACGCGGGGTCAGTCGTGGCGCGCGCGACCGTCGTTGTTGACCCCGGACGGCCGTTTGAACGCCCACCGCGCGGGTGAAATCGCGCGAACGGCGCGGGCGCGCGCGGCGGGGGCGGCGACGAACGGGACGCGCGCTCGAGCGCGACGACGAGGACGGCGTACCGCGTCGTAGACGATCGTCAGCGTCGCGATGAGGTGGGCGGCGGTCGTGATGAACCGCGCCGGCAGCGTGATCTCCTCCACGCGCCCCATGGTCGTTCCCGGCTCAACGGCACCCGGGGAGGCGCGCGGTGGGCGCCGCGAGGAAGGCTAAGGTCGCGAGCGGAGACCCTCGCGCG
>MDSW01121202.1_pt1 | contig 22197 bp, 20 predicted proteins | sample 811171 | NCBI WGS metagenome assembly MDSW01 (sample SAMN05326641, study PRJNA326480) | marine metagenome | isolation source: seawater | place: Atlantic Ocean: North West | collected 2012 | reverse complement strand
TTGAAAGAATGCGATGGATTCCAACCAATGAAATAACGCAGATTACCAATCCAATCACACAAGAGCACACGATGATGCGACAGTTCTTACTTCCAGGACTGTTGAAACTTTTAGCAACAAATCGTCATCATGATCTCCCACAATCTGTTTACGAATTGGGGACCGTTGTTCGAGATCATAAAAACACACAACGTCTCGCATTCATCACCGCAGAAAGGAGCGGTGGATTTGCCGCGATTCGTGGAAGAATTCAAGCCTTCCTGAGAGATATGGGAGCATCAGAAGTAGAAATTGAACCACTTCCTGACAATGAAGGACCTTGGTTGGCCGGGCGGGCTGCAAAGGTACTCATCAAAGGTGAATGGGTTGGATGCTTTGGAGAGATAGACCCCTCCATTGGCCAAACATTCGAATTACTTGTCCCAATGAATGCTGCTGAGTTCGATGTCGATGGCTTAAACCGATGTCTTATCGACCCATTATGAGGTAATTGTATGTGTGGCAGATTTGCTTTCGATGGAGAGCAATGGCCAGATGTTGTGACGGCTAAACCTCCTGATATTGAGCCAAATTACAACATATCACCACAAGACAATGTTCATTGCCTTACGATGGAACATGAGGTCCATAACATCACATCAATGAAGTGGGGATTTCGACCCTCTTGGAGTAAAAAAAGTTCGATGGAACCCATTAATGCACGATTTGAAACTGTATCTGAAAAACCAATGTTTCGGGATTCATTTGAGAGAAGACGTTGTCTTATACCTGCAAATGGTTGGTATGAATGGAAAACGACACCTAATGGAAAAGTACCATTCTATCATCAATCTGAGGGAAATGATACAATTTTCTTTGCAGGGATCTATGATGATTGGGCCGATGCAAACCAAACAAAGAGAACATTTTGTATTTTGACAACAACATCTCATGATTCAATCTCTCATATTCATGAAAGAATGCCTCTACTTGTTCCAGAAGATTCTGTGAACAACTGGCTGGAAAACGGGACATTCGAGAACATTGTTTTTCCGATTAATGTCCATCCAGTTGATCGAAAAGTAAATTCAACTACTGCGAAAGGTGTGGGACTTACAAGTCCAATACGAACGTTATTCGATTAAGAATATGGAACATACGAGCCGTCTGCTTGTTTCAAATGGGGTGTTGGAAGAAAACTGCCATCTAATTTCTTTTGGTAATGATAGCCATCTGTGTGATGAAACCATTCAACATGAACCTCTGAATCATCATTATCTGTAACTCCATCGTATTGATCGGCCACATTAGTTGATGCCGTAACGGTTGTATCACCACCACCAAACAATGCGAGTGCGTCTTTGTATGCTGCATCGTTTCTTTCAACGGATTTAGCATGTTTTTCTGTGTGTACCTCTTCGTTTTTACGATACACAATTGCTTCCGGAGCTTCTTCTTCAAGTTCTATTGATTTATTTTTTGAACGCTTGAAAGGCCAGAATGGAGGCATAAACGGCCCTATCATTTTGGATTCATATTACTTTGGAATTGATGTGAACATCTTTCCGTGTGCTTCAAATCCCATAGGTCATAGCACAGACATGAACAACAAATGCATTGCGTTCGCATTGTTGTTCATACTAACAATGCCATACGTTGTCGTTGCAGATACAGATTCCCGTGTCGAGATAACACCCATGGAACACTATGTAGCATATCCTGGAGATACAGTGCAACAATATGTCGATGTCGAGTACTTTGGAGAAGATTCAACGACATTGAAACTCCAATTGCAATTAGACGTCCAAGCTACTTTTTCCGGTAACGGTCAAGAGATTGTGTTTACTCCAGGAGAAACAAATCGATTTTTCTGGACAATGACATTACCCCAATCAACATCGTGTGTAAATGAAACATTAGCAATTTCAGTAGTTGACCTATCGGATAATCATACCTTTTACCTAAATGTTACAACACAAATCACCACACCTTCTGCAATCCAATTCGGAAATACACAGTCTTCCACCTTTGTCATCGACCCTGGAATTACAACAAATGTAGCGACGAATATTACGAGTAATGCGTCACTACAGGATGATATTACATTCAGTATTCAAACGACATCGAATTGGAATTGGGGCTGGAATATGGATGATATCCAAGGTGAAGATTCTATGCTGACTCTCTTACCAAATTCAATGGATTTTGTTCGTATTTGGGTTGAAGCACCGGTTGTGATCGATGGTGCACCCCTTGCATATGAAGGTCCAACATTCATTCTAACAGGAACTTCTGGGCTTGATTATGCAGTTATCACATGGGAATTTTCTCTTGAAATCACTGCTTATAGAAATGTAAGTATTGATTCTGTCGAATCAAATGTAACTCTAGATCCCGGAGGTAATGACCGTATCGATGTCATCGTGCGTAATACTGGCAATACGCCTGATACGATTTCAATGATGCTCGGAAATATCGTCATCGATGGAGTAACTAAACAACTTGAGAAGTCAGATAGACTGTCAATCGATGGATGGACTGTTGCTCTATTCAATGCCTTTGAAGATACGATTTTATTTCCCAATGAAACCAGAACGATACAAATTGGTGTTGAAGCACCTCAACAAACAGGTGGAACATTAGCCGTTGATTTATTCATCAACCCTACGGATTTCCCTTTCCGTACTGTGCAAAAGACTGCTCAAACTGAAATCGATTGGATTCGCAGTGTTGAAGAAAACATGTTGCCAACCGATTGCTTGTATCTTCAACCAGGTGATTCATGTTATGCAACTCTTGAAATTCAGAATAAAGGAAACTACAATGATCAATTCCAAATCGAGGTTCTTTCTTATCCTGATTTTGTGTCATCTGTGGACCTTGCTTTGGAAATAATCTCCATACCTCGATATGGGAGTACAACAGAAGATGTTCTTCAAATCAACATCGATGAAAATGCTACTGCATATACCCAAGGAAAGGTTGAGTTTCAAATGATATTTGAAGGCGGTTCTGCCATTAATACCTATGAAATTGAGGTGCTTGTTGGACCAAATGTAAACTGGGCATTTTTGGATGCTAATTCAGAAGTTGATTCCACAGACACATTGAGTTTTTCAGTCCGATTGCGAAATGATGGAAACTTGAATGATGGACTCATTGTTCAACTCAGATCCTCGCATTCAACTGACATGGGATTCAATCCTCCAGATGGAGCCATTGTGGAAGATGGTGTTGAATATCCAAGAACCTTTGAAATCGAAGGTTTATCTCGGGATTCAAACTTTACAATAAGAGGGACTGCTGATGTTCCAACAAATCAAATAGCGAATGGAACCCTAGTCCTAGACATTGTTGTTCGTTCAGTATTTGATCCGGAAACAGTATTCATCTATACAATAGAGTACGATTTCTTGGGTGAAAATTGGATTACAGATGAAGAAGAGGATTCATACTCGTTTTCAGAATTTGCAACTGATGTGACTGATTTGTTCATGGCATGGTGGCTGGTTATTGCAGCAGTCGCAATCGCTTCAATCGTTCTCAACAAAGCAGTACGTGATCGCATTCAGCGAAAGGAACTGGAAAATCTCCAGAAGAATCTCGTTCAACAAGAACCTGAAGAAGAAGGGGATTGGCTGCAAAAATTTGAACGTAAAGAAACCACTGCAGCACAGATTCCTGAGAGTCCACAAGTATCTCCCGAACAATTTGAAGCTGCTTTCAAGGCTTCATCAAAAGGACCTTCACAGGCCCTTGAACCACTTCCGGAGGATGTTCGAAATGTGGCCACAACGGTTTTGGATCATCATGCACTCGAAGCTCAGAAGGCTCAAATCGATGAGATTGCTCATGCAATACAATCTGATGGAATTGCAACCCAACACGTTGAAAATCAAAACTTGAGGCCGGTCCAAAATATAGCAGAACGTACCATCCGACATGATACTCAAAACCTCATATCTGGAAAGCAGGTTAAAGAAACATCTTTGCCGCCCAAATCTACTAAACAAAATGATGAATTCGATCTATGAGGGATAGCATGCGATTGGTTGGTGTTGATGAGGCTGGAAGAGGGCCTGTTCTCGGACCGCTCGTAGTTGGCCTTTTGTCAATACCAAAAGATGATGAATTCATGTTAGAAGAACAAAACATCGAGGATTCCAAGCATCTTACGCATGCAAAACGGAAACTGCATTATGATTGGTTGAAGAAGCAAGCATCAGAAAGAGGATGGTATGCTGAAACGATTATTTGTCCACCAAATCGAATTGATACCGCAGTTTACGGCCAAGGTCTGAACATTTTGGAAGTTGATCTTTTTGCTTCGATTCTTAATCGACATCATAAAACATTCAACAAGGAACTCAACATTTTACTGGACGCTTGTGACGTTAATGAAGAACGATTTAGAAATCGAATATCTGAACGATTGAATAGTTGGCCATGGATGAAAACCACAATGATTGCTGAGCATAAAGCAGATACAAACCATCGTATTGTAGGAGGAGCATCGATTCTTGCTAAAGTTGTTCGAGATATGGAGATCGAACGTATAGCTATTGAGCTAGGCAAACCTGTTGGAAGCGGTTATCCATCAGATCCGAACACTGTAAAGGCATTACCTGATTTGATTAGGGAAGATGGAATACATGAAGAAATACGTTGGTCATGGGCAACTGTAGAACGATTCTGGTTGAAGAACTATGAATCACCAGTGCCGAAAAGAGAACTTTCTGGGCCAAACCTCTTTTCCAACCCAGATGAAGCAACGAGTTCATGAAGCAATGATGACAGGCTAGTTTATGTCGTGGTCACCAGATGCTGAGACTCAAAACCTAATTTGGCATCTTTCCTTGCAAAACGTATTTGAATATGATGGAAAAGGTGCTGCTGGTTCTGTTATTGGACGTATAATGAGTACACGTGCTGATCTTCGCCAACATGGTGGACAAATTAGCCCTTTAGTAGCTCAATCTGTTGCTAAAGCCAATTCGCTTGCTCAAGAGAAAGGTCTAGAACATATCGAAACTCTTCTTCTCGAAGAAGCACCTCATCTTCTTGAAGGTCGTCAAAAGCAGGAAAGAAGAGAAGGTCTACCTCCTTTGAAAAATACTGATGGTAAGGAAATAGTCCTTCGGTTTGCTCCTAATCCAAATGGTCCACTCTCGTTTGGTCATGCCCGGGGCGTCGTCATCAATGGTACATATGCGCATGAACACAAAGGAACCCTAATTCTCAGATTTGATGATACAGATACGACAGTGAAGCCTCCAATGTTAGATGCTTATGATATCATTCCAGAAGAAGTGGAGTGGCTCCTTGGGCGTCCTGTAGATCGAATCGTCATAGCCAGTGATCGGATTCAATTGTATTATCAACACACTGAACGTATGTTGAATGAAGGGTTTGGCTACATCTGCCAATGCTCTGCTGAAGATTTCCGAACATATCGTGAAACGAAACAAAATTGTCCCTGTAGAGACAAATCTGTAGAGGCTAATCTGGAGGGATGGAACTTTATGCTCGATGGTTCATATCAACCAGGTGATGCTGTAGTTCGTGTAAAAACCGATATGACGCTGAAAAATCCAGCATTACGTGATTGGCCAGCATTGAGAATTCAAGACACAGAAAAGAACCCTCATCCAAGACCACAGATTGGATCAACTTATCGAGTATGGCCGTTATTGGACTTCCAAAGTGCGGTGGAGGACCAACTTCAAGGCGTGACACATATCGTTCGTGGGAAAGATCTCATGGATTCGACACGTAAACAAACACTCCTGTACGAACACTTTGGATGGGAATATCCTGAGACAATATACTGGGGACGAGTAAAAGTTCACGAATGGGGCGGCTTTTCCACCTCGAAGATGAGAGCATCCATCGAAAATGGAGAGTACATTGGGTGGGATGATCCGAGACTTCCTACGTTGCAGGGACTGAAATTACGAGGAATACAACCAGGTGCTCTTCGAAATTTCTGGATTGAACTGGGCGTGACCCAAAAAGACATTTCAGTGCCTTTAGCAACGCTTTTCTCACACAATACGAAAGGTATTGATGATGATGCTCCACGCTTGTCCTTCGTAAGAAATCCTGTTGAGGTCACCATTCAGGGAGATATTCCCCCTGTCATCGAAATGCCAGTTCATCCAAATCATGACTCAATGGGTAAAAGAAAGATTGCTATGCATAGCAATCAGATATTGATTGAAAAAGAAGATTCTCAGAACACGACATATCGACTCAAGGAATTTGCAGATATTGACGAAGGTGGTGAATTAGGTTCGACCTCTCGAAGTGACAGACGACCAATCATCCATTGGGTTTCAACTGATTCATCGAAAGAAGCGACTCTCACTCTTCCCCTTCAAGAGAAGATTGAACACATACAAGGTAAAGTTGAAGATCATCAATATCCAGTAGGAACAATTGTTCAACTGGAACGTATTGGTTATGCGATCATCAGGAAAGATGATTTCTTACTCATGCATGAATAGTTCTCAATCAAGACTTCCCAAAGAAGGATTAGCTGAAAGTATAGATTGTGCCTGACGATAGTCCTCTGGTGAGAAGTAGCCTTCAAACGCTCCATCTTCATTGACAGCAACCACGGCTTGAGGCATACGTTCATTTACAGATTTTATGACATCTGCTATCGTATCAGTTAATGAAACTTTTAGAACATCCATTTCCATTACTTCTTTGCATGTTGTTTCGGTAACATCAACACCGTTTCCAATGGCTTTGAGCATTTGCCGTTGTCCAATGACTCCTTTGACTTGATCTTCATCATCAAGAACAACAAGAATTCCAGATGGTATACTTACCAATCTTTTGCACCCTTCAACTAACGTATCTTCTAATCCAATTGTTACGTGTTCATCATCAAGGACGAGGTCTGCTACTGTTTCGCTCATGACGTAGCCTGTAGGTTGATGTTCATGATAGTTTTGACATCATGCAACAATCTTAATCACTCGCCCACAGCCAGTGCACTCCAAACGAATTGGGCGCTCATTTGACGTCACAGGATTGGGAGTTCCGCATTGAGGGCAATTGATTGTAGGGAAACTTGTAACGATATTGGGGGCCTTGGCTGGAGCATCTTTAGCAACACCAGTTGCTACCGTTGGGGACGCAAGAGCGGTTGCTAACCAAATCAAGGCAACACCACCGCTGGTTGAAATTACAAACAATGGAGGATAAGCAAAGAAATGCATGAGGAAAACCATTGGAATAAGAATCGTTTCAATCAAGAGAGGATACCGATTTCTTTGGCGAACAATCCTAAATGCGCAGAAAAGTCCACCTGCCAAGATGATAACAACGAGTACAGTCAAACCAAGCGGTGCATGCAGCGGAGATGAAGTGGGAACCGTTCTGATCGTAAATTCATCCGATTGAGTCAAATCTTCGCCAGTAATTGTCACCATTTCACCCCAAGGGAATCTGAGATATTCAATCTCAAGAAGGTCAGAAACGTCGAGTTCTACAATCGTAAATGAAGTCATAATAGACGTTGAAACGGAGGCCGTGAGGTCGTATCCAGACCACAATGGAGATGGCTGTGATTTTATGAATGAACGCAGAAGGTTGTAATTACCTCCATCTTCGATAGGAGTCAAACTATCAATGCGAAGTGTTAGAGGTGCATTTGTCACGCGTTCTTCACCCAACAAATCCAGTGTGATGGCAAAGGTAACCGATTTTGATAAATCTCCAAGAAGTTCCTCAGATTCTATGCCCAATCCAGTTTGGAAATATGTAATGTAATACGACTCCATAAATCCTTCAAATGCATTGACTTCTGGACTTTCAATGACACGACTTCCTCGTTCATCATCTGTTACACCATCCGATGGGAAATTTTTCAAAACAGGTGAGAGGGGTATTGTTTCATCCCCTATATGATCCAAACCCCATCGCATCCAAAATGCCATTTCGCCACCGATTTCAAGGGTTGTAGACCTTGACAAGTGGAGTGAACTATCCCTTGTCTCAAGTTCCATGTCAATGCTAATACTCAATGGAGAACCTCTACCACTACTTCGCAAGGGCTCATTTAAGGGATAATATCCACCACTTCCACCGTTACTGTCAAACGTTTCAATTTCAAACGTCGTTGATCCAGTGAGTTTTACACCAGCCTGGAGAACATATTCTGTTGAGATATCAATTGTTTCAACTCCACCAGAAGCTCCGTCCCATGTCCATATGACTAGAATTGCATCTCCCTCGGAAACCTCTGTAGGATCTGTTTCAAGTAGAATGTTACCAACACTCAAACTGATTGAATCAGAAAACACAAGTGCTTCCATGCCAAAAGGTGATTCGATTCGCAAACCAAGATAAACAACGTCTCCATCAATAACTGGCTCTTCAAGCGTGAGGTCAACAAGAGGAAGGTTTGCTGAAATTTTCGAAGCTTCTTCTTCACTGCCCCATAGGAATTCGATACTCGCTCCGCTTGATGGGACACTGAACACGATTGTACGAGCACTCAGTGTGAGGGAGACCTCGGACGTACCACTTACGGTAACACTCTCTACAGGAATATCAATTGTCACAAACCCACTTCCTGCCGCAACAAATGAGGACCCTTGATCAAGATAACCAGTGAACGTAGAGCCTCCAATAGTCACCGTAGCAGACAAGTTTAGTTGTGCACCACCTGCATCCGATACCTCGTAGTAGATGTCGAGGGACCAAGTATCATCTGGGACAACACCTGACCAAGCGGAAGGAAGGGTCCATTTCTCAATTTGTTCAGAGGAGGTCAATGCTGTTTCGAACGAAGCAGAGGTGGGAGTTTCAGCAAGTAAATCCTCAAATGGATTTAGTATGGAATTCCCTCCTGATTCAATGAGATACAAATCAGCCTCTACTGAGTCATTCCAAACGGTGATACCTTCGGCAGAAGATTCTCCAACTAATGCATTTGAGGGTAAAAAGATTGCAAACAAAAAGCAACTCAAGATGAGTACTGCTTGTCTCTGCATTCTATCCCCAAATGTATGGCTGAACAACAAGCGTATAACATCAACGCTCGTCTGTGAAGAGTTGGTATGATTTTTGCTTCAAAGTGCCTTGTCCAAAAGAGTTCCAAGTTCCTTTTCAAACAGCCCAATGAGTGCTTCACCGACTTCACCTTGGAGTTCATCAGGAAGGAGACGTAACCCAAGGCGAGTTGCAGCTCTTGTCGCTTTCAATTCAGCATAGACCGAACGAGCTTTTTGCTGGAAGTAGTATGAAACTGCCTCGCGTATTTCTGCGTGTAAATCTGGGTCTTCCTCGATTTTACTTCGAATATGAAGTTTCAGTTCGTCTTTGACAATGTCCTTGAACGATTCAATGATCAAATCTTCAGTAGACATCAAATCCTGCACACGTTCGCGTATACTTCCAGTTAACAGTCTCTCAATCGCCATATCAGTGCCACATTCTCATGATGTTTCAATCCGTCGATTCAGCAAGGTGGCCTGTTCGAAGCCATGAATCAAGTAATCTACTTGCGAAAACGAGAGATGTATCAATCGTTTCTGGCCACTCTTTTTGCAAATCATGAAGGATAGAAGCCAAATCCGATGCTTGACCTGGTAAAACCATACGTTTCCACATCAACTCTTCAAATCGAGCAGTTGAGATCCCTTCCGTTGAAAGAGATGGGAGACAGAATTCAGATAATGCCTGTGAACGTTGATTTGCATTCATATCAATCCACAAGTCACTCAATTTACTTAAACGTCTCTTAGAGAGGCCAGGTATCATTTCGATACGAGGTTCTTGTACTTCTGGGAGAGGAACAATCTGAATTGTCCCTTCATCGCGTAGAAAATCTCTCACGAGGGTATGTATTGGATCAATCGTTGTATCAAGCCCTTCCATGAGCCATTGGCCCGCACCAGTATATGGGCGGAACGGGGTTACTTTTGCTCCACTTGGTGAAAGCATTGATGCGATTGCAGATGCTTGAATCACTGCATCAACTGTCCCTCTTCTTTTTTGTTCAGAATGAGGAAATTGTACTTCAACTTCTCTTGGTTTTATGATCATAACATTGCCTGAATCCTGAATGTCAGTTTTTGCGAATGAATCAATAAACACAACCTTCGTGCCTTTGTAATCTGGTACAATATTTTGTTCGTCTCGAGGGATATTCTTCATCGGTCGTATGAATCGTCGAGAATATGAGATTCCTGAATCTAGGAGAGCAGCTTCAAGAAACCCAAGTGCGAGTAGTCCTTCTAAATCAGCAGAAGCGGCCAATACCAACGGCCCTTTTGTAATATACTGAGATGCTTTGACAAGATCTTCTTTCAATGGAGAAAGAAATGGCGTCTGAAGTAAATCGTGCATGTCTGACCCAACGGGGCCTCGACCCCGTTACACATGAATGCTCCCAATCACTCGACGATTAGCCTGAGTTGGTCACGCTTGTAGCGCCAGTCTGAATCTAAACGACCTTCTGCTTTGTAGTAGTTTCCTAGTCGACGAATCTTTGCTTCAGTTAGTTCAAGAGAACGCTTGTTGTGAAGATCTCTACTGTTTGAGGTAAGGTGTTCGATGATAGCAACTGCTTGGCGCATGAGATTCATCAAATCTTCAGGGTAGGTGCCGCTTTCGCCATTCTCGCTGAGAACTGCACCGATACGCTTTCCGAGAACTAATCGGACATTGGGAACAGCGTGCTTGTCACGAAGAACTGTACCGATTTGCGCTGTGGACATACCGTCCTTAGAATATTGAAGAATGAGGGACTCAATCTCCTTTACGTCTTTGTTAGACCATGAAGGAGCTTCTGTCATGAAAGGCTTCGATGAGCCACTTTTTCCTCTCTTGGATGCGTACATACGTGCCATATTGACTACTCCGAGCAGCCTTGCGACTTGCTCTCCCTTCTTAATCACATCGCTGATTACGACTATATTCGTTGATGCATTTTTGCCAATCTTCCAGGTGTTCCTGACCATTCCCATCCTGGAGCAATACTTCTAGCGAGACCAACTGCAGCATCGTTTTGCATAACAATCAAATCTTGGCCCATGAGGATTCCAGGTTCAAACGACTTGACGATTCCATAGTGTAAATCCCCTTTCCACTTTATGCCGTCAACGAGATGAACTCGAGGCAGAGCTGAGCAGGCATCAAGATATTTTACTGCATCTTTACTGAACGAGAACCCTGCTCGTTCAAACGACCATAGAGCAATTTGTTTACCATCTCGTTCAATCTTCCAACGAGGTGGCTTACCTCGAACTCTGCAATCATCAAGCCAATCATCCGATTGGTGAAGATATCGAGAGATACTCTTGAAACGATCGAGATTTACTTTCTCACCTTTCCTTCGATGGATTTGATGTGCTTCCTTTGCAACTTGAACTGCCTCTGTCAGTCTTTGTAAAGCCGTTCTTGCCCCAGAACTTTCGCCTTGCCTTGTATCAGTAACATCAACACCATCAATTTTCAAATCCATTCCACTATGGTTGATGATAGCTTTGTAGTTGTGCCTTGCAACAAGTTTCTTGACCATCGATTGGATTCTATGAACTTCGTCAAGGGACCAGTCTCCTGTAACGGGAATATCGTAGAACGCTGCTGGCCATACATCTTCGAGATCTCTCGGAACAAGTCCTAGTGGCGATGTTACCATGACTTCATGACAAGCATTTGTCCCTAATGCTTGGATGAATTTACGATGAGATTTGGATAATCGATATGGTTTTCTTGCAGAACAAGGAAGCAATATGAGGACATTATCTAAGTTCTCTGGTACTTGATACTCGTTTGACATGAAATCCACCCATTGCTCAACCGAAGAATCCTGATGGCTCGTTGTACTTAGATAATCGATACGATTGACACCCAGAGGATGAATTCGCATCACATTCGAAGATTCCTTGAGCAACTTATCAAAGAACCTCATATGCTCAACAAGTTTTGGACTGTTCAAACTCTGCTGTTCAGCAAGTGTCCGGAGCGTACCAGATGCTATTGCTGAACGAACTGTACGCAATGATTGGTCGTAATGATTGACCGCAACGAGTGGAGAGCAATCTTCCCCTTCTAGCGGAGCACGTGGACCGAATGCTGTGAGAAGATGTTCAGAGGCAACCGCAAATCCAGAACGTGAAAAATCAAAGATATCAACGCCAAACCATGCAAGAACAGCAGCATTATCTGGCCCTCCTAATCCAGGAGTCCAGAGCAAGGCTCCAGGAAATCGATTTTTGATAACAGCGATGGCCTTTACCAACTTCCCTGATTGTGCCGCTAACTGAACTGCATCAACGAGAACAACAATGTGTGGCTTTAGATCATCTGCCAGCAATGATGGATCATGATGTAATCGCTGCCAAGAGAGGGGTAAAACCGAACCTGTATCAGCAGATTCCCCAGCGTTCGCTTCATCTAGAGAAGGAGGTAATACATGGCCAATGGAGGCCTCAAAAGCGGGCCCTGGCACATCAAAGTCAGGAGGTGTAAGGCAATGAGGAGTATCGATTTTTAGCTTTGCTGGAATCGTTCGAGTTTGACTTGAACGAAAAGGAGCAATTTCTTCCAACTCCTTTGGATCATTCAAGGCTGATATCAAACAGGGTGTTTGAGCAACAGGATTACTTCTGTTACCAAGACCCCAAATTCGAGCAAAACGGGAACGATGCAAGACTGTGCGTCCTAGACCTTCCGCCATAGTCCCTCCTGAGTACTCTGCTTCTTGAAGGGTGTTACTCATGAAAAAGAAAGTGTTCAAAGAGTAGAGGTCAGACCCTATTCCATGGGAGGTCAGAATACACGCCATAGAACTGGTCTAATTCTATTGGCTATTCTTCTGCTTTGTCAACTCCCTACGGCTACACTTGCCGATGAATCTCCTACGGTTTTCATCATCGATGAAAGAGTACAGATGATTACATTAAATTCTGGTACAAGTTATGATTTTTCTGAATCCGTTTCTGTTGGTGATGTAATTTCGGTTGCCGTCGGGTGTGATTTTTGCTCGGTTTCAATTGAGGAAAACGGCTCAATAATAACGTCTGCTTCAATTGCAACCCGCGTTGCTACTGGATCTGGCCTAGCGAATGTTTCAATCTCATCTCCAGAAACCGAGACCATAACAACATCAATTCTTATCACTGCTGACTCTCAACACCCATCTCAACGACCCTCTCCTGAAGAAAACTTTACTCTAGACACCGATGGTCGTTGCGCATCATCAACTGAATGCGTGGATGTGCACCGTGGAAACTTGAATACAATCTCTTCTGGATCCTACTCTACAACTTGGTTTGAATCTGGCTTGGTTCGCTCTGATACACCAGAATATTGGGGAATAGAAGCCCTAGAAGGTGATCTCATTGAATTCAAACTCCATCACACATCCAACCAAATACGGTTTGATTTCTTCTTCCAAAATGCAACGGTTGAATCTCCAATTCCACTTGTTATCGAGTCTGCGACTGGCACCAACCCTGACCTCTTAGCTTCAACAGAATACATCGAGATTGTTGAAGATGGTAGATTGATCGTCAAGATTTCAACAACTGCTGCAAATGCAGCATATGCACTACAGCGTGCAATTCATTCAAAGTCTCTCACACAACAGATTGATGATGGTATGCTCTCATTCACACAGATAGGTCACATGACATCACAATCAGCTTTCAGTTTCGATGAAACAAATTATGTGAAAATAGCTCCTATGGTAGAGGATATCAAAGACGAATTATCTGTAAAAATAGGTGAAAATTGGATTACTATGCCTGAAATTGAAATCCAAAAAAATAGGATCCAGCGAGTCTATGCTTATCCAAATACGACGATGGCAATGTTGAAAATTACTTCAAATGTTCATTGGGTTGATGTTTCAATCGGATCGTTTTCAGACGGAAATCTAAGTGTAGATGCGCCGAGTTTTATGCCCGGTGAACCAGAGAATATTGCTACATGGCCTATTTTATCTAGCGAGAGTACTGATGATTTCCAAGGAAGTTTAACATTGGCTGCAATGGACCAAAAGGATGTATACCTCTTGTCTGTAGACGGTTGGGTAGATTCATTGCATCGCATTCACATCGTGATACGAACCTCTGATCAGAACCTATTAGCAACTGTCTGGGAACTTGACCAAGAGAATTTTGATACCAAGTCGGAATACAATATCGACTTTGATTCGTTTTCCAATGAAGGAGAAGTTTATTTGAATGTTGGACCAGGAATGCATTTGATTGTGTTCTCCCACAAGAACGAAAGCATCCTTACAAACCAAACATGGAGTAACGACTTACAAAGCGTATCTTACACCATAACTGCAACGAAGGTAACAATAGAAGAAGGTGAGGAACCATGGTTCCCACCTTCAGATGAAGCGAAACTCTGGGGATCAGCCATACGATGGATTCTTGGAATCACAATGATTCTTCCTGCATTATTTTTACTCTATAAAATAAAATCCACCCGCAATGAAGGGCGCCGATTAGGAGCAGTTCGAGAACGATTGAAGATACTTAGTGAGTTACTTGATAGTGGCACAGAGACTCCAAAACAGACAAGAAAAACACTTGTCAAATCCCTCGAAGCGGTGGCCACACTTCCGTGGCAATCTGCTTGCGAATCATGGGGCGTTCCTGATAGGACATATTCGACGCAAGGCACATCGCTCGCCATTTGGAAACTTGATCAACGTCTCTCCAAAACCGAAGGAAATTGGCCATTACTGATTGGCCTACACACACCAGAGGAAACATGGGAAGTTTCAGCATTCAGATTTGAGGCCCCTCATGGAAGTCCATGGGAAGTAACCAATGTTGAGCCACGATTGCTTCATCAAGGTGAAGAAATCTTTGTGGATTCTATTGCAAAAGGGACCATGATTTTCCTAACAGTTGAACTCAAGGGAGATGGAGCCCAGGTTGATATCGAATTGAACGGTCATGTTGATGGAAAGCCAAGGGGAATGAGAATTCCTGCAACCCTTTCTCGGTCCTCAGAAGAGGAATAATCAACCATTCATTCTGCGATCTGTTGCATCATCAAGGATTGTTTGGAATTGGTCATCAGGATTCAGACCTTCTTTCATTTCCTTGAGTTGTTTCTTTTCTACTTTAGTTATTGACTTGGGCATATGCAGTTTAAGCAAGACAATGACATCACCTCTTCCACCACGCCTTAGGTGTGGCAATCCACGCTTTTTTATTTCAAGAGTATGTCCAGCTGAGGATTTAGCAGGTATTACAATATCCAATTTTTTACCATCAACGTGATCGATTGTAATTGTAGTTCCAAGAACGAGGTCAGGATAGCCAAGAGGGAGAGACATAATCAAATCCGAACCATTTCTTTCAAACCATGGATGCGTGAGTAATTCGATTTCAACGAGAAGATCACCACTCTTCCCTTGTCCTCTTTCGGCAGGCTGACCTTGCCCTCGTAAACGAAGTCTCGTTCCATCTTCAGCCCCTGGTGGTACTGAGAATCGAATTGTTTTCGATTCAATTTTATGACCAAGGCCAGAACAATCTTCACACTTTGAATCGATGGTTGAACCAACGCCACCACATTCACGACAATCTTGAACGATTTCATTGACAAAGGGACCAATTTGTTGGCGCACACGTACTTTCCCTTGCCCTTGACAAGTGTCGCACGTGGTTGTGCTACCTCCTTTGGCTCCAGTTCCACTGCAAACGAGACATTCAGATGGTAAATCAAGTTCTATGGATTCATCACTTCCTGAGATGACAGTGGCCATATCGATACTATGTCGTATGAGAATGTCAGAACCACGACGTTCTCTTCTCCGACCACCGCCTCCACCTCCAAAGAAACCAGAGAAAAAATCACCCCCAAGAAGATCTTCAAGGTTGATATTAAATCCACCACCAGAAAATCCACCAAAGGGATTACCTGCAGGTGAATCATGTCCAAATCGATCATAATGGGCTCTCTTCTCTGAGTCAGATAATACTGCATAGGCTTCTTGAATTTCCTTGAATTTGTTCTCAGCGTCTTCCTCTTCGCTTCGATCAGGATGATATTTTCTAGCAAGTCGGCGGAAGGCATTCTTGAGATCTTTCTCAGTTGCGGAGCGCTCCACGTCAAGCACTTCGTAGTAGTCTCGCTTGTCGCTCAAAGTGCCACCATTTTGTTGGGCTGCGACCACCCACTAAAACCTCACGATGTAATTAGGATGAAAGAGTGCTTCCACAAGATTGACAATAACGCTCACCAGGAGGATTACTAAATCCGCAACTGGAGCAAACAAGACTCGATCCAGATGGCTGAATCACAACCGACGATGGTTGACTATTTCCAAGCATAGCCATTGATTCAATCGATTGACTGGGTGTATTCGGTATTGTCGGTAATTCTTTACTCTCAACTTCGATTGAAGATATGATTCCACCATCATCACTCATCGACGTCATCGTTCCTGAGTCCTTTGAATTGGTCTCAGAAGAACCCTTGACCTTCTGAATCGGAGCTACAGGTCGCTGTGCCACAACAGGAGATTGTTGAGCATTGGAATGCAAGCGTCGCATTCTCTTTTCTTCACGCTCTGCTTCTGTATCCCTGCCAAAGAAGCCATAGATGCTGTCAATGACGCCATCCATCCAACTTTTCTTACGAATTGAACCAACAGTAGAATCTATTTCTTCTCCATCAAAATCTGTTTTACCAGACAAACGATTTGTCGCTTTTTGCACAAATCCTTGCTCGGTGAGAAGACGTACTTCTGACGGCTCATCTTCCTCCACCTGTAGTTCCGGGGCTTCTCTGTCAAACGTTCCTATGGTTGAATTAAGAGCATCTTTGTTGAGAGTCACATCAGGATTTAGTTCAACGTCTTTTTCCCAAACGCCCTTGGATTCGGCTTCGTAAACATTCTTCATCTTCTTCATAATTTCAAATCGTCGATATTCATGATCTTTAGTGACTTGAGTTCGTTTGAAGAGTATAAATCCAATCAAAGCACCAAGTCCATACCAAACAACAAAATAAATCCAACTTAATGCGATTATGTCCCCGAGTGGATCAACTACAACTTGCAAACTTGCCATGACAAAAAGGGGCAACAGAAACAATCCTATTGCTGTCGTTTTCCTTGTCGTCATAGCATGAACTCCTGACATTGCTTCTTATGTATTCTCTCTTATTGTGTGTTATCGATCACGTGGAGCGCGACCCTTTCGAATGCTTCCATCGATGAGCCCGATTGTAAAACCAGTGTGAAGAATGAAAAGACAAAGAGGCACTCCTAGGAGGTGCTGAATGCCTTTCCTCGAAGCATATACACCCGATATTGCGAGTACAGATGCATAAGCCACGACAGGAAGAAGACCCCATTGGATATTCATAACAAAGAGTCCTATCGTAATGAGAGCACCGAGCAAAGGAAAGAATTCTCGTAGGACAATTCTAGAAGGATGTTTCAACAGTACCTTTGTTCTCCAAAACCCATAGCGATGACTCATCAGATACCAAGATTTGAGAGAAGATCTTCGCTTCATTTCAACAGTTATGAGTGGAGTTCGATAAAGAGTGTATCCATTCTTCAATAATCGCATACTCAGATCGCTATCTTGACTTGTAATGAAGGATTCGTCCCATCCTCCAATCGTTTCCAGAGCACTCCGTAAATGAAGTGCAAAAGCAGGAGTGTTCGTTTTACCTGCCTTTGTAAATGTCGCAAATTGCCCAGGACCTCCACCGAGAGGATTTTGAAGAGTTTCATCGATAAGCGATTCAACGATGGTATTCTTGTGAGTACTTCCAAGAACTTTACAGCCTAATGCTGCAATCGAAGAATCTTGTTTTGCAAGACGCTCCCATTCTGATTTCAAACGCATAAGATGGTCTGGTTTTGAAGAGATATGACCATTGTATTCGAGAACATGAGTGATCTCTTCAGGAAGTTGTTTCAAAGCCATATTTCTTGCATGAGGAACAAATCTATTCTCGTTGTTCAATAGGACAATTCTTGGTCCGTTACTCTTCTTTGATTCCTCAATCATATCCCTCACATGAGAGAGAGTTGAATCAGTAGAACCTCCATCAACAACGAAAATCATGTGTTCATTTGATGAGAGCGTTTGAGACATCAAAGAAGAGAGGCAATTTTTGATATGAAGTTCTTCATTGAACACAGGAATGACGGTAGCTAGCCATGGGTTAGATGCTGCCGCCATACATCGACATCGAAGATGTGGTTTTGACTCTTCACCTTAGAAGCAGGTTGAAAAGCGGTTTATGCATCCATAGACGCATGGACATCAAACCATTGACCTATAATGGCAGAGATGAAGGCATTACAGTCGCATTGTCAACGTTTCTGAAACCTGGCGATGATGAATCGAAAATTTCAGAAGCCATCTTAAATCTCTTTCCTGAGGCTTCATTTGATACACTCGAAGAAGAAACGTTTCCATCTCAACGTAATGCTGTCATTGAGTGTCTCAATTTATCTTTAGAGACCTTCCTCACCCTTATTCGCCAACAGGCAATATTAGATACAGCAATGGATGCTATGGCTAAGAACTTGGACGGGAATTCGACTTCGTTTTCAATTTCAAGACTCGCAGCATTTGCAAATAAAATCGCATTTACCTACGAAGAAGTCCCTCTCGGGGGTTGTTTTACAATACAGTTGCAAGGATTGGGACTTGCAGATTGGATCGAAGCAGTCACATGGCACAATGGTAGACAGGAAATTCCTCGGCAATTAAACGATGATTTAGCAATGCTCCAAGATGGAGAGGCCGCAACTTGGCATCAGTAACCTAATTTCTGAAGATGTTTCACAATTGGAATATCTGCTTCCAACCAATCGAGCTTGAAAGCTTCATCTGAACTGACCCATTTCATTGACTCATGAACTGCCAATGATGACATGTCGAGAGAATCCTTCGTAGAGACGAGAAAAACGTGTATGTCAACGTGTAGGAAAGGATACGTAAATGGCCAAATACCTAACTTTTCATTGATCTCTGAATCTACTCCAAGTTCTTCTTTCAATTCACGAATCATCGCAACTTCAGGAGATTCATCTGGTTCTACACTGCCTCCAGGAAACTCCCATTTCCCTGGTTTGGGCTCAGAATCAGCCCTTTGCATTGCAAGAAATTGAGTTTCAGAATGAAATACTCCCGCAGCAACTTGTATCGATGGGCGATACAGCATGTGTGAAATCACATCGCGGATAAGTTGTATGCCTTCTGATGTTGTAAGATGTGAAGAAGTTGGAAGATGAAGAAATAAACATGGGACATCGACCTCTGAGGCGTCAAGCGCTTGTAGAGTACGATAATAGGTCTCATTGCAAAGATAAGTGCCAGCATCAGAGGATAATGCTGGTTTTATTTTCCACGATTGTAAATCCCAACGTTTCACTTGGACAGGAGTTAGAAGATCCCCGTTTCCGCTGATGGATTCTTCAACAGATTGGCGACCTGAATTATCGGGGATGTTCATATTGAGACGATCTTGAGCTCGAAGTTCAATTCTGGGTTCAGTGCATTCCCCACAGAGACCGAGATGGAGAATAGCATCCCATTCTCTTGAATGTAATTCATCACGTGTCCATGTTGATCCTGCAAGGTCAACTGTCAGGATCTTCTTCTCAACAGAGATTTCACTTCCACCTGGACCGAATGGATTCCTGATTGGGAGGACTGATGGCATTGAATGTACGAGTTTCTCAGAGATATTTTCAACATGTTCTCCAAAGGGAGTGAAACCTGTCAATAAGACTCTTGGCATGACCTGCCCTAGTATCGAATGTTCTTGATTATGATGCAAAGTTGGCAACAGATTCACAAACTAATGGCCCTACCGAGGTTTGAAGCCTATGAGTTCTACAACTCAAACCAAACTTTCACCAATACGATTGGTTCGAGAGATTTGGAGAGAGATATTCCTCGGCGTTGGTCTTTGGGGGGCTTTTCGGCCAATCTTTGCAGCACTACTTGCTGCAATCCCTGGACTCTTCTTAGGACAACACTTCAACAGAAAACATCGAAGAGCCTTTGACTGGAGCCTGCTACAAATTCCATTAGCGCTTACAATCATTCTCTACATTCCACTTTGGCTTTGGTCAATCTATGATGCATGGAGAGATGCAACAATCATTGTATCAAATTCAAAGAAGAATTAAGGCCGCCACAACTGGTCAGAACATGAGAGTTCACCAGACTTCATGCCTTCCATATCTGCTAAATCATCAGCATCAAACTCATTCGGCAAGTTTCCTGTAAAAAATGAGTTTAAGCTTTGTGATTCGACAGCCCAATACATCACAGATTCATCATTATTTGAGTGACCAGGATGATCAGGATCCTCGTGGTCAGCTGGTGAAGTATAGACAAGATTCACAAGACCAAGTAGATGACCAAATTCATGAATCATAACACTGTTTTCAACTTCTTCGGAAGAAGGCCTATTGAACAATCCATTAGCATCATCGATTGAGTCACCAAACAAAGCAATCGTAGAAGCATCAACTGCGACACCTAAGACACTGTCATCGGAATAACTGCCTTGGGGCATGATGACATGCCATCGAAGAGTAGAACCGCTTAACGGTGATTCATCCATCGTATCATGTCCAACGGAACGAACTAAATCCGCGTTCCAGGATGAGGTCTCAGAAAAGGTTTCTTCGTTCAAATTCATCGAAATACCACCTGGTTTGTCACAAACCTGTTCAAGTCGTTGTTTGAGTAAAGAAACAGTACTACTTTCTGGAGCATATCCTGGAGCATAATCAATCTCTACAATCATTTTGGAGTATGTGTCACTTCGCAAACATGCAAGCGTCAAGCCGCCGACTTTGCCCCATGATTCTCCTTCATCCAAAGCATCTGTAATTTCGTCAATACAACCTGCCATAGGCACGGTGACAAGAAGTGAAGCAAGGAGAATACCGAGCATTGATTGTTTGCTCATGGTAATCCCATCCACAGGTGCTTCTTGAATTTCACTAAATCACCATTCCTCTGGCAAATCTATGGGTGAAAAGAGTTGACCAGGACCATTTGCATCTGCAAGTTGTTGACGCACAAGTTGTTCCCAAGATCGTAGAGCAAGAATTCCTTCTATGAGATTCATTTCAGTCTCGATGAGTGTGACTCTTATCAGGGTTGAGAGAATATCCATTCGATCTTGATCAACAATCTTCAGAACTTTCTCGACATCAAATGCTATTTGCGAATCAATGCTCTCATCTGGAGATACGATTGGCCACGGATTCGCAACCTTATCGTTTAATTGTCCTCCAGTTTGTTCGGCGTGTTGCGTTAATGAAACCATCATACCATGGATGTGATGTTGTAAAACCAGAGCAACTTCCACCACAGGCATCGTCAGTTGACCAATGAGATTCACCATGCGCTCTTGCAGCGTAACCATGGCATCAGAGTCAGACATACGAACGCCTCACTGTTTGAATGAATCGATGTATTGCCAACCAAAATGGTTCCATTGTTCTTGCGTCCATCCCTCGGGTAAGCCAGTTGGAGGTAAAGGCGCAGCACCCCTAGCATCTGTTGAAACTGCAGGTATTGGCGCTGGTAGGGCAACTGGTTCTGTAGGTTGCGGGATATCGATTTGAGGCACAATCTTTGCTTCCATCTCTTCGACTACGACATCCGTTTGGTCAGATTCAAATTCTTCATCTCCATACTTCATCTTTCGATACATCACAAGCATCCAAAGGAATGCAGACAGTGAACCAATGGCGACTATGTACATGAAAATTGCAAACTGACTCTCACCAGCTTGTTCTGCAAGAGCATCTCCATCGCGAATAGTCTCTTTCTTTACAATGAGTGGATCAACTGTCATTCGATCCATTTCAACTCCATCGACTGTAACCAGTAGCCTGTATTCCTGAGATTCACCGGGTTCGACTTCAGCGATAATCGGCAGAGAAACCGATGCACTAAGGCCTGCAGCAACAGGAATGGTGGTATTTGACTCCGCATTCCAATTACCACCCTCTACAAGTCGTTGAAGAATAAAGGAGAGTTCTCCCTTTCCACCTTTATTTGCCACACTAATTTCAAGTTCTGATGATGAACCTTGGACTGGGCTTGGATTACTCCATTGAATAGATGTATCTTCATCATCGAAAGAAATGCTAGGGCCAAGGAGAGCTAACGGCCACGATGCAAAGGGTTCTGCAACATTATTGTTTAGCGTAACAAATGGATTTCC
>MDSW01132356.1_pt1 | contig 22209 bp, 21 predicted proteins | sample 811171 | NCBI WGS metagenome assembly MDSW01 (sample SAMN05326641, study PRJNA326480) | marine metagenome | isolation source: seawater | place: Atlantic Ocean: North West | collected 2012 | reverse complement strand
GCAGAAACAGATTTAGATTTAGGACATTATGAAAGATTTACGAACCTTTCCTCATCTAAGTTAGATAGTATTTCTTCTGGAAAAATATATTCAAATGTTCTTAGAAAAGAAAGAAAAGGAGAGTACCTGGGTGCAACTATACAAGTAATACCTCACGTCACAGATGAAATTAAAAATTTTATAAAAAGTGATTTAAAAAAAGAAGATATAGTAATATATGAAATTGGTGGAACAGTTGGAGACATTGAATCTTTACCTTTTTTAGAAGCTATAAGGCAGATCCGTAATGATAGAAAAACTTCTTCATCATTAATACATATGACCTATGTACCTTTCATATCTTCTGCAAGTGAGTTAAAAACTAAACCAACACAACATTCTGTAAAAGAATTATTAAATGCTGGAATTCAACCTGATATTATAATGTGCAGATGTGAAAAAAAAATTGATAAAGAGGCGCTTAGAAAAATATCACTTTTTTGTAATGTTAAAAAAGAAAATGTTATTCCTGCTTTAAATGCTAATTCAATCTACGAAGTTCCTTCTCTTTATTATAAAGCAGGTTTAGATAAAGCTCTTTTGAATGAGCTTGGTTACAAAAAATTTAAATATCCCTTAAATTTAAAACCTTGGGAAAAAGTTGTAAAAAGATATAATTCTACCAAAAAGAAAGTTAGAATAGCAGTAGTTGGTAAATATACTTTTCTCAAAGATAGTTACAAGTCATTAAATGAAGCGTTAATACATGGTGGTATGTACAATAACGCAAAAGTAGAGATAAGTTGGATAAATGCAGAAAATTTTGATAATAAAAAAATTAATTATCAACTAGATAATTGTGATGGCATTCTGGTACCTGGTGGTTTTGGGAAAAGAGGAATAAAAGGGAAAATATCGAGTATAACATTTGCTAGAGAAAAAAATATTCCTTTTTTTGGTATTTGCTTGGGCATGCAGTTAGCAGTGATTGAAATATCTAAAAATATTCTAAATATCAAAGATGCAAATTCTACTGAATTTAATAAAACTAGTAACCCAGTAGTTGGCTTAATGACAGAATGGTCAAAAAATAATATTAAAATTTCTAGAAATATAGATAGCGATAAAGGTGGCACAATGAGGCTTGGGTCATATCCATGCATTATTGAAAAAGACTCTCTTGCTAGCAAGATTTATAAATCAAAAAAAATATCAGAGAGACATAGACATCGCTATGAAGTAAATACTAAGTATGTTAAATTATTTAATAATCATAACTTTGTTTTTTCAGGTATGTCCCCAGATAATTTGTTGCCAGAAATATTAGAATCAAAAAAACTTAATTGGTTTGTAGGTGTTCAATTTCATCCAGAATTGAAATCCAGACCTCAAAATCCTCATCCATTGTTTGTTTCTTTTATAAAAGCTGCTATTAAAAGTAAAAATGAAAAAAATTAATTTAAATAATTTTACAATTTCTAATTCCGATCCATTTTGTCTTATATGTGGTCCTTGTGTAATAGAAAACAGAGATCATACTATTCTTATGGCTGAATCAATTAAGAATATTTGTGATGAACTTAATATTAATTTTATTTTTAAAGCTAGTTTTGATAAAGCAAATAGATCAAATTACCAAAGTGTTCGTGGTTTAGGCATAGAAAAATCACTTGAAATATTTTCTGAAGTAAAAGAATTATTTAGTTGTCCTATAATAACAGATGTTCATAATGAGAATCAATGCGATTTAATTAGCAAAAATAACATAGTTGATATTATTCAAATACCTGCATTTTTAAGTAGGCAAACTGATTTATTAATTTCTGCTGGAAAAACAAATAAAATAATAAATATTAAAAAAGGACAATTTTTATCTCCTTATGATATGCAAAATGTTATTGATAAAGTTCTTGTAACAAAAAATGATAATATTATTTTAACTGAAAGGGGCGTTTCTTTTGGGTATAATAATTTGGTTAGTGATTTTAGATCTATAGATATTATGAAAAAATATGAATACCCAGTTATTTTTGATGCTACACACTCAGTTCAAGAACCAGGAGGATTAGGTAATAGAAGTGGTGGCAAAAGAGAATTTATACCTGTATTATCTAGAGCTGCTATTGCTGTAGGAGTTGCAGGTATATTTATTGAGACTCACGATAATCCTGATAATGCACCTAGTGATGGACCAAATATGCTTGATGTTAAAAATTTAAAATCTTTATTAATTCAATTAAAAAATTTAGATGAAGTATCTAAATCTTAATTAAAAATAAATTTTTATAATGAAAAAAATTAAAGATATTAAAGTTAGAGAAATAATAGATAGTAGAGGAAATCCAACAGTAGAATGTGATATTTTTCTTGAAGGTAATTTTTTTGGAAGAGCTTCTGTTCCATCTGGGGCCTCTACTGGTTCCCATGAAGCGTTAGAATTAAGAGATAATGACAAAAAGCGTTTCAATGGAAAAGGTGTTATGAAAGCTGTTTATAACATTGAAAAATTAGTTAAACCAAAAACAATTAATCAAATATTTAAAACTATTAATGATTTTGATAATAATTTATTAGATATTGATCATACAAAAAATAAATCAATTTTAGGTGCTAATGCCACCTTGGCTCTAAGTTTGAGTTTTGCTAGAGCATTAGCTAACTATAACGATCAGCAACTTTTTTCTTTTTTATCCAATGATAAAAATTATATTTTACCTGTTCCAATGATGAATATTGTAAATGGTGGTTCTCATGCAGATAATAATGTGGATATACAAGAATTTATGATTTCCCCTTTAGGAGCACCAAATTTTAATGAATCAATTAGATATGGCTGTGAAGTTTTCCATTCATTAAAATCAATATTAAAAAATAAAGGTTTAAATACTAATGTTGGAGATGAAGGAGGCTTTGCTCCCGATATCAATTCTTCTGAAGCAGTTATAGAAATAATACTCGAAGCTATAAAATTTACTGGATTGAAATTAGGTGAAGATATTATGCTTTCTCTAGATGTTGCTTCTAGTGAATTTTTTAAAAATGGGAAATATTATCTTAATGGAGAGAAAAAAATATTATCTTCAGAACAGATGGTAGATTATCTTAAAAAATTAAGCTCAAACTACCCTATATATTCAATTGAAGATGGCATGTCAGAAGATGATTGGCATGGATGGAAAATACTAACAGATGAAATTGGTCAAAAGGTACAATTAGTTGGTGATGATTTATTTGTTACAAACATAGAGCGTTTGCAAAAAGGTATCAATAATAAGGTAGCTAATTCAATATTGATTAAGCTAAATCAGATAGGTACTCTTTCTGAAACTTTAGAAGCTATTAATTTAGCAAAAAAGAATAGTTATAACTGTGTTATCTCTCATCGTTCTGGTGAAACAGAAGATACAGTAATTTCAGATTTATCTGTAGCTACATCAGTAGGTCAAATTAAAACAGGATCTTTAAGTCGTACTGATAGAACAGCCAAATATAATCAATTGTTAAGAATCCAAGAGTTACTTGGTGATAAAGCTAAATTTGCAGGTAAAACTATTCTTCAAGATTGACAAAAACCTTTGTAATCTGATTTAATATTGAAATAATTAATGAATAAATCCTTGGCATTAAAAAACAAGATATACTTGTTTTTTTTATATCTTATTTCTCTTTTTATTCTTGTTTATCTTATTTTTTTCTTAATAAATGGTGACAGAGGTATTATTTCTTTTTTTAAAATTAAAAATATAAATTCTGATCATAAAACTAAATTATATAATCTTGAAGGAAAGAATAATTTATTAACTGACAAGATTGCAAGATTAAATCCTAATACTTTAGATTTAGATTATCTTGAAGAGAGGGTAAGAGACGAAACTGGCTACTTAGAAAATAACGAAATCCTTATAAAATTTGATAATTAATTATTGACATTAATTTACAAATTATTTAAAAAAAATTTACAAAAATTTACAAATAATGAAAATGCAAAAAAAAGATTATTTAAGAATTTATGAGAAAATGCTTCAAATTAGAAGATTTGAGGAAAGAGCAGCTCAACTTTATGGCATGGGGCATATAGGTGGTTTTTGTCATTTATATATTGGTCAGGAAGCAGTTGTTGTTGGTGTATTGATGACTATAGAAAACAATGATTGTGTTGTTACAACTTATAGAGATCACGGTCATATGATTGCTCGTGGATTAGAACCTAAAAAAATTATGTCAGAATTAACTGGAAGAAGTTCTGGTTACTCAAAAGGAAAAGGTGGCTCTATGCATATGTTCTCTAAAAAAAACAATTTTTATGGAGGTCACGGCATTGTTGGAGCCCAAGTTCCTATAGGAACAGGAATAGCATTTACTCTAAAATATAATAATCAAAATAATATATGCAGAACATATATAGGTGACGGAGCTATGAATAACGGACAAGTTTTTGAAGCTTTTAACTTAGCTTCACTCTGGAAGTTGCCTGTTTTATACATAATTGAAAACAACATGTATGGTATGGGTACATCTGTAAATAGAGCTGCGGCAGGTAGTGATTTATATAAAAGAGGAGAGGCTTTTGGAATTAAAGGTGATCTTGTTGATGGTATGAACGTATTTAAAGTAATTGAAGCAGCACAAAAAGCTGGAGATTATGTTAGAAAAGGTAAAGGCCCGTTTATATTAGAAGTTCAAACATATAGATATAGAGGTCATTCTATGTCAGATCCAGCTAAGTATAGATCTAAAGAAGAGTTAGATTCATATAAGCTAAATGATCCAATTGAAATAGCATCAGCAGAAATATTAAAGAAAAAAGTAGCTACTAAAAAAGACCTAGAAAATATAAATAAAAAAATTATTGAAGAAATAAAAGATGCTGCTGAGTTTGCTCTTGAAAGTCCTTATCCTGAAGAAAAGGAATTGTATACTGATGTTTATGTTTAATTAATATGAGTATTAAAGTTTTAATGCCATCTTTGTCCCCAACAATGACTGAGGGCAATTTAACTAAATGGCTTGTTAAAGAAGGAGATCAAGTAAAAGCTGGAGATGTAATCGCGGAAATAGAAACTGATAAAGCCACTATGGAAGTTGAGGCAGTTGATGAGGGAACAATAGAAAAATTATTATTTAAAGAAGGAGATCAATCAATTTTAGTTAATTCACCTATTGCAATTCTTTCAAATGCAGATTCAGAAACAAAAAAAAATAAATTAGAAAACAAAAAAATCAATAATGATAATTTAAAATCAAAAAATAAAAATTTAATATATGAAGATAAGGCAAAAACACAAGTTATTAATAAAGAAAAAGAAAATAATAAAGAAAATAAGAATATCATTACAATGAGGCAAGCAATTAGAGATGCTATGGCAGAAGAAATGAGAAAAAATGAAGCTGTTTTTGTAATAGGTGAAGAAGTTGCAGAGTATCAAGGTGCATATAAAGTTACAGAGGGGCTTTTAGATGAGTTTGGATCAAAAAGAGTTATAGATACTCCAATTTCTGAACATGGTTTTACAGGTCTGGCAGTCGGTAGCGCTTTTAAGGGGTTAAGGCCTATTGTAGAATTTATGACATTTAATTTTTCTATGCAAGCAATTGATCAAATTATAAACTCCGCAGCCAAAACCCTTTATATGTCTGGAGGTCAAATTAACTGTCCGATAGTTTTTAGAGGACCAAATGGCGCTGCTTCTCAGGTAGCAGCACAACATAGTCAAGATTTTACCTCTTGGTATGCACATTGCCCTGGTTTAAAAGTTGTTGCGCCTTCAAATGCTTATAATGCTAAAGGTCTTTTAAAATCAGCAATTGATGATGATAATCCAGTCATTTTTTTAGAAAATGAAATTTTATATGGGTATAAAGACTTTGTTCCAAATGATACTAATTTTGAAATCCCACTTGGAGTAGCAAAAATAGCTTTAGAAGGTTCTGATGCAACCATAGTAACTTATTCTATTATGGTATCAAAATCACTAGAAGCAGCAAAAATATTAAAAGAAAAATATGATGTTAATGTTGAAATTATTGATTTGCAAACAATTAAACCAATGGATAAAAAAACTATTTTAGAATCAGTTAAGAAAACTAATAGACTTGTTACAGTAGAAGAATCATGGCCTTTTGCAAGTGTTGGGTCTGAAATTGTTAATTTTGTTCAAAATGAAATCTTTGATTATTTGGACTCACCTATAAAGAAAGTAAATAGCGCTGATGTACCAATGCCTTATTCAAGTGTTTTAGAAAAAAAATATTTACCTCAAGTAAATGACATTATTCTTGCTATAAAAGAAGTTTGTTATATTTAATTATTATATGGCCATAAAAATATTCATGCCAGCATTATCTCCAACAATGACAGAAGGAGCTTTAAGCAAATGGCTTGTTAAAGAAGGAGATCAAGTAAAAGCTGGAGATGTAATCGCGGAAATAGAAACTGATAAAGCTACTATGGAAGTTGAAGCAGTTGATGAGGGGACCATAACAAGCTTAGTTGTTAAAGAAGGTTCTACATCTGTGCCTGTAAATTCTACAATAGCTATATTAGATGGAAATGAAAAAGAACAAGTAAATACTAACGAGAATGATAGAAAAGAAATAAACAAAGAAGATAAAAATAATATATCTGAAGATAAAGATAATTTAGTTCAAAAAAAGAATAATATTTCTAACAAAAGTATAGATTCAAACAATAATATTATCAAAGCCTCTCCTTATGTAAAGGCTTCTGCTAAAGAAAATAAAATAGATTTGACAAATATCGTTGGATCAGGACCTAAAGGAAGAATTATTAAAAGGGATCTTGAAAATAATGCCTTTTTATTAAACGATAATAATCATGAAGTTATCGAACCATCTTCAATTCGTAAAATTATTGCAAAAAGAACTACAAAAACCAAACAAACAGTTCCTCATTATTATTTAACAATAGAATCAAATGTTGACAAACTTATTAATATGAGAAAAAAAATTAACGAATCTCAAAAAAATAAAATTTCTATTAATGATATACTAGTAAAAGCTCTTGCTGAATCTCAGAAAAAAAACCCAAATACAAATGTATCATGGCAAAATGGTAAAATTATAAAGTATAATTCAATTGATGTTTCTGTAGCTGTTGCTTTAGAGGAGGGCTTAATTACTCCAATTATTAAAAATGCTGATAATAAAGGAATAAACCAAATATCTAATGAAATTAAAGATTTATCAAATAAAGCTAAGAAAGGAAAATTATCTCCAGATGATTATGATGGAGGTACAATATCTATCTCTAATTTAGGTATGTTTGGTATCACAGAGTTTTCTGCTATCATAAATCCTCCACAATCTTTAATATTATCAGTTGGTGTAATAAAAAAATCTCCAATCGTATTAGAGGAAGAAATAAAAATTGCCAATATATTAAAATCATCACTATCAGTAGATCACAGAACTTTAGATGGAGCTATTGCTGCAAAACTATTAAAAGATTTCAATGATATTATTGAGGACCCTTTTGACTTATGGTTAAATAGTGAAGATATGAAGGTTATTTAATGAATATACGTCATCCTGAAAAAATAAATAAAAAATCTAATAAGATACCTAATAAACCTCATTGGATTAGAGTAAAAGCTCCAACATCTATATTATTTAAAAAAACAAATAGTATCTTAAAAAAACACAATATCATTACTGTTTGTGAGGAGGCTTCATGTCCAAATATTTCTGAATGCTGGCAAAAAAAGCATGCAACATTTATGATTTTAGGAGATACTTGTACAAGATCCTGTTCATTTTGTAATGTTAAAACAGGTAAGCCAAATTTTGTAGATCATTTTGAACCTATAAAAATCACCAATTCAATTAAGGAACTTGAATTAGAGCATGTAGTTATAACTAGTGTAGACAGAGATGATTTAGAAGATGGAGGCGCAAAACATTTTGCAAAAGTAATAGAGTCCATTAGAAAAGAATGTAAAAATACTACTATTGAAATTTTAACTCCAGATTTTTATAAAAAAAAAGATGCATTAAATATATTATCTATTTCTATGCCTGATGTATTTAATCATAACTTAGAAACTGTACCAAGGCTTTATCCTTCTATAAGACCAGGTTCTAGATATTTTATAAGTTTACAGCTTTTAAGTGATATTAAGAAAAAAAATCCATTAGTTTTTACAAAATCTGGATTAATGGTTGGCTTAGGAGAGAAAAAAGAAGAAATTTATCAAGTAATGGATGATTTAAGATCTGCAAATGTAGATTTTTTAACTATAGGACAATATTTACCACCTTCTGAAAAACATGCAAAACTTGAAAGATTTATAGAGCCCAATGAATTTAATACATATAAAACGATGGCTTATGCTAAGGGTTTTTTGATGGTATCTTCTTCTCCCTTAACTAGATCTAGTTATCATGCATCAGAAGATTTTTATAAATTAAAAAAAATTAGAGAAAGAAAAGTATCAAATAATTAATATTATGAAACAATCAAATAAAGTGATTGAATTAAACCACAAAGCTGCTGATCTTTATAATATAGTTTTAGATATTGAAAAATACCCAGATTATATTCCTTGGTGTTCAAAAATTGAAATTTTAAATCGTAGTAGAAATCAACTGAAAGCAGACATGATAGTTGATTATAAATTTTTTCCTTCACAAAAATTCACTTCAAATGTTATTTTTAATCATAAGGAATTATCTATAAAAACAGAATATATAAATGGACCCTTAAAAGATTTAGACACTTTATGGAAATTTAAAGAGATTAAAAATAATAAATCTAAAGTTTTATTTAATGTTGGTTTTGAATTCCAAAATATGGTTCATCAAAAACTAGCAGAATTTTTTTTCCCTCTTATAGAAAATAAAATGGTAAATTCTTTCATTGAAAGAGCAGATGAAATTTTAAATTAGTTCTTTTATTTTTTTTAAACAAAAATTTATAGTTTTATTTTGTATTTGTTTTCTACTGCCCTTAAAGTTTTTTTTAAAAACTAAAGTCTTATTATTAATAGTAAATCCTATAAATACAAGACCAACAGGTTTAATTTTAGATCCTCCTGAAGGGCCAGCTATTCCAGTTATTGATATACAGATTTTACTTTTACTAATTTTAAATAAATTTTTTACCATCAATGACGCGACCTCTTCACTAACTGCACCATATTTATTAATTATATTTTTAGGTATTTTAAGGATTTTAACTTTTGATTTATTAGAGTATGTGACCAATCCCATTTCAAAAATTTTTGAAATTCCTGGTACATCAGTAAATAATTTAGTAAGTTGACCTCCAGTACATGACTCAGCTAAAGATATAGAAATATTTTCTGAAAGTATTTTATTTATTATATTTTTATATGAAAGCATTAATAATACACATAACAATTACACAATATAAACCTGCAATTATGTCATCTAATAAAATACCATATGAATTAGTTATTTTTTTATCAATATAATTTGCTGGAAATAATTTAATTATATCAAAAAAACGAAATAAAATAAAAATAATCAAAAACATTATTAAATCATTTGTAAATTTAAATAAATCATAAAATAAAAGAATAAAAGTGATTCCAATAAATTCATCTATAACAATTTCTGATGTATCATGTTTGTTTACATAATTTGAATAAATATTAATTAATTTTATTGATAAAATAGAGATTATCACAAAGAAAATTAATAAGTATACAAAATAAATAATATCTAAAAAAATATAATATAGAATAACTGTAAATAAAGAAGCAATAGATCCAGGCATAAAAGGGATAAAACCTATTCCAAATAAAGTAGAAAAATTTTTAGCTATTTTATTCATTTTCTATTTGTATAATTGATTGAACTGCTATTGCTTCACCTTTGCCTATAAAGCCAACTTTTTCATTTGTTGTAGCTTTTATTGAAATTTTTTTAATATCTAATTTAAGTAAATTAGATATATTTTTTTTCATTTGTAAAGATAGCTTGTTAATATTTGGTGTTTCACAAATAAAATTAATATCTAAATTCACAATTTTATATTTTTTTTCGATTAATTTATTTAAGCAAAATTTAACAAATATCTTTGAATTAGCGTTTTTCCACTTTTTATTTTTATTATTAAAAAAATATCCAATGTCATTCATTGAAAGTGAACCTAAGATACTATCACATATCGCATGATAACAAACATCAGCATCTGAGTGTCCAATTAAAGGAGGATGATTAATTTTTAAGCCACATAGAATTAATTTCTTTTTTGAAAAAAAATCAATTTTATGAATATCAAAACCTATACCGCTTCTATTTTCTTTTTTTCTAAATCTATTAAAAAATATCAAATCTTCTTTTTCTGTAATTTTTATATTTGTTTTTTCTCCTTTAATCATTTTGATTTTAGTTTTTCTATTTTCTAATAGAGATGAATCATCTTTTATATCATTATATTTATTAATCTTATGGGCTTGATATATTATTTTATAATGAAATCCCTGTGGAGTTTGTATATTTCTAATTTCATTATTTTTTATTTTGATATTATTTTTTAATTTAATTAAATCGTTATGATAGACATAAGGAATACATGATGAATGTTTCTCTAAATTTTTAATTATTTTTCTTATAAGTAAGTTTGTGATTAAAGGTCTTGCACTGTCGTGTATTAAAACATTTTTTGGGTTATATTTTTTTAAATAGCATAAAGCATTTTTAGAAGAATTTTGCCTTGTTTTTCCTGCATTAGTAAATTTTAAATTATGACCAGGGAATTTTTTCTTTAAGAATTTAAGATATTTATCTTTTTCTTTTTTTTTAACAGCGATAATAATTATATCAAATATTTTTGAATCTAAATTTAATAGAAAATACTCTATAAAGTTCGTACTACCAATTTTTAAAAACTGTTTAGGAATATTAGAACCCAGTCTTTTCCCATCCCCTCCAGCCAACAATATTAGTGCATTTTTCATATATATATACTATTTTTTTATATTTCTATTATTAGACTATTTATTATACATATTTATATGTCCATACAGAAAAAATTTTTTTAATGAATAATTTATCTAAATTTATTGGCTCATTACATTTATCAAAACTTTCATTTTATTTCTTATTAGGTCTTATAATATTAAGTTTTTCTATTACTTTTTATCTTTTGCTACCTAACAATGAATTGGTAAAAGATCCTATCAATCTTCAATATTTATTGTTTGTCGATGTTATATTAGTTTTGATTCTTTTAAGTTTGATTATTAGACAAGTACTATTAATATTAATTTACAGAAAAAAAGGTTATGATGAATCTAAACTATATATAAAATTTATTAATCTATTTACTGCCATGGCTCTTGGACCAGCTATAGGCGTATTCATTATAACCTCTCTCTTTTTTAATCTCGAACTCCGCACATGGTATGGAGGGGCAGTAAAATCAGTTGTTGTTAATTCTAATATAGTGGCAAGAGATTATGAAAATGAAATTCAATCTGAAATTATATCTGATACACAACTTATTATGAGAGAGATTATTAAAGCATCAAAAAATAATGAGGTGCAAATAAATTCTATAGAAAAAGCATTGAATGAATTCATTAATCTAAGAACTATTTCAAATATATATATATTTAATAGATCAGGTGAAGTTTTTTTAAGCTTTAAAGATAAAGAAATTATTAATTTTACTTTACCTTCAATAAATATTTTTAAAATTTTAGATGAAAATCAAGTTTATATTTTTCAACAAAATAGTAATTCAATATCTGCATATAAAAAAATAAATTTTTTAAATGATGTTTTTTTACAAGTTAATAGAGAATTAAATAAAAATATATGGAATCACATTACTGATACAAAACAAGCTTATGAAATTTATACTTCTAAAGAAGAAGAAAGTTCAGGAGTACAAATCACCTTTTCAATGATATTTGTTTTATTTTCATTATGCTTTATTTTGATAGCTATTTTGATTGGATTTAATTTAGCTAGAAGACTTTCTAAACCTATCGGTAATTTAATTGAATCAGCTAATCAAATATCTATTGGTAATTATGAAGCAAAAGTATCAGAAGATGATCAATTTGAAGAAATAAAGGTGCTGCTTTATTCTTATAATAAAATGATTGATGAAATTAAAACAAAACAAAATGAAATTTTATTAAAAAGCCAAGATGATGAGACTAAAAGATTATTTATAGAGGCAATTTTGAGTTTATTGACTATTGGAGTAATTTCTTTGAATAATAAATTTGATATCAATTTATATAATCAGTCATTTTTAAAGATTTTAGGTAAAAAGGATATTGATTTAGATGGAAAAAACTTTCTTGATGTTTTTACAGAATGGAATGATATATTTATTAATTTTGAAAAATCTAAAAGATTAATTGAAAATTTACAATTTGAAGCAACTATCAATAATAATACTCGTAATTTAAATTTAAGAATTATTAAAGAAATAAATAATCAAGAAATATCTGGTTATGTAGTTACTATAGATGATACAACATCAATTATTTTAGCTGAAAAACATGCTGCATGGTCAGATATAGCTAGAAAAATTGCTCATGAGGTAAAAAACCCTTTAACCCCTATTAAATTGTCAGCTGAAAGAATTGAAAAAAAGACAAAAGAAAAATCAATAGATTCTAACGAAATTTTTAAATTAACTGACACTATTTCAAAACAAGTTGATGATATAGGTAAATTAGTTGATGAATTTTCATCTTTTGCAAGAATGCCTGAAGCAGAAGTAAAATTAGATAATTTATCAGAAACACTAAAAAAATCTTTTGATTTATTTGCTGATTCTTATTCTAAAATCAATATGAAGCTATCTTTACCTAATAAGGATGTATTTTTTCAATTTGATAATTTTCAGCTTTCTCAAGCTTTAACAAATATAATAAAAAATGCTGTTGAAGCAGTTATTTTGATTCCTAATCCTTATATTTTTGCTGAATTATCTTCCTTGAATAATAAGATTGAAATAACAGTTGTTGATAATGGCGTAGGAATTGATGAAGCTAAAATTCCAAAGCTTTTTGAGCCTTATTTTACAACTAAAGAAAAAGGTACTGGTCTAGGTCTTTCAATAGTTAAAAAAATTGTAGAAGATCATGGAGGAAGTATTAAAATAACTAAAAACAAAGATATGGCTGGGACAACAAGTTTAATTAGCTTTGAGGTAAATTGATGTCTAAAGTTTTAATTGTAGATGATGAAAATGATATTTGTTTTTTAATATCTGAATTTCTAACTGATGAGTCTTTTATTTGTCAAACTGCGAATGATTCTTCTGAAGCTCTAATTAAATTTAGTAAATTTAATCCAGATTTAATTATATTAGATGTTTGGTTAGGCAAAAGTGAACTTGATGGTATACAATTATTGTCAAAATTTAAAGATTTAAATCCTTTAATCCCTATAATTATAATTAGTGGTCATGGTACAGTTGATATGGCAGTAAACGCACTTAAAAAAGGAGCATATGATTTTATTGAGAAACCTTTTAATAGTGAAAAAATAACTGTTACTTCTAAAAGAGCTATAGAATCAGCTTATTTGATAAAAGAAAATAGTAAATTAAAATCGATGATAACTCCAAATATTCCTATAATTGGTAATTCTAATTTTATTAATCAATTAAAAAAAAATTTAGATAAAATTGCAAATTCTAACTCTAGAGTCTGGATATCAGGAGAAATTGGTAGTGGTAAAAAATTAATAGCTCAAAATATTCATCAAAATTCAAGTTTTGCTAACTCTCTTTGTCATATTATCGATATAAAGAGTATTTCTGAAAATGAATTAAATTTATTTTTTTCTGATCTGGATAAAAATATAAATAATAATCTTTTAACTCAATCTAATAACACGACTTTAATATTAGAAAATATTGATTTTTTAAATATAGATTATCAGAAAAAATTATTATTTTTTCTTGAAAACAACAGTTATTTCTTGAATAATAATATTAGCTTAAAACAAAAAATTATTACTACTTGTGCAGCAAATATAGAAGATGAAATTATAAAAGGAAATTTTATAAAAACTTTATATGAGCGATTAAGTATTATTAAACTGAATATTCCTCCAATTAATATAAGAAGAGAAGATATTGTACCTATATGTGAATATTATATAAATTATTATAAAAAGAATGATAAATTTGATTTTTCTTTTTCAAATACAGCAAAAACAAAATTAGAATTATATGATTGGCCTGGAAATGTTTCGCAGATAATTAATTATGCTGAAAAAACTATAATATTAAATCAAAATTTAGATAATAAAGATTTTTTTGAAATAGAAAATTTGCCATTAGATATGGGGGATTATACAAATCAACAAAAAAAAGAAAATAATTATGAGTTGTCATTAAAGGAAGCAAGAAATAACTTTGAAAAAGATTATTTATTATCGCAAATTAAACGTTTTAATGGTAATATAAAAAAAATATCAGAATTCACTGGAATGGAGAGAACAGCTCTATATAGAAAATTTAAGTCCCTAAATATAGATACTGATAAAAAATAATATTTACATATGAAATCAATTATTTGTGGAGCAGGAGATGTAGGTTATAGTATAGCTGACAAGCTTTCAAAAGAGAATTTTGAAGTAACTGTCATAGATGAGTCTAAAGAAAGATTAAAAAAGATATCTGATTCACTTGATGTTAAAACTTTTTCAGGTGTACCTAGTCTTCCATCAACGCTATCATCTGCTGGAGCCAATGATTGTGATATTTTAATAGCTGTTACAAAAAGTGATGAAACAAATATGATTTGTTGTCAGATTGGTCATTCGTTATTTAATATTCCAAAAAAAATTGCAAGAATTAGACAACAAGATTATCTTAAAGGTGAGTGGTTGTCACTTTTTACTACCAAAAATTTGCCTATTGATGCAATTATTTCACCTGAAGAAGAAGTTGCAAAAGCACTTTATAGAAGGATTAAAACACCAGGTACTATCGACATGCTAGAACTAGCTGATAATAGATTAAAATTACTTGGAATAAAATGTGAATCCCATTCAAAAGTATTAGGTAAAAGCCTTAGAAATCTATCTAATGAATTTAAGGATTATTTAGCCAATATCTTATTTGTATTTAGAGGAAACGAAAAATTTATTGTAAATTCAAATACTATTTTAGAGAAAGATGATCTAGTTTACATGGTTGTTGATAATAACAATTATACTGAAGTTGTTAAAGAATTTGGTCATTATGAAGTTGAAGCACAAAAAATAGTTATTATAGGAGGAGGCAATATAGGCTATTCCTTATCTAAGGCTATAGAGGAAAGTGATAATAAAATAGCAACTAATATAATTGAATATAATAAAAAAAGATCTGAATTTTTAGCAAACAATTTAAAATCTGTTAATGTTACTAACGGGGATGGACTTGACAATACAATTTTAGAAGAAGTAGATATTTCTGAAGCTGACTATTTTATTGCTGTAACTGATGATGATGAAAATAATATATTGTCATCTTTATTAGCTAAAAGAGCAGGAGCAGCACATTGTATTACGTTAATTAATAACAGTTCTTATTCTTCGTTATTAACCAATATTGGAATAGATATAACTATTGATCCAAAACTAATAACCATTTCAAAGATTTTAGAAAAAGTTAAAGGAGGCTTAATTAGAAGTGATTATACAATTGCAGAAGGATTTGGTGAAGTTATAGAAGCAGAAATTTTACCTAAATCTTCATTTTCAAATAAAAATATTAATGAAATAGAATTGCCTAAATCAATAAGAATAGGAGCTATTTTAAGAGAAAATAATATTATTATACCTAATAGTGAAACTGTGTTTAAAGAAAATGATGATGTAGTTTTTTTTGCTGAAACTAAAAGTATTAAAAAGTTAGAAAGTCTTTTATCTATTAGGAATACTTATGCCTAATAATGCATATATAAATTCTAAATATTTAGATTTTAAAGATGCAAAAATACATATTGAAGATAGAGGATTACAATTTGCTGACAGTGTTTACGAAGTAATTGCAGTTCTTAATAACAATCTGATTGATATTGATTTTCATTTTAAAAGATTACGTTTTTCATTAAAAGAAATAGATATTAAATATAAATTTAATAAAAAATTTTTAGTAAAAATTTTTTATAATTTACTTAAAAAAAATAAAACCTTAAATGGTATTATTTATTTACAAATTACACGAGGTATTCAATATAGAGAACACAAGTATGAAAAAAATTTAGTTCCAACGTTAATTATATATACACGAAACAAAAAATTTAATTTGCCTGGAAAAAATTTTTATGGTGTTAATGCAATAACACATGAAGATTTACGATGGAAAAGAAGAGATATTAAGACTGTTAATTTGCTTCCTAATATTATTGCAGCCAATAAAGCTAAAAAAATGAATGCTTACGAAGCTATTTTAATTCATAATGGAAAAATAACCGAAGGCACATCATCTAATATTTGGATCATTAAAAAAAATAACTTAATAACTCATCCTGCTAATTCTGATATACTTAAAGGTGTTACGAGAACCTCTTTGTTAAAGATTATTAAAAAAACTTCACTTAAACTAATTGAAAAAAGCTTTTCTTATAAGCAATTATTAGAAGCAGATGAGGTTTTTTTAACAAGTTCTGGTAGCTTGATAACACCAATAATTAAAATTGATAAAAAGAAAATTAATAATGGAAAAATAGGAAATATTACTTTGAAACTTGCATCAATGTACTCTAAATCATGTATGAATGGATAATATAAAACAGGAAAATATTCACGAAATTTGCTACAATATTAGTAAAAACATAATCTTACCAAAATATAAAAATCTTAAGGAAAATGACATACAATATAAGAATGGCACAGACTTGGTGACAACTGTTGATATAGCTGTAGAAAAAGAATTAAAAAAAAACCTTTTAAAAATTATTCCTTCTTCAAATTTTATTGGAGAAGAAGAGTATGCTGAAAATAAAAAAATTTTAAATTTTTATCAAGAAAATTCTTATTGTTGGACCGTTGATCCAATTGATGGAACTTCAAATTTTGCAAAGGGTAAGGATAAATTTGCAATTATGATAGCTTTAACTCTAAAAGAAAAAATTATATTTTCATGGATTTATAAGCCGTTAGATAATGTAATGTGCAATGCAATATATAATGAAGGAGCATTTATTGATAATCATAAAATACAAACAAAAGGTGTAAATACTTTAAAGGAAGCCTCTGGATCTATTAGTAGTAAATATTGGGATGAAAGTGATTTAGAAAAAATAAAACTGTTAAAAAATGTATTTTCTGAAGTAAAATCATATAGATGTATTGGTTATGAATATGTTGATATTTCAATAGGAAAAAGAAATTTTGCTATTTTATCAAAACTTTCCCCATGGGATCATATACCTGGAATATTGATTGTTAGAGAGTCTGGAGGATCAGATATAGATTTCAATAATAAAAAATATGATTTTACATCAAAAAATAAAAATTTAATTGTTGGGAATTCAAAAGAATTTAATTTAAAAATTTTAAATAAATTAGGAGCTTAAATATGATTATAAAAAATATTTCATTCGTGGGTTTAGGTGTCATGGGTTACCCTATGGCAGGTCATCTTAAAAAAAATGGATACCTAGTTAAAGTATTTAATCGGACTGTATCAAAAGCTCAAAAATGGATTAAAGAATATGGCGGTCAAATGGGAAAAACTCCTGCTGAAGCTTGTTCAGAAGCTGATATAATTCTCATGTGTGTAGGGCGTGATGAAGATATTATTGAAGTCATGGAAGGAGATAATGGGATACTTTCTTCTATTAAGGAGGGTGCTATAATTGTTGATCACACTACTGCATCAGCAGAAATAGCTAAAAAATATTTTAAAAAATTAAAAAAATTAAATATTGCCTTTTTAGATGCCCCAATATCTGGAGGGCAAGCAGGAGCAGAAAATGGTGTTTTGTCTATTATGCTTGGAGGAGAAAGTAAAGATTTTGAAAAAGTAAAACCAGTTTTAAAGTCTTATGGAAAAGCTATTGAATTAATTGGCCCTTCGGGATCTGGTCAAATTGCAAAAATGATTAACCAAATTTGTATCGCAGGCTTAGTTCAGGGATTGTCAGAAGCTATGGCATTTGGAAAAAAATCAAATGTTGATATGGAAAAAGTTCTTAGTGTAATTTCTAAAGGAGCTGCACAGTCATGGCAAATGGAAAATAGATACAGAACAATGCTAGATGGAAAATTTGATTATGGTTTTGCAGTAGATTGGATGCGCAAAGATTTATCTATTTGTTTTAAAGAAGCAAATAAGAATGGTGCTACATTGCCTATAACGAAAATAGTAGACAATTATTATGCAGAAGTTCAAAAAAATGGAGGTAATCGTTTAGACACTTCCTCACTTATGACTTTAGTTGATAAATAAATGTCAAAAAATCTAGCTTTAGCAGTTATTCTATTAATTGCATCGTCTTTTTTTTGGTCAGGAAATTTTTTATCTGGAAAAGTTGCTTTTTTATCTAATCTAACTCCTTTTAAACTTAGTTTTTTTCGTTGGTTATTAGCTTTAATAATTTTATTACCATTTACATATACTCAAATATTAAAAGACATTAATTATTATAAAAATAATATACTTTTAATGACTATAATTGCCATATTAGGTGTCACTATTTTTAATTCTTTTACTTATATTTCTCTGCAAACTACAATGGTAATTAATTCGACACTTATGGCATCTGTTGCCCCAGTAATGATGATAGGTTTTTCGTGGTTAATTTTTAGAACAAAAACAACTAAACTACAATTAGCAGGTATTATTTTATCTCTTTTAGGTGCATTCTCTATTATATTAAAAGGCAATTTCAATAATTTATATAATCTTTATTTTACTCCTGGTGATTTATGGATGTTAGCTGCTGTTATTTCTTGGTGTTTATATTCTGTTTTATTGCGAAAAATTGATAAATCTACTTCTCAGTTAGCAAATTTACAAGTTATGATTATAATTGGTATAGTGTTTATTTTTCCATTCTATATTATCGAATCTTTTAATTCTTCCTATCTTCCATCATCGCGTATTGATTTTGCAATTATTGGTTACGTTGCTATTTTTGCTGGCATTGTTGCTTTTTTTTCATGGAATAAAGGAGTATCTATCATTGGTCCAAATAGAGCTAGTCTTTTTTTGCATTTAATTCCCGTATTTAGTTCATTATGGGCATTATTATTTTTAAATGAAAAATTTGCTTTTTTTCATTTAATTGGAGTGCTTTTTATACTATCGGGAATTATATTATCTAATATGAGATTATCTAATGAACAAAATTAATAAAACTGATGAAGAGTGGAAATCCCTTCTTACTGAAGAGGAATATTACATTACAAGGCAAAAAGGGACTGAACCACCTTTTTCAGGAAAAAATTTTGAAATAACTAACGAGGGTATCTTTAGATGTAAGTGTTGCAATAATGAATTATTCAACAGTTCAACAAAATATGAATCTGGATGTGGATGGCCAAGTTTTTTTGAACAATTATCACCAGAGTCAATCAAAACAGAAGTTGATAAATCACATAATATGATAAGATTAGAAATTATGTGTGCAAAATGTGATGCACATTTAGGCCATGTCTTTGATGATGGACCTCAACCTACTGGAAAAAGATACTGTGTAAATTCTTTATCTATTAAATACGAAGAGCTTGAATAACACATCTTATACACTTCTATTTTCTTCAATAGGACATGCACTTATGCATATGTTTGCAGCATTTTATTTTGTCATCATTTTAACAATAGAAAAAGAATGGAGTATTTCTTATGACCAGTTAATTCGATTATGGTCACTAGGTGCCTTATTGATTGGTTTAGGGGCAATTCCTTTTGGGTGGTTAAGTGATAAATGGTCTCGTTCAGGTACTATGGTCATAATGTTTATTGGTATGGGGCTTGCATCTATTTTATGTGGTTTAAGTACATCTGTTTCTTTTCTATTTTTTGCTTTATCTCTAATGGGACTTTTTTGCTCAATCTATCATCCAGTTGGTATTCCATGGGTAATAAATTCAGCAAATAAACAAGGAAAAGCACTTGGAATAAATGGTATTTTTGGTGGAGTAGGGATTGGATCAGGAGCTTTTGTTGCAGGAACGTTAACTGAATTAGTTAATTGGCAACTCGCATTTATTCTACCTGGCTTTGCATCTATCATTATAGGTTTAATTCTTATTTACTTAATTTTTATTAATAAAATTTCGTATAAAAATTTTTTTATTAGTAATAATAAACAGGATCATTCAAGAAATGAGATGATTTTAATTGCTTTAATTATGCTTTTATCCATGTTTGTACTTGGGTTGTCATTTCATAATACTCAAACAGCTCTGCCTAAAGTATTTGAGATACGAATAGGTAATATCAATTCTATTCAAATTGGATTTATGATTGGAATTATTTATTTTATTTCTGGCGCGACAACTTTTATTGGAGGGCTCATGGCAGATCGGTTTAATTTAAAAGCCATTTATCTTATCGGTATATTTATGCAGTTTCCTTGTTACTTAGGTATTGCCTATATATCTGGTTATTCTCTTGTTATTTTATGCATATTAGCAGCAATATTTAATGCAAGCATACTTCCAACAGAAAACCTTCTTCTTAGTAGATTTACACCTCAAAAGTATCACGGGGTTGTATATGGAATTAAATTCATTTTAGCGTTTGGTTCTGGACCAATATCTGTATTCTTGATCTCTGAGATATACTCTATAACTTTAGAGTTCACTTATCTATTCTTAATTAATGCTGTAATGATGGCTATAGTATCAATATTTATTTTATTCTTGCCAATTCAACCAAAAGAAAAGCTAGCTAATTAGGATTTATCTTTAATTCTTCAAGGTAATTTATAACATCATTATATTTTTCATCAGGTATATCTTTATAAGTCATTCCAAAATGATTTTTTACCTCTAAAGCAACATGAGCATAGGGATTCCTACCTTTCGGATGATTTGGATGATCAGGTAATTTGCCTTTTAAAAAGTCACCCGTTTCTTGAATAAATTTCCAAAGTTTAGAGGCGTTTTCCTTATTCAACTTTATCTAGCTAAAGCCCCCATTGGATCCCAAGGAGCAAGTGCTACTGGTTCCATATTTAAGTATTTTAAGAGTCTTTTATTAAGGTATTTTTTATCAATGACGACTTCATAAGTATATTCATCAAACCATTCATCTGTCATCATCATATATCCTTGATTACCACTCTTCGTTCCCCAACTATTTTCAATTTTCCATTTCGTTGAGTTTCTTTTTTTAATATCTACACCTGTTAAGAGCATAGCGTGTGTCATTTCACTATCACCGTATTCTAAACGAGTTTGTTTATTCATTTTAAAGGATGTTTGAAAAACATTTTCATAATCATAAATACCCATATCCAGAACACCCATATCTCGACTAAAACGTTTACCTACATCACAACCAAACCAAACGGCTTCATTATTTTTAATGGATTCCATTGATGATTTTTTTAGTTCTTTTATATCGACATTTAGATATTTGATTATCTGTCCTTCAACCACATTGCCCAGATACTCAACAGTATACATAGTATTAAATTTTTTATTGTTCATCGGAGCGTGAATTAAACACACTTTATCTTTAATATTAATATCTGCATATTTTTTACAAAAATCTTTTGGCGCCATATCTGAAATTACAATATGTTTATTATCTTTATTTCTTGTAGACCAGTTTATTATATCAGGTGGTTGACCTAGGAACATTGCAAGTAAGTTATAGATTGTCTCCATCATATCTTTTTTAAGTGTACTAGTTTCTTTAGCAGGTTTTTTTCTTAATATAGAAGCAAACTCTCTTAATTTATGTGTAAGAATATAATTCATAGCACCTGACTTACTACTATGATTTGTTTCTGGCATTACATCTTTAGGAACAGCACCGTACTTTTCAATTAAATTAACAAACATATCCCACTGCCCACCGTCTTGAACAGGTGCCTTAAGAAGATGATTAATTAAACGACTTTCATACGACTCATTTCTAGATTTAATAATATTTTCTAAAAAATAATTGGCTTTTTCCAGTTTGTCCCAAAACATGAAGTAGTTTTGTGAAAATTCAAATGTATTTAAATCTAAACTATCTACTACTTGTAAACGCATCAGGTTTAAGCCTGCAAAGCCCCAACATCTACCTGATGCCATTTGATTTGTTGCAGGTAATTC
>MDSW01163299.1_pt1 | contig 22214 bp, 21 predicted proteins | sample 811171 | NCBI WGS metagenome assembly MDSW01 (sample SAMN05326641, study PRJNA326480) | marine metagenome | isolation source: seawater | place: Atlantic Ocean: North West | collected 2012 | reverse complement strand
TTGGTGGGCAAGAAGAGACTCGAACTCTTAAACCTTTCGGTACTAGTTCCTAAGACTAGCGCGTATACCAATTCCGCCACTTGCCCGTGCAGGAGTTATTACCAAATTAAAAGATAATCTCCAAGAAAAATTAAATTAATTTAATTTTAGTGCCTTTTTTTACAATAAAAATTCCAATTATAACAGCAATCAAAGAAATAATTACTTTGGGAGTTATAACTTCATTTAAAATTAAAAATCCTAGAATAACTCCAAAAATTGGAATTAGATAAGCAACTTGAGCCTGAAAAACTAAACCATTATGTTTTAAAATATAAAATCTAAGCAACCATGCAATTCCAGTTGAAAAAATTCCTAAATAAATTAAGGATATTGTGGAGTCTAGTCTAGGATTTAAATTCCATGGATGTTCAAAAAATAAAGAGATCGGTAAAAGTACTATGCTTCCCCAAATTAATATCGATGCGGTGACATTTTCATTTTTTTTATTGCTTATTTTTAAAGTCAATAATCCTCCAATAACATAAAAGCAAGAACCAAACAAAACTACAAGTGCAGAAAAAATATTATTTTTGCTAATTAAAATATTATCTGAAAATAAAAAAACTATACCAGAAAATCCAATTAAAACTCCTAAAGATTTTAGCATATTTATTTTTTCGTTTTTTGTAAAAAAATGCGCAAGGATTGTTGCTGTTAGAGGAGTGCTTGCCATTAATATTGCCGCTAAATTACTTTGAATATTTTGAACACCATATGCAATTAAGTAAAAAGGTAGAACTAAATTAATAATTCCAATTGTTGCAAACCAATACCAATCTTTTGAGAATGCCTCTATTTTAATTTTTTTTATATAACACAATAAAATAACTGGGATAGCGCCAAAAAAAATTCTTAAGAATGCTATTGTAAAAGGTCCATAAGAATAAGTTGCTATTTTGATGTTAAAAAAAGCTGAAGCCCAAATTAGTGCTAAAAGTGTTAATAAAAAATAATCTAATGCTTTGGTTTCCCTCATTCTGAGATTTCTTTCTCAGAACCATTTGTAATTGTCAATAGTTGACTATAAGAGATCTTAAATACACAGTTAGGATGACCTGCTGCGGCAAATATATCTTTAAATCTACTGAGAGAGCTGTCTATTAAAATATTTAATTTTTTTAAATGGGCAACTGGAGCTACCCCACCAATAGAAAAACCTGTGTTTAATTTAACTTCATCGGCATTAGCCATCGAAACATCTTTTTTGTTTAATATTTTTTTTAATTTATTAAGAGAACATCTCTTGTCACCAGAGATTAAACAAATTAAAAATTCTTCGTTAGCCTTAAATAGCAAACTTTTTACTATTGCTCCTACCTCGCATTTTAACGAATTTGCCGCATCTTGCGCAGTTCTAGCTGTATTTTTTAAAACTAAAATATTTAGATTAGGATCAAATTCTTTTATAAATTTATTCACTCTTTTCACTGGTTCGTTGTTTAGTAAATTTTCCATTTTTTTAATCTTTCTAGTGCTGAAGAAATACCTTTAACTATATCTTCAGCGATTAAACCTTTTCCATATTTTTTAGCTATATCTCCATGTAACCAGGTTGCGGCGCAACAAGCTAAAAAAGGACTCATCTTTTTTTTTCCAACTAAACTTACTATAAGTCCACTTAATACATCACCTGACCCAATAACAGCTAGCTCAGGAGATGAATGATAATTTACGGTTATTTTTTTTTTATATGAATAAATAATGGTATTTGGTCCTTTAAGTAAAATATTTGAATTAATTAACTTTCCTGCTGCTTTAACTTTTTCAATACTGCTTGTATTTTTTTTAATTTTTGGAAAAATTTTATGAAATTCAGCAATATGAGGTGTAATAATTTTATCTTTATCTAATAACGAATAGAGTGATTTTAAATCATTCTTAAAACAAGTTAATGCATCTGCATCTAAAACAACATACTTCACCTTTTTAAGAATTATTTTTGTAATTTTTTTTATATTTTTGTTAGATCCTGCGCCTGGTCCAATAAGCATTGATGTAATACTTTCTTTCTTTAAGAATTTTTTTAATTCATTAATGTTATTAATTTCAGCTTTTAAAACTGAAGGAAATTTAATTGAATATACTTGTAAAGTATGTTTTGAGCATATGATTTTAACTGACCCTGTGCCAGTTTTAAGGGCCGCTAATGAGGATAATATAGTAGCTCCAACAAACTCTTTTATCCCACCAAACACTACTACCCTACCTCTACTGTATTTGTGTCCTGATATTTTCTTCCATGGAAAAGTCTTTATCCATAAACTAGGAGAGTTTTCAATTATATTGTACCTATGTGTCTTTTGCATAACTGCCATATAATAAATTCACTTCATTAAATCACCTAGGTTGGTATAGATACAACCATAAAGTTTAGTTAACAGTTACACGTGAAATGAAAAGGGCAAATGAGTGCTAATAAGATTGTAAAATTAATTAAAGAAAAGGAAATTGAGTACGTAGACCTTAGATTTACCGATCCAAGAGGTAAGCTTCAGCATTTAACCATGGACTCAAAAATGGTTGATGATGAAATGTTAAATGATGGAGTTTTTTTTGACGGTTCTTCAATAGCTGGTTGGAAAGCTATAAATGAGTCGGATATGATATTAAAACCTGACCTTGGTAGGCTGGTTATAGATCCATTCACCTCTCATAATACATTAATTTTATTCTGTGACGTTTTAGATGCTGTCAAAAAAAATCCATATGAAAGAGATCCAAGAAGTATAGCTAAAAAAGCTGAAGCTTATCTAAAGAAAACAGGTATTGGTGATAAAGCTTATTTTGGACCTGAAGCAGAATTTTTTGTGTTTGACGATGTAAGATACGCAAATGATATGCATCATACAGGATTTCAAATTGATAGTTCGGAAGGTCCTTATAATACTGGAAAAAAATATGAAAATGGAAACATGGGTCATAGACCAGGTATTAAGGGTGGTTATTTTCCAGTTCCTCCGGTTGACAGCGCTCAAGACATGAGAGGAGAATTTTTAAAAGCTTTGAGAGATATGGGAATTAAAACTGAGAAACATCATCATGAAGTAGCTCCAAGCCAACATGAGCTTGGTATGTACTTTGGAACCTTGACTGATCAAGCTGATAATATGCAGCTCTATAAATATGGTGTTCAAATGGTAGCTCATTCTTTTGGAAAAACTGCAACATTTATGCCTAAGCCAGTTAAAGGAGATAATGGTTCAGGTATGCACACGCACCAATCTTTATGGAAAGGAAGTACAGCTTTATTTTCAGGAAATAAATACGCAGGACTATCTGATGTTGCTTTACATTATATAGGGGGAATTTTAAAACATGCAAAAGCAATAAATGCTTTTTCAAATTCAACTACTAATAGTTACAAAAGGTTAATACCCGGTTTTGAAGCTCCTGTATTACTTTGTTATTCAGCTAGAAATAGATCAGCATCATGCAGAATACCTATAACTTTAAGTAAAAAAGCAGCAAGATGTGAAATAAGATTTCCTGATGCAGCTGGTAACCCTTATTTAACTTTTGCAGCAATGTTAATGGCTGGAATAGATGGAATTAAAAATAAAATAAACCCAGGAAAACCGGTGGATGAAGATCTATACGCAATGCCAGAAGACAAGGTCAAAAATATACCTACCGTTTGTGGGTCTTTAAGAGAGGCAATGGAAAGTCTTGATAGAGATAGAAAATTTTTAACTCAGGGCGGAGTATTTACTGATGATCAAATCGATGCTTACATTGCTTTAAAATTTGAGGAAATTTACAAACTCGAACACACACCTCACCCTATGGAGTTTGAAATGTATTACAGTTGCTAATATTATTTTTTACTTTTTAAGATTTTTTCGTCAGCAATTTTATTTTTATTAACACCTTCTTTAATAGTGTAATCCAAAGTCCCATGTGCTCCAGCTACAACTGCTTTACGTTGTGTTCTAAACAATGTCTTTTCCTTAGCTTGTTCGGCTAATTTGTTTGCATGTTTTCCTAAATGTTTCGTATCTCTCATACAATTGTATTATATACAATTCTCAATTATGCAGCAATATAGAATTAGATCTTAAAAGACTCGCCACAGCCGCAGCGCTCTGTTTCATTAGGGTTTTTAAAGACAAAAGTCGAGGAAAGTTCTTCTTTTTTATAATCCATTTCTGTTCCTAAGAGATACATTACAGCATTAGGGTCGATTAAAACTTTAACACCTTTGTCTTCTATAATCTCATCATTAGGATTAGCTTTTTTCGCATACTCCATTACATAAGACATTCCTGCGCAGCCTCCTGATGCTACACCAACTCTAACGCCAATAATTGGTTCTTTAGCCTTAGACATAATTTCCTTTACTCTATTTGCAGCTCTATCACTTAGTGTAATAACTTGTTTACTCATATATTTAACTCTAACTTTGCAGCCTCCGACATTTTATCTTTATCCCAAGGTGGTTCCCAAACTAAATTTAGATCTACATCAGAAACACCTTCGACTTTCATTATATTATCCTTAACCTGTTTTGGCAAACTCTCTGCTACTGGACAATTTGGTGATGTAAGTGTCATATCTATATTTACTTTATTTTTATCATTTATTTCTATTTTATATATCAAGCCTAATTCGTAAATATTTACAGGAATCTCAGGATCGTAAATTTTTTTTATTTCTTCTATAACTTTTTTTTTAATATCACTCACTAATCTATGCTCTCTGTATTTACATCTTCTTTTTTTTTATCTATCGCGGATGTTAAAGTATGCCATGCTAAAGTAGCACACTTTACTCTCATGGGATACTGTTTAACGCCTGATAGTGACATAATTTTAGTTTTTTGATCATCATCTAAATCTTTTGATTTTATATCTGCTGTATTTCTAATCATATCTAAAAAATCAACTATAATTTGTTTTGCAATTTTTACAGATTTACCTTTTACCAATTCAGTCATTATTGATGTTGAAGCAATAGAAATAGCACAACCGCTACCTTCAAAAGTTAAATCTTCAACTTTATTTTCCTTATTTAATTTTAAGTAAACTTGAACTTGATCGCCACAAAGAGGGTTGTGACCTTTGGCTTGATGTGTATATTTTTCGCATTTTCCATAATTTCTTGGACTTTTTCCATGCTCCAATATTATGTCTTGATATAATTCTTTTAGATCCATTATTTTGAACCAAAAACTTTTCTGCAATTTTCTATTGCTTTACATAATACATCTATATCTTCTTTAGTATTATAAACTCCAATTGAAGCTCTGGCAGTCGCAGTTAGATTTAATCTTTCATGTAATACTTGACAGCAATGATGTCCGGCTCGTATGGCAACGCCATCTTCATCTACAATTGTAGAAATATCATGAGGGTGTATACCTTTTATTGTAAAGGAAATAACTCCTGCTTTATTTTTAGGGTTACCAACAATATTTACAGAATTAATTTTTTTTAATTTTTCTAAAGCATAACCAGTAAGTTCTGCTTCATGTTTCACTATATTATTGATTCCAATAGAATTCATAAATTTTATTGACTCATTAAAAGCAACCACTTCAGCTGTTGGCATAGTCCCTGCCTCGAACTTTCCAGGTAAAGGGGCATAAGATACTTTATTTTTTTTAACTTCACTGATCATTCCTCCTCCCCCAATATAAGGTGGTAATTCTTCTAACCATTTTTTTTTAGCATACAAAATACCAACTCCCGTGGGTCCATAAACTTTATGACATGAAATCGCATAAAAATCACAATCTAAATCTTTAACATCAATTTTTATATGTGGTGCACTTTGACAGCCATCGACCAAAACTGGTACGTTTTTTTTTCTTGCAATTTCAACAATCTCTTTTATAGGCACAATCGTGCCAGTTACATTTGATAAATGAGTTATGGCAATTATTTTTGTTCTTGGTGAAATTAATTCTTTGAACTTTTCAATTATTATATCTCCATCATCATTGATTGGTGCAAATTTAATTATTGCCCCCTTAGCCTCTCTTAGGTAATGCCAAGGAACATAATTAGAATGATGTTCTAAATCTGTCACTAAAATTTCATCTCCTTCTTTAATATATTTTTGACCAAAAGAAGAAGCAACCAAATTTATGGCTTCGGTTGCGTTTTTAGTAAAAATAATTTCATCTTTTGAATTGGCATTAATAAATTTTTTTACACTCATTCTTGTTTCTTCAAATTTATTGGTAGCATTTACTGCGAGCGAATGAATGCTTCTACCGATGTTTGAAAATTCATTCTTATAAAAATAATCTAGAGCTTTTAGAACACTCAAAGGTTTTTGAGATGAATTTGAACTATCAAGATAAGTTAAAGATTTTCCATTAACTTTTTTTGAAAAAATCGGAAATTGTGATTTTATTAAATTAATGTCCATAAATTTGTTCCTCAAATTTAGTTTCAACAAATTTTTTTATTGTAGGGCTTTTAATTATTTCAATTATTTCGTTTAAAAAACCCTTTACTAGCAGCTTAGATGAATTTTCGCGCGTTAAACCTCTAGTCATTAAATAGTGAAGAGAGTCTTCATCAATACTACCTGATGCAGATCCGTGAGAACATTTAACGTCATCAGCATAAATTTCTAGTTCAGGTTTTGAGTTAAATTCAGCATTATCATTTAGTAAAAGAGCTTTGCTTAATTGATAAGCGTCGGTTTTTTGAGCTATGTCTTTAACAAATATTTTTCCTTGAAAAACACCTCTGCTTTCTGAACTTAAAACATTTTTAACTTTTTGATAACTTTTGCAATTTGGTTGTAAATGATTGATGAAAGTTTTAATTTCTTGATGTTCATCTTTACCTAAATGCAAAGCGGACATTATATTACAATTTGCATTTTCACCTATTAAGTCACACTCTATATCTAATTTATTAAATTTTAATCCAGATGAAAAAATAAAATTCAAATAATTAGAGTTAGATGAAAGTTGGTTTTTAACAAATTTATAAAAAAAACCTTCACTTTTATTTTTTTGTAAGTAAATATTTCTAAGTTTTGAATTTTTACATAAATAAATATTTTCGTACGAATTATTTATAAATTTATTATGAGTTTCGTTAATAGTGTATTCAATTATATGTAATTCAGTGTTTTCATTTAGCTTTATTTTACTTTTATTATTTAAAATTTTATTTTTAATATTTTTAAAAAAATAATTATAAATTACTAAAACTTTTTTAAATTTATAATTTTTTTCTACCTCAAGAGAGAATCCGTTATCAGCCAAAGCGTGATTAAGATGTATTAAAGAATTATCAGTTTTTTGATGCTCTAGACTTTTATCGTAAGAATTTATTTTAATTTTATTAATATCCTCATAATTAAAATTATTAGAATATAGATTACCATTTACTAAAAAAATATAATTATGCTCAAAATCTTTAATTAAATCTAATTTATTGATTGTTTCTGAATGGCTTTTACATTTTAGCTCTTCAAAATTATTATTAATTATATTCTTAAAGTCAGAAAATTTCCAATCTTCTAAATTCTTATTAGGAAAGCCAGCAGCCTGAAAAAGTTTCAAGTTTTTAACTCTAAAATCTTTTTCTTTGGTTGTTATTTTTTCAATTTTATCAATTTGATCTGAATTGATCTCAAAATTTTCCATATTTTTAATTTATTTTTTTGTATCCAGTTTTTTCTAATTCTTCTGCGAGCTCACCGCATCCTGTTCTAACAATTTTTCCATCTGATAGAACATGCACAAAATCTGGTTTAATATATTCAAGTAATCTCTGATAGTGAGTTATCACAAGAAATGATTTTTTATCGTCTCTAGACGAATTCACTCCTTTTGCAATAATTTTAAGAGCATCAATATCTAATCCAGAATCAGTTTCATCTAATATTGAAAGATTAGGATCTAAAATTTTCATTTGCAATATTTCATTTTTTTTCTTTTCACCGCCAGAAAAACCAACATTTAATTGTCTAGATAAAATTTTTTCATCTATTCCAAGTTCTGAGGATTTTTCTTTTACTAATTTTAAAAAAGATAATGTATCTAATTCTTTTTTTCCTTTTGCTTTAAGAATAGAATTTAAAGAAGTTTTCAAAAAGTTATTAGTGTTCACTCCTGGTATTTCTAAAGGATATTGAAAAGCTAAAAAAATTCCTTTTTGCGCTCTCTCTTCTACAGAAACTGCTTTGAGGCTTTCACCTTCAAAATTTATTTCTCCTGTGATTTCATAACCCTTTTTTCCTGATAAAACGTTTGCAAGTGTGCTTTTTCCGGATCCATTCGGTCCCATAATTGCATGTAATTCCCCAGGCTTTATATGTAAATTTAAACCTTTTAGAATTGATCTCTCATTAATTGATGCTTTTAAATTTTTAATTTCCAACATTTTATCCCACGCTTCCTTCAAGACTTATTCCTACTAATTTTTGTGCCTCGACAGCGAATTCCATTGGTAATTGTTGTAATACTTCTTTACAAAAACCATTTACAATTAGACCTACTGACTCCTCTTGGTTTAAACCTCTTTGATTACAGTAATACAATTGATCCTCGTTTATTTTTGATGTTGTGGCCTCATGTTCGATTGTTGAAGAACTATTTTTATTTTTAATATATGGCACCGTATGTGCTCCGCATTTGTTACCCATTAACAATGAATCACACTGAGTATAATTTCTTGCATTTAAGGCATTTTTATTTATGTCTACTAAACCTCTATAAGTATTATCAGCATGACCCGCTGAGATTCCTTTTGATATAATTTTACTTTTAGTATTTTTTCCTAAATGAATCATTTTAGTTCCTGTGTCTGCTTTTTGATAATTGTTTGTAATTGCTATTGAATAAAACTCACCTACGGAATTATCTCCCTTCAAAATACAACTAGGATATTTCCATGTAATTGCAGACCCGGTTTCCACTTGTGTCCAAGATATTTTGGAATTCTTTCCCTTGCATAAACCTCTCTTTGTTACAAAATTATAAATTCCACCTTTGCCGTCTTTATCTCCTGGATACCAATTTTGGACTGTAGAGTATTTAATTTCAGCATCATCCAAAGCAACTAGTTCAACATTAGCAGCATGGAGTTGATTTTCATCCCTCATAGGTGCTGTGCAACCTTCGAGGTAACTTACGTAACTGCCTTTATCCGCTATAATTAATGTTCTCTCAAATTGACCAGTTTCAGATGCGTTAATTCTAAAATAAGTTGATAGTTCCATTGGGCATCTAACTCCTTCAGGTATATAAACAAATGATCCGTCTGTAAAAACAGCGGAATTTAATGTAGCAAAGTAATGATCTGTAATCGGAATAACTGACCCTAAATATTTTTTTACTAGGTCGGGATGTTTTTGTATTGCTTCAGAAATAGGGCAAAAAATGATTCCCTTTTCAGTTAATTTATCCTTAAAAGTTGTAGCTACAGAAACTGAGTCAAAAACTGCATCAACTGCCACTCCTGCTAGTTTCTCTTGTTCTTTTAATGGAATACCAAGTTTTTTATAAGTTTCAATTAATTTCGGATCAACTTCGTCTAAACTTTTTGGCTTATCTTTTGCACTTTTGGGTGCAGAATAATAATATAAATTTTGATAATCAATTTTTGGATATTTAGGTTTTTGCCAATTGGGCTCCTTAATGCTTTTCAGTCTATTAAATGCTTTTAATCTCCATTCCAACATCCATTTTGGTTCTTTTTTAATATTTGATATAAATTTAATAACTTCTTCATTTAGCCCTTTTGGCGCTCTAATACTTTCAATATCAGTTGTAAATCCGTACTTATAATCTTTTGCTTTCTCTAGCTCCTGCTGTCTCATCGATTTACTTCTTTTTGTTGATTGTTGTTAACTCTATATACAATGTCCCATAAAGTATTTTTTTCAAAAAAATTATTTATGTGGGTTTCTAAATCATCCCATAAGTTATGTGTTATGCATTTTACTGCTTTGCCATTACATCCTTTTTTTGAACTTTTTTTACATTTTACTGTTTTTATTTTTTCGTCAACGGCTTCAATTATTGTGGATAATTTTATTTCATTCGGTGATCTGCTTAGAATATATCCTCCTTTAGGACCTCTCGAACTTAAAACTAAATTATTTTTTTTTAATCTATAAAATAATTGTTCTAAAAAAGATAAAGATATTCCTTGTCTCAATGAAATTTCTGTAAGGCTTGTAGGTTCTTTAATATTATTTTTTGCTAAATCAGCCATAGCCATTACCGCATATCTACCTTTAGATGTTAGTTTCATAATTTTTGAATATTAATTAACCTTGATTTTATTGGATTTTTTATAGATTCCTACTAGAATAGTCAAGATTACAAAAAAAACGAATTTGAACCACTAAACGTGATATATAACTAATCTTTTTTGAAAATAGTTATCATTATTAATTAATTTATGAAAAACGAAAATAAAGAAATTTTTATACCGGGTCCGAGCGGAAGGATTCAGGCTAAATATTCAAAAAGTAAACAACAAGGAGCGCCCGTAGCTCTTGTTCTTCAACCGCATCCACAGTACGGAGGCACAATGAATAATAGAATAGTTTATGAAATTTATAGTAGTTTTTATAAAAATGGATTCTCTGTAATAAGAATAAATTTTAGAGGTGTTGAAAAAAGTGATGGAGTCTTTGATAATGGACAAGGTGAGCTTTCTGATGCAGCTGCAGCACTTGATTGGATAGAAAAAGAAAACCCAAGCTACAGTCAATGCTGGGTGTCTGGTTTCTCCTTTGGTTCATTAATATGTATGCAATTAATAATGAGAAGGCCTGAAGTAAACAAGTTTATTGCAGTATCACCGCAACCAAATGTTTATGATTTTACCTTTCTAGCACCATGCCCAATTTCTGGATTAATGCTTTACGGGAAAAATGATGAACTAGTACCCGAGGAAAGTATACTAAATCTTAAAAAGAGACTTAGTTTACAGAAAAATATCGAGGTTAAGTTCGATGCAATTAATAATGCAAATCATTTTTATAAAAATAAAGAAAAGGATGTAAGTGAAATTGTTGATAGTTATTTAAAAGAAAAAATTACTATAGCCTAGTTTTTAATAATAGTTCCACCTACACAAGGTTTGTCTACTCCCGTAGTTTTTGGAAAAGAAATTGGTAAATTAAGGAAAGATCTTATTGCAAGATAAGCAAATGCTTGGGATTCTACGAAATCACCATTTATTCCATATTCATCTATCAATTTTATCTTAGAATTCTTTTTTTTAATTTTTTTAAATAAAAATTTATTATTTCTACCACCTCCACATAAAATAATTTCTGCATTATTAAATTTATTTAAATTAAGTGCAGAAATTATTATTTGCGCAGTGAATTCTGTTAATGTGGCTGCTCCATCTTCTAAGGAAAGTTTTTTCACTAATGATAAATCGAAATGTTTTGTATCGAGAGATTGAATTTTATCACTAGCTAATTTTTTTTCTTTTTCATAAAAATTTTTAAGTAATTGACCCAATATTTTTTCATTTACATTTCCTGACTCTGCTATTATTCCATCCTTATCAAAATTTTTATTTATTTTTTCTCTTAACCATCTATCTATTAAACACATTCCTGGACCTACATCAGCTCCTAGCATATCATTAGTGTTTGAAATAGAAGTAATATTTGTTATGCCACCTATATTTACAAACGTTGCATCTTTAATTTTAAATTTAATTTTTAATAATTTATGAAAAATTGGTGTTAATGGTGCTCCGCTGCCACCATTCCTCAAATCATTTTGTCTAAAATTATAAATAACAGTTTTTTTCGTATTTTTGGATAGTAGTTTGCCATCTCCTAGTTGCTTCGAAATTTTTTCTGCTGAATTGTGAAAGATGGTTTGTCCGTGAAATCCTATTAAGTCTAACTCTAATTTACATTCCCTCATAATTTGATGAACAACATCTACATGGAATAAGGTTATTTTTTTTTCAAGTAAATTCACTTTTTCTGCAAAATTCTGTAAATCTTTAAGTTCACTCACCTCTTCTTTAAGTTCGTGAATTGTTTTATAAATTTCCTGGTTGTAAACAAAATATTTGTCTAGAATCACTTTAAATTCATTATCACCATCAGATTGAATAATTGATGCATCAACACCATCAGCTGAAGTTCCGCTCATTAAGCCTAAACTACAATAGGATTTGCTCATAAATTATATTTAATTTAAAAAAAATCTTGTATATTAGAGTTTTAAAGAAGCTTAAAAATTCATGCAAGAAACATTTCTAAAAGAATTTCGAAGTAGAGGTTATTTTAACCAATGTACTGATCAGTCTAGTTTAGATGAAATAATGAGCAAATCTAAAATTAAGGCTTACATAGGTTTTGACTGCACCGCTCCAAGCCTACATGTTGGAAGTTTAATGCAAATTATGTGTCTGCGTCTTCTTCAAAAATTTGGTCATCAGCCAATAGTTTTGCTTGGAGGTGGAACAACCTTAATAGGGGATCCCTCTGGTAAAGAAGAAACTCGGAAAATTCTTGATAAAAAGGAAATAAATAAAAATATTAAAAGTATTGAAAATGTATTTAAAATTTTTTTAAAATCTAAAAATCCAAAAACAAAGCCTATTTTTGTTAATAATTATTCTTGGTTAAGTAAATTAAATTACATTAATTTTCTAAGAGAAGTGGGTAAACATTTTACGATAAACAAAATGTTAACTTTCGATAGTGTTAAACTTCGACTTGATAGAGAGCAATCATTAAGTTACATGGAATTTAACTACATGATGCTGCAAGCGTACGATTTTTATGAACTTAATAAAAGACACAAGTGTATCTTACAAATTGGTGGTTCAGACCAATGGGGAAATATAGTTAATGGAACGGATTTAATTAAAAGAAAAGATAAAAAACAAGCATACGGTTTAACCACACCCTTACTAACAACTTCCTCTGGTACAAAAATGGGAAAAACAGAAAAAGGTGCTATATGGTTAAATAAAAAAATGCTTTCTCCATATGAGTATTGGCAGTTTTGGAGAAATACGGACGACAAAGATGTAATAAATTTTTTAAAACTTTTTACAGATTTAGACTTGTCAAAAATTGATTCTTTTAAGAGTAATCAAGATATAAATGAACTTAAAATTCTTCTTGCTAATGAAACTACAGCAATGCTGCATGGATCCAAAGCAGCTAAAGATTCTGAAATTACTGCAAAAAAAACTTTCCAGGATAAATCTGTCGGAAAAGATCTTCCAACGATAAAAATTAAAAAAAATGAAATTACTAATGGAATAAATATATTAGATTTGGTTATTAGAACAAAACTAGGAAATTCAAAAGGTGAGGTAAGAAGAATGATCAAAAATAATGGTCTAAAAATCAATAATGAAACTGTAGTTGATGAAAATAAAATATTTTATGAAAGTGATTTTGATAAAGATGACAGTATTAAAGTTTCACATGGGAAAAAACAACATGTTATTGTAAAAATTACTTAGTTTCTCCCTTTTTTTTCTTTTTCATTTTTTCAACAGCTCTCACGATAAATCTAGGTGTTAAAGTTTTAATTGGATTAACTGTTGTTTTTATATCCTTTGGTGGACCTTTCATTTTAAAGCTTACTCCCACAACTCCTTCGCCAGTTTTTTTTCCTACTAAAATATCACCTACTAAAGGTATTGAAGCAATTATTGAATTAAGTTTTGTTGCGGGCACTAAGGTACCTCTTAAACTAACAACTTTTCCCTTATCTACATATCCGCTAAGTAAAATTGATACTGCCGGCCCCATAGCAAGGGCATCTTCAATATTCATTACATTACCCTTTGAGTTTGATCTCATTTCAAAAGAATCAAAACGAATACCCTCGCCACTCAAAGTATCAGCAATGCCTTGTAAAGATGCTAATGTTAACAGTTGTGCGAGAGCAGGAACTTTTGAAACTTTAAAATCTGTTATTATTAAATTTGAATTAGTGCCTGCATCAGAAATAGTTGCTTCATATTCTAACTTTCCCTCCTCAAAACCTTTTATAAAATCAAAGTTTTTTATAAAAGGTCTAGCTCTATCTGAAATCACTTGAAGAGTTTTCTTGTTATCATCAATTTGGTAAATTGACATTTCAACAATATCGTCTTTTGAAAATTTTCCTTTTAAACTTAACTTATTATACGAACCTTTTTTAACAGAAGCGATCATACTAAAATCCGAAACATCATCATTAGTCCCCGTAATCACTCTATTAAAGTCAACTTTTACTTCGCTGCTAAAATTTTTACTTAATGTTTTTTTATCATCAGTTTTGTACAAAGATTTTAAAAGTGGTTCTGCATCAAATAACTCACCAGAAATAGTAATATTTTTGTTATTATTTTTTATAATATTGAAATCATTATTTTTAGTACTATTAACAAAAGTTTTAATCTCTATTTTTTTTATATCTCTAATCTCAAGTTTTTTATTTAATTTTATATTATCTAAAAAAATTTTTGAATTTTCTGAGGAATATTCAAATTTTCTTATTTCGTTAAATTTTTTTCCTATATTCACATTAAAATTTAAATTTGCTTTAGTATTTTCTTTCTTAAAATAATTTAACTTTGAAAAACTTAAGGAAAGATCGTATAAACTAATTTTTCCATCAATGTTAAAATTTTTATCTAGATGACCATTATAATCCAAATTAAAATTTTCAAAATGTTCATTAAATTTAATCAGACCCAATAAACTTAAATTTTTGTTCTTATCAAAAATTATTTCTGAGTCTTTTAAAATTATTTTAGAATTATAGGATGGTAAATATTGTTTAATATCTTTAATATCTTTATGCTCTAAATTAAGTTCGGTGATTTTTCCTTTAACTGAAAATTCTTTGTTTTCAATTTTAAATTTATCATTTAAAGATAATTTAATTAAAGTTTCTAAATTAGACGTTAATTTTAAATTTTCTATATTATTTAGTTTAATTCCTAGTAAAGATGAGATTGTTTTTATTTCAGAATATTTTGAAGTACCATTAGTTCTTATTTTTGAATTTATTATTTTTTTCTTATCTAAAAGATTTATATCTATAGAACTTTCCCGCAGATCTAAATTTAGGACATTGCCTTTGTTTATAAAAAAATTAATTTTTTTGTTTTTATTTGATTTAAAAACATATTTTATATCAGTTGATAAATCATAAATTTTAAAATTTTTATTTATATTTAAGTTAGAATCCAAAAGCTTTGCATTAATCTCATAATTGTCTGCTAAACTTCCATCTGGGTTGAACGGAATTACAAATTCTCCTTGTAAATTTCCTGATGAAAATACTTTATTTAATTTTTTATTAAAAAATCTAGGGAGAAATGCTTCTGAAATTTTTACTAAATCTTTAATATCATTTTTATAAAATGCTATTTCTGCTCTTTTAAGTAAAAAATCAGAAGTAATAAAAGACTTTAAAGGTAGGAACAAATCTATCTTTGATAGAATTATTTCATTGCTTTTAATCAAAATTTTTGGGTTTTGTAATTTTACTGCTAGATTTACCTCTTTAATGTTTAGATGTATTTTTGTGTTTTTAAATTCTAATTTAGCAAATTTAGAAACCTCATTTGCTTTTCCCTTTATTAGGCTATCAAATTTATCTGTCTCTATTCCAAAATAACTAAGATAAAATACTATTAAAGATATTAAAATAAATATCGTAATAAAAAATCTTGAAAAAAACTTACCCATAATTATTTTTTTCCTTTTTTCTTGTAAACAGCTATCTCTAAAAACTCATCAATATCTCCATTTAATACGCTCTCTGGATCAGTATTTTCTAAGCTATTTCTTAAATCTTTAACTAATTGGTATGGCTGTAAAACATATGACCTAATTTGGTGACCCCACCCTATATCCGTTTTTGATTTTGCAATATTTTCTGATTCTTTTTCCTTCTTTTGAATTTCGTGCTCATATAGTCGAGCCTTTAACATATTAAAACAAGTTTCCTTATTTTTATGTTGGGATCTTTCATTTTGACACTGAACCACAATGTTGGTAGGCAAGTGAGTAATTCTTACTGCACTGTCAGTAGTGTTAACATGCTGACCTCCGGCCCCGCTAGACCTATAAGTGTCAACTCTTATATCTTTTTCTTGTATATCAATTTTAATACTGTCATCAACTACAGGATAAACCCAGACACTAGCAAAACTTGTGTGTCTTCTCGCTCCTGAGTCAAATGGTGATATTCTTACCAATCTATGAACTCCGGATTCAGATTTTAACCAACCATAAATATAAGATCCTTTAATTTTAATCGTGCTAGATTTGATACCAGCTTCTTCGCCTTTATGCTCACTAATCAATTCAAAACTAAAATGTTTTTTTTTCTATCCACTTAGAATACATTCTTCTTAACATCTGAGCCCAATCCTGACTTTCTGTTCCGCCTGCTCCAGCATGTATTTCTAAATAAGCATCTAGATGATCATTTTCTCCAGATAAAAAACACAAAGTTTCTGCTTTTTTTATTTTTTTAAATAATAAATTTATTTTTTCTTCACAGTCCTTTTCTACAGATTTATCATTTTCCTTTTTTGCTAATTCTAATAACTGCTCTAAATTTTCGATTTCAGTAATACTATAATTATAATCTTGAAGTATATTTTCTATAAACTTTTTTTCTTTAAGTATTTTTTGAGCTACTATTTTGTCTTTCCAAAAATTTTCGTCGAGAATCTTTTTTTCGAAATTTTTTATTTTTTCTTCAATTTTATTTTGTTCAAAGATACCCCCTAACATTACTCATAATCTTTTTTGTTTTAGTAATTGTATCTTTTAAATCGCTCATGGTTAGTAAAATTTTAAAATTTTATCCTCTTCTTTAGAATCAATATTTTCCAATTTATCCTGATTAGTTATTTTTTCAAGGCCAGCTATAAAATTATCATTTTGTTTAAAAGATTCATATATCACCTTTTTTGATTTTTTATTTGCAGGTAATCCAGTTTCTACATCAACCATTACTAGATTTATGTTTTTAGGAATTTTAAAAGGGTGATCATCTCTCTTTTTTACAACATTTTTCACAAAATTCTTAAAAATTGGTAAAGCTGCTTTAGCTCCTGTCTCGTATTTTCCTAAGCTTTTAGGTTCATCAAAGCCAACGTAAACACCTATTACTATCCTTGAAGTAAAACCTATAAACCAAGCATCCATATTTTTATTTGTAGTTCCAGTTTTTCCTGCAAGTACTAAATTTAAGTCTCTTAACTTTCTGCCTGTGCCTCTTTTAACAACTCCTTCCATCATAGATGTTATTTGATAAGCTGTTTCAGGCAAAATTATCTGCTCCCTATTATCTTTTATCTTTGGAATTTCATTTTTTAAATATGATATTTCTCTACAACCGATACAATTCCTCTTGTCTGCGTTATAAATTGTTTTACCTCTGCGATCTTGAATCCTATCAATAAAAATTGGAGAAACCTTTTTGCCACCATTTACAAATGTGCAGTATGCATTTGTAAGTTTTACAAGAGTAGTTTCTGCTGATCCTAGTGACACAGATAAAAGTTCAGGAATATCATTATATATACCGAAACTATTTGTAACTTTTGAGATTTTTTCAAGACCTACTTTTTGTGCCACTCTCACTGTCATCAAATTTCTAGACTTTTCTATTCCAGTTCTTAAAGTAGAAGGACCGTAAAATTTTTTACCATAATTTTCTGGTTTCCATGTTTTTAATCCCTCTCCTTGTTCTATTACAAAAGGAGCATCTAAGACTAAAGAGGATGGGTTAAAACCATTTTCTAAAGCTGCTGCGTAAACAAAAGGTTTAAATGCTGAGCCAGGTTGTCTCTGGGCTTGAGTGGCTCTATTAAATTCACTCAATTTAAAGCTAAACCCTCCAGCTAAAGCTAAAACTCTTCCTGTGTGTGGATCCATAACAACTATTCCACCATTAATTTTAGGTAATTGTTTTAGTTCCCATTTTTTTTCTGAAATTTTCTTTACGTATATTATGTCGTTGAGTATTAAAAAATCTTCAAAACTTTTTTTTCTTGTCCAGCTAGCAGAATTAAAACTTATATATCCTATTTCTTTGTCTTCTGTCTCAATTGTAATCTTTAACTTATTTATTTCAATTACTTTAGCTACCTTCCAATCTAAACTTTTGTCAGGAATGAATTTAATAATATCTTTTTTCCATTTTTCTTTTTTAATATTTGTTAGCGGACCTCGCCAACCATGCCTTTTATCATAAGCCTCAAGCCCTCCTCTTAATGCTTTCATTGCTTGAATTTGATAAAAGGAATTTAATGGTGTTCGTATAGATAAGCCTCCTTTATATAAATTGTCATATCCATAATTATCACTTACTATCCTTCTTACTTCTTCAGTATAAAAATTAGCTTCTTCTAATAGCTTTATCTTTCTTTTTTTTGTTATTATTTTCTTTTTTTTTAAATTTTCATATTCTTTTTTTGTTATATAAGAATTTTCATATAAGTTTTTTAAAACAAAGTTTCTTCTTAATTTTGCTCTATCAATAGATTTATAAGGATTATATTTGCTAGGTGCTTTTGGTAAGGCTGCAAGAAGGGCAGCTTCTTGGTAATTTAAATCATTAACAGCTTTATCAAAATATTCTAAACTAGCAGCTGCTATTCCATAAGTTCCTTGTCCTAAATATATTTGATTTAAATAAAGTTCCATAATTCTTTCTTTTGAATAAGCTCTTTCTATTCTAAAAGCTAAGATAGCTTCCTTAATTTTTCTTGTCATTGATACTTCATTCGTTAATAAAAAATTCTTAGCTACTTGTTGTGTAATTGTAGAAGCTCCTTCTAATCTCTTATTTGTAAAAATATTTCTTGTATTTTTAATAACGGCACGAGTTACACTTTTTGCATCAACCCCAGGATGTGAAAAAAAATTCTTATCCTCTGCTGATAAAAATGAATTTATTACAATTTTTGGTATAGACTCAAAAGGAATAAAAAGCCTTTTTTGAAGGGCATATTCTGCTATTAATTGACCTTCCCCTGAATGAACTCTGCTTGAAATTGGAGGTTTATATTTTGATAGTATTTTATAGTCGGGTAACTCAGAAGAAAAATACCAAAGAACTGCAAAAATAGCTAAAAAACCTAAGAATAAAATGGCCAGTATAAATCTTGATGCTTTTTTTAACAAAACTAACATAGTTTATAGAAAATAATAGAATTTTGGCTTTCTCAAGGCATTTTACATTTATTGATTAATCTTCAAGCTAGAATTGCATGTATTTATTAACAATTTTAATATACTGTAAGAGAATATTTATTAAACAAAATTTTTATTATGAACACATTTATCATTACAAACAGGAATAATAATTCATGCAAAAGAACTTATATATTGATGCATCGCATCCAGAAGAAACTAGAGTCGTTCTCAAATCAGAAAATCATATTGAAGAATACGAATACGAAAATAAAAATAAACTTTATTTAAAAAATAATATCTATCTAGGAAAAGTTAGTAGAGTTGAACCATCACTTCAAGCAGCTTTTGTAAACTATGGAAAACAAAGGCATGGGTTTCTAGCATTTAATGATATCCAGTCAGATTATTACCAAATTCCACATGACGACAAGGAAAAACTTAAAAAAGAAGAGGAAAATTTAAGAATCGAACTTAAAGAAAAAAGCAAATCAGTTGAAGAAAGTACAAAGCCAAACGAAGACAGTTTAGAAAGCTCTCCTAATGAAAATAATACTGAACAAAATATACAAAAAGAAAAAATAAATGCACCTGATGATAAAAATAATCAGTTTAATGAATTAAAAAAAAGATATGGCATAAGAAGATATAAAATACAGGAGGTTATAAAGCCTGACCAAATTGTTTTAGTTCAGATTCTAAAAGATGAGAGAGGAATGAAAGGAGCTGCCTTAACTACTTTTATATCTTTAGCAGGTAAATATAGTGTCTTGATGCCAAACACATCTAAAGGAGGAGGTATTTCAAGAAAAATTGTTAATTCTGATGATAGAAAAAAGATAAGAAATATTCTTCAAGAAATTCAAATACCAGAAAATATGGGATTAATCGTTAGAACAGCAGGTTTAAATAAAACAAAAAATGAAATTGAAAAAGACCTTTTTAATACTATTTCAATTTGGGAAAATATTAGATCTAAAGCTGTAGAGTCTATTGCTCCATCTTTAATCCATGAGGAAGGTGATGTAATTAAAAGAGCTTTGAGAGATTTATTTGATAATGATACAAAAAATATAATTATTGAAGGCAATGAAGGTTATCAACGTGCTAAAAATTTTATGAAACTTTTAATGCCAGAAAATATTAAAAGAATAAAAAAATATAGGGGGAAAATACCACTTTTCCATAGTGTTGGAATTGAAAAAAGTTTAAATAGAATTTTTGAACCAACTATAAAATTAACATCAGGTGGATACATAGTGATAAATCCTACTGAAGCACTAGTATCAATAGATGTTAACTCTGGTCAATCAATTAAAGAGGTAAATATAGAAAAAACAGCTGTTAAAACTAATATTGAAGCAGCAGAAGAAATTTCAAGACAAATAAAAATTAGAGATTTGTCTGGTTTAATTGTCATCGATTTTATAGATATGATGAATTTTTATAACAAAAAAATGGTAGAAAGAAAGTTGAAGGAAAAGCTAAAAGAAGACAGAGCAAGAATTCAATTTGGAAGAATTAGTAATTTTGGTCTTTTGGAAATGACACGACAACGATTAAGAGAAAGTTCAGTTAAATGGAATATGAACTTATCTATAGATTCTTTTGCTCTAAAAATACTAAAAAAGGCTGAAGAGTCAGCATTTACCAATAAAGCTAAATTTATAAATATAGGTATCCCTGAAAAAGTCAAAACTTTTATAGAAAAAAACCATGATAAAGAAATTAAACATTACAAAAATAAATATAAACTTGATTTCAACTTAATTGCAGAAAAAAATATGATACTTCCAGAATATAAAATTGAGCTATTAAATAAAAATAAAAAAATAGTGCAAAAACTTGAAAATATAGAAAAAGTTGAAAAAAATTCATTTATTTTTAAACATTCACATAACCCAAAGAATAAAAAATTTAGAAAAAATTTTTCGAAAAAAGGAAGATTTAAAAGAAAATTTGGTTATGAAAACAAAAATAGAGAAAATAAAAAATTTGTAAATTATTAAAATTAAATTAAATTTTTTTCTGGCGAGGACGGACTTCCATACTTTCTTTTTTTCATTCTTATAGCTTTAAAAGCTTTTCTTCCTGCTATAACTGCATGTTTCATGGATTCAGCCATTAGAATTGGATTTTTTGCTTCAGCAATAGCAGTATTAATTAAAACACCATCACAACCTAATTCCATTGCAATTGTTGCATCTGAAGAAGTCCCCACTCCAGCATCAACTATTACTGGAACAGAAGATTGTTCTTTAATTAATTTTATATTTATTTCATTCTGTATACCAAGGCCTGAACCTATAGGAGCTCCTAACGGCATTATTGCGCAAGCACCGGCGTCTTCTAATTTTTTTGTCATTATTGGATCGTCAGTGCAGTAAACCATTACTTCAAAACCTTCTTTAACTAAAACTTCTGTAGATTTTATTGTTTCTATCATATTTGGGTATAATGTTTTTTTATCTCCTAATACTTCAAGTTTAACTAATCGCCAACCTCCCATCTCTCTAGCTAGTCTTAATGTTCTTAGAGCTTCCTCGGATGAGTAGCATCCAGCTGTGTTCGGAAGGTATGTAATAGATTTTGGATCTAGATAATCCATTAACAAAGGTTCATCTTTATTTAAAATATTTACTCTTCTAACAGCTACTGTAACTATATCTGCGCCAGAAGCTTTTACTGCTTCTGCAGTTTCTTGAAAATTTTTATATTTACCCGTTCCCACTATTAGTCGAGAATTAAAATTTTTATTAGCTATAGTAAAAGTATCTTCCATAAAAATTTATCCGCCACCAATAAATTGTACTATTTCAACCTTATCATTTTTATTTAAAATTAAATTAGGATATTTATTTTTTTCCACAATCTCACCATTTACCTCTACTGCTACTTTATTCTTTTGAATTTTAAGCTTATTTAGCAATTGATCTAAGTTAGTCCCGTTATTAATTTCATAAGGATTGCCATTTAATTGTATTTTTGCCACATTTAAGTTATTCATTTGAATTATTTTAACTTATTTAAATGACAAAAAAAATACTAAT
>MDSW01001806.1_pt1 | contig 22215 bp, 15 predicted proteins | sample 811171 | NCBI WGS metagenome assembly MDSW01 (sample SAMN05326641, study PRJNA326480) | marine metagenome | isolation source: seawater | place: Atlantic Ocean: North West | collected 2012 | reverse complement strand
CTTCTACTTCTTTTTTTTTATTACTTGATTCATTAGTACTATTATTATTATTATTATTATTATTATTATTATTATTATTATTATCATAATTTTCTATTATTGGTGTAAGTAAATCTTTTTTTTTATTTTGAATATTTTTTATTATTTCTCTTGATGTTAATCTATTAAAATTATAAATATTTTCAAAGTTATTCATTATAGAATTTTAATTTAAAATATATATATATATTATTATATAAATATGAATAATTTAATTATAAATTCATCTACTAAAACTACTAATAATTTATTTATAGAACATGTTTTTTTAGAAGATTTATTTGATAATAATACTAAATCTAATGAAATATTAAATAAAAATGAAGATAATTTTTATAAAAAAATACCTAATAAATTTACTGATAAATTATTTTGGTTAAAACATACTAATATTAATTGTTGGTATTGTAGTTGTATTTTTAGTAATACACCCGTATTTATACCTAAAAATATAGAATATGATAATAATGATATTTTATTTTATAAAACTTATGGTTGCTTTTGTTCTTTTAATTGTTGTATTAGTTATATAAATTTAAAATACCCTATAAGTGGTGATTTACATAATAATGTATATAAAAAACAAATGTTATATAAATTATATACTAATTTTTATCCTGATAAAAAAATAACTGAAATACTACCATCACCTGAACGTAATTTACTAAAAAAATTTGGAGGGCATTTGACTGATGAAGAATATCAGAATAAAATTGCCTTTATAAAAAATATAGAATAATTGGTAATATCTACAACTATAAATTATAAAAAAAAATCTATTTTTATAATAGCAAATATTTTACTAGATGTTTTCTTATCCTACTTATTTAACTATTATTTAGTAAATTACTATATTTATTTAATTCAATAGATTTATTATTTACAGACCAATCTATTTTAAATCTTGGTATTCCATCGAGGTTTTGTTTACCACTAATAAATTTAATATTAAATCCTTTATCTTTTAAAGTTTCCATTATTTTACCATATATTAATATTTTTAAATCTTTTAATGGATAATTTATATCATGATAAATATATCTTAATTTAACTATAGAATAATCATTACCTTTATTAAAATCATTCATAATATTTTTTTTTATTTTTATTAATTCTTCTTTAATAGCTGATTCTATTTGTATATCAAGTCTATTATTTTTTCTTAATTTATTAATATCCATATTAAACATTTTTTATTTATTTTAAATAAAAAATATATTAATAATATAATATAATATATTTTTATATTTTTATATTTTTATATAGTTTAAAAATTATATAATTATGAATTTATATGAAACTTTAACTGATAAAAATTTATCTAGACTAAATATTTTGCCTATACAATATGATGATATTTGGTCTTTTTATAAAAAACAAATGTCATTATTTTGGACAGCAGAAGAAATACCTTATTCTAATGATTTAAATGATTGGAAAAATCTATCAGATAATGAAAGATTTTTTATAAAACAAATTCTTAGCTTTTTTGCTACAGCTGATGGGATTGTTGTAGATAATTTAGTTGATAATTTTATAAATGAATTTGAAATAATTGAAGTTAAATATAATTATACATGGCAAGCAATGATGGAAAATATACATACAGAAACATACAATTTATTATTAGATACATTAATATCAGATAGTAATGAAAAAAATAAATTATTAAATGGCATTACTAATAATAAATATATAAAAAAAAAATCAGATTGGATTAAAATTTATTTTAATCAAGATATACCTATTGGGAAAAGATTAATTGCTTTTGCTATTGTAGAAGGTTTATTCTTTTCTGGATCATTTTGTAGTTTATATTGGTTAAAAGATAGAGGGTTATGCCCTGCATTAACATTTTCTAATGAATTAATTGCAAGAGATGAAGGTATGCATACTGAATTCGCAGTTTTATTATATAATAAATATATTATTAATAAACAAGATGAAATTGATATACATAATATGATAAAAAAAGCTGTTGATATTGAAATAGATTTTATTACAAATGCTATTAAAGAAAATCTAATTGGTATTAATTCCGTATCTATGTCTAATTATATTAAATATGTTGCTGATAGATTATTATTACAATTAAATTATAGTAAAATTTATAATACTAGTAATCCATTTGATTTTATGAATAAAATTAATATTGATCTTAAAGAAAATTTCTTTGAAAGAAAAGTATTAAATTATAGAAAATATGGTATTAATGAATTAAAAAATGATAAATTTTCTTTGGATGATGATTTTTAAATTTGGATTATATCAACTTCTTTTTGTTCTGATAATAATTTTACTAAATTATCATTCTTATAATTATTTATATAATATATTTTTTTTATACCCGAACATAATAATAATTTACAACAATTTAGACATGGATAATGGGTTATATATGCTTCTGAATTATCTGTTGATACTCCTCTTTTTGAACAATCTGATATACAATTTGCTTCCGCATGCATAGTACATTGCTCATGGTTATTTCTTACTATACTTTTATGTTCACATCCAGATAAAAAACCATTATATCCTGTTGATATTATTCTTTTATCTTTTACTAATATACAACCTACATGTAATCTATCACAACTTGACCTTAAAGCCGTTGTTTCAGTTATTTTTTTAAAATATTCTGTCCAATTAATACGTTCAAATTTATTTATAGGAGAAGGACAAACTCTCATATGTGGCAACGAAGGTGATCCCTCCATTATTATTTTATAAATATTATTTAATTATTAATTTAAAATAAATAATATATTTCAGTAATCATTAAAATATTTGGTTTTTTTATTTTTTTTTTTGGTTTAACTGCTTTCTTTTTTGGTTTAACCGCTTTTTTTTTTGGTTTTACTACTTTCTTTTTTGGTTTAACTGCTTTCTTTTTTGTTTTAACTGCTTTCTTTTTTGGTTTAACTGCTTTCTTTTTTCTTTTTGGTTTTATTTTTTTTGATACTCTTCCACCTGATGAACTCTTTAAAAAATTTATAAATATTTTGGTAGCTTTTTCATTTCCTATAACAAATTCCTCTAATTTTACCATCACTTCTTTTAATTCATTATATTCTTTTAAGTTATCTTCTTTTTCTATCTCCAATTCAATTATTTTTCCCTTTAATTCATTTATTTCATATATTTTATTATTAAGAATATCCTCTCCTGTTTTTATATTATTTTTAATTTCTTCTTTAAGTTGATCTATATTTTTCTTTTGAGAGTTTGATATATCTTTATAATCTGATAAAATGTTATTAGATATATTCAATCTAGTTAATGCGTCAGCTTTTTCACTATTCAATCTTGTATATTTATTTTTTTCTTCCTCCAATTTGATTTTATTATCCTCAATTTGTTCTTTTAAGCCATCTATTTTAGATTTTAAGTTATCATATCTATCTTTTAATTCTTTAATATTCTTTTGGGTATTCTTTGTATGACCTAAAATTTTATTAATTTTTTCTTTAATTTCTTTTATATTATTCATTTCAATATATAAAATATATAATTATATATATTATATTTTTAAAAATTATTAATAATTTTTATTACTTTTTGATTTATATCATTAGTTTCTCTTTCTATTAGTTTAATGTCTTCTAATAAATTTTCAATATATTCTTTATTTATATTTGATTTATTAAATTCAGAAGTAATATCTCTAAGTTTTCTCTTAATGTGATCATAATTATCAGATATATATCTTTTTTGTTGTATTATTGTACCATAATTTTTATAAATATCTTTTATTTTTTTTTTATGATTAAGAATGTCTATTAAAAGTAATTCTTTTTTTTTTTGTTTTAAAAATTATAAAAATAGTTTTATTATTTTCAATATAAATTTTTTTATATATATTTTTATTATTATAAAAATTTTCTTTAGAGTTAAGTCTATTAATAATATATTTATAAATATATTCATCAAATTGTTTTTTATTAGTAATTATGAATGTATGGTTATTCTTAAATTCAATATAAATATGTGTATCTAATAATTTTTTAAACTTACTAAAAAAATCCTTTTTATTTTTACATAAAGAAAACATAATATATATATAAATTGATAAAATATTATATAATAATAAAATTATAAAAAAATAAGAATGAATAGTGATTTATATTCAACAGAAATGGAAGACTATGATGAATGGTTAGAACTATCAGAAGAAGATGTAATATTCTATGAAAATTTAGTAAAAGAATATGGTTATGAATATTTATATGAAGCAACTGAAGAAGATATAAATAATATAGAAAAATTATATAAAAAAAAATTTCATAATTGTATAAAAAAATGGTTCAAAGAAGAGAATTATTATCCAGTAAGTGCATTGGATTTTTCAAGTTTATATCCATCTTTAATGATGTGCTATAATCTATCACCAGAATATATTATTCCATTAGAAAGAATGGATTATGCTAAGGAATTAGTAGAATCTGGTCATACTTTACATAAAATAGAATTTGATTTTAGTGGAAAAAAACAAGTAGGATGGGTGGTTTGGCATGATAATAAAATAGATGAAGAACATAAAGAAAATGGAACATATAAATTTGGAATATTTCCAGATATATTAAGAGAATTATTCAATAAAAGAGCAAAAATGAAAAAATTAAAAAATAAATTAGAACATGAAATAGAAGAAATGGATAGATTAGATGAAAAAACATTTAATGAAGAAAAAATAAAAAAAAAATATAAAGATTTAAATTTTAATTTTAATTATATAGATGCGAAACAAAAAGCCTTAAAAGTATTAATGAATTCAATGTATGGTTGTATGGGTATGAAAATTAGTCCTATATTTGATGTATTAGTAGCAGGTGGAATAACATCTTTTGGTCAAATGAATTTAACATATGCCGAAAATTATTTAAGAGATATAAAAAAATGTAAAATATGGTATGGAGATACAGATAGTTTATATTTTTCAAATCATAAATCACTATTTTCTGAATTAGATACATTATATTATTCAAATAATTTAAAAAAAATAAATTATTGGGAAGAAATAGTAAAAATAGCAATAGAAAATGTAAAAATCTTAGAAAAAGAAGTAAATAATTTTTTCCTTGAAAAAAATAAAACAAGATTTTTACGTATGGCATGGGAGGAGGTGTTATTTCCAGTGGCATTTTTATCAAAAAAAAAATATTATGGTATACCACATATTGGTTTACCTAATTTTAATTATAAAAAATTATTTATAAGAGGATTAGATATAAAAAAAAGAGGTGTATCAGAATTTGTTAAAGATATATCTAAAAAAGTATTAGATACATCAGTATCTCATAATAATAATTATACATTATTAGAAATAGTACTTAAAACCATAGATGATATTTATAATAATAAAGAAAAATTAAATCCTAAATTATTTTGTAAAACTGATATGTATAGACCTAATAGACAAAATATAAGAGTTCAAAGTTTTGTTAAAAGAATGAAAAATGAATATAATAAAATTATACAACCTTTAGATAGATTTAAATATGTAATTGAACATAAATATCCATATAAATATACTTTATCTGGTAAAAAAATAAATCTTAGTACTGCTGATTATATGACATTATATGAAGAAGGTAATAATTATAATATAGATTTAGATTATTATATGAAAGGTTCCTTAAATGGTATATTAGCAAGAATAATAACATATCATAAACAATTTAGTAGTAATTTGGATGGTATATCAAATGAAAAAGAAAAACAAAAAAAAATATATGATAATGCTTGTTCTTATATTAATGATTATAATAGTAAATACTATAAAAATTATAAAAGTAAAGGAAAAATATATCAAAAAATATATAAATTATCTAGAACTATTACTAATGATATTCTTGTTAATCCTTTTGATAATATATCCAATTTAAATAATGGTGATTATATTAGTAAAATATTTAAATATACTTCAATTGATACTCTACTTGAAGAAAATAATCTCATAGAATTTATTATTAAGGAATGTAGGAAAAAATGTTTATCAGATTGTAAAAAACATGCTAAAAAATTTATTACTTCTAAATTGAAAAATATCAAAGATCAAAATGAAAAAAATAATATTATTATTCAATTACAAAAAAAATATTATTTAAATAAAAAAAACATAAAAGATACTAATAATATTAATAATATTAATAATAAAATATATGAATATATTAATACTATTGATCATTCTAAAATTAAACAAATATATTCTATACATAATAATATTATTAAGTATCTAATAAATAATATAAAAAAAATGACTAATATTGATAATAAATTTATTAATAATAATGAAAAATTTGAAGATAAAATGGATATAATTGAAAAACTTGGTATTGATACTAATATCTTAAAAAATAATTGTTTAAATATTTTTAATAAAATAAAAGTAGGTGATATGATAGTATCTTCTATCCCAGAAACTGGAGAAATTATAGATGTCTCAAAGGAACCTATGACCCCCCTATTTACAGATTTAATAGAATATATCAAAGAATTATATTCTAATATATATAATATTATATATAAATATGAAGAAAATAATCAAATTATTCAATATTTAAAAACAAATTATAATAAAATTGTATTTATATCTAATGATATTATTAACAAAAATTGTGAAGATTTTATAAATAATAATAATATGGATATAGATTATTATTAACTTTATAGTAATAAAAATATAGAAATTATAATTTTATCTAGGTCTTTATATATATTTTATTAAGAATTAACAAATAATTATTAATTATTTGTATTTTTTTTTTATTATTTAATATATAATATTATATAATTAAATATAAAAATGGTAAATCTAAAATATATGCCTTTTCTAAATTTAGTATTAATCTCAATAATTTTACTAATATGTTGTTATAGTATGAAAGAAGGTTATCATCATAATTTATTTGATATGTTTGATAAAGATCTTGAATATAGACAAGATTGCCCTATGAGGGATGATTTAAAACCTTTAAACCCACAAAGAACAATTGGTGAATTTGCTAATTATTCTGATCCTAAATTATATGCTGAAGATAATAATAAAGTATTTAAAAAACCATATAAATATCAACATAAACTCTATAATTATTCTTGTAATTATAAACATAATAATAACAAACGTTTAAATGAAAGTTTAGGTGAAGATACTATAGAAAGTCATAAAGAATATGCTAAAAATATACCCAAAACTAGCAAGGACCCTGATAAACATAGTATTATTAGTCATGATACTACTGGAAGAGGTTATACTACAAATGCTTTTACATTTCATAATAAATACTCCAAATTTTATAATTCATCTTAGTTAATATTCACCCCCTTTCTTAACTAATTAATTTATATCATCACAAATATATACAAATATATTATTATTCATTATTGGACTATAATCCATTTGATTGATATTATTATCATTTATTAAATAAAATTTATTATTTTTATTTACTATTGAACAATAATGACCCGAATTTATATTACCTGTATATATTCCCGAATATACTAATTTATAACTAATATTTTCATATTGAGAATTTGTAAAAGTTAATTTTTTTTTAAATATTTTTTTTATATTTTCTGTATCTAATTTTATTTTATTAAAAAAAGGTAATTTTATTATTAATATTTCTGATAATAATTCCAATCTATTTATTATTATATTATTATTATTACATACCTCACATTTATTATCATTTAAAATTACAATATTATTATTTATATAATCTTCCAATAATTTATTTTTATTATAATTTAAAAAGTTTAAATTATTATTCAAATCATCATATCCTATATTTAAATATATATCATATGGTTTATCTATATTTGATTTTTTTTTTTTACATGTATTACAAAATATAAATGAATTATGTTTATGTCTAAAAAGATTATCTATTTTTTTATATTTAAAATCTTTATAATTTAATTCGGGATTAATACAATCTAAAAAATATATTAAACATTCTAACAAATCATTTTGATTATTTTCTAAAAAATATTTACTATTTTGGTTTGATGAATGCATATAATTTAATATTTTTTTTGATTGTTCTGTTATAAAAGAACCTATATCTACTTTGTTATCTTTTGTTAATAACATTTCCAGTAAGTTTATATATAAATTAAGTAACCCATTTTTCCTATAATGTTCTTTATTTTCTAATAAAATTTCAGTTAAAGGAGTACATGATAAAATTAGTTGTAACATTGAATTAAAAAAACAATTTGAACCTGGGTTTGAAATACCAATAGGTGGTATTTCATATTTTTTATTATATATTTTCATATAGTATATTATTTATTTATCTATTATTTTAAAATATAAAATACTTTTTACAAAAAAAAAAAATGAATATAAAGGAAGATAGGAATATACTCTCTTTAAATATAATCGCCATATTATACATCATATTTACTCATCTTCTTCTGTAAATTGTCTATGCATAAATTCTTTATTGTGGAGAAGGATATAGTTGTTATAATAATTGGTTATATCCTTAGTATAAATTCTTAAAAATCTTTGCATATTTAAGAACAATTCTAATTTTGTCTTTAAATAATAATTATCTGATAATTGTCCAATAGAATCACTATATTTAGATTTATTAAAATCATTGAATTTACCCCCTGAAATAAATGTAGGAACTCGTCCTCGTCCTGGTGGTTGATTTTGTGCTGGTACTAGTGGTGCTGATGGTTGTATTAGGTTTGAATTTGGTTGTTGATTTTGTCTTGATGATGGTCCTGGTGGTGCTGGTAATGATGATGGTAGTGATGGTAATGGTGATGGTGATCGCGATCGTGCTGGTCCTGATTGTTGTTGATTTTGTGCTCGTTGTTGTTTTAATTGGTTTGCTTTTTGTTCTATTTGTATTTGTTTTTGTAGTAATTCTTGTTTTTGTTGTTCTGTAAGTATTGGTTTATATTGTTGTTGTGCTAGACAATCAATATTATTAATTATATCATCACATAATTTTGAAGTATACATTTCTCGCACCCGCTCGTTTTTTAGTACTTCACAAAATATTTTTGAATAAGCATTAACTTGAACAAATGGAACATATTTCATCAAAGCATTAATATTTACTGGTGATACTTGCATATTTCTTAAATTAATATATTGTAAATCTATATTATCAATTGTTTTATTTTCATCACCATATAGTTTACAGACATGTTTTAATACCATTTCTTCAGAATCATAGTTAAGTGCATTATTTAAATTTAATTTTGTAGATTTCGATAAACTTTCTATATTTGATACATTAGTATTAATTATTCCAGAATAATTACAATCATTTATAAATCTCATTAATTCAATTACACTAACTTCATGATTCATAACATTACTAGCACCCCCAGTAATTTTATTTCTTGGATTTAAAATAATATTAGATTTATCAACAATATTTCTAAAATAATCCAAATCCGAAACATTAACATTACCATTATCCGCTAATAATTTTCTAGAACCATATAATATTTTATGTGTTGAATCTTTAGAACTACATGGTAAGATTTTTCCAGAATTTACATTACCATATACAAAACCTAATGGTGTTAAAGGAGATGAACCATTATTATCAACTTTATACTCTGATATACTATTTTTATATATTTCTAAAAATTGAGGTTTGTCATTTAATTGATTATACATATTTCTGCAATTGTTTTTCATATGATCACTGAATGATTTAATTGTTTTAGATATTATTCTCAAATCATGAATATCATAACTTGATGTAAAATTGGTTAAATTTTTATCAGATGCTTTTAAAACTATCACTTCACCGCCTTTATTATCTATACTTTCTTCATTATTCATAGCATTTATAAATTGTCCAACAATATTACATTTATTTTCAATAATTTGAAATAGTCTATTAAAGTATGGTAAATTTCTTTCCAAAGAAGTTCTTACTTCCACTGGTAATTCATCCAATGTATCATAAGTATATTTGTTAATTAATGTAGTACCTTCATATCCTTTATATTTTAATATATTTTTTACTTTTTGTGCTAAAGAATTGAATAATATACTATTTGTATTATCGGGAACTTTACCTTTGAATGGAACTCTATTTAGCTTTACATTTGTATCAACAATAGAATTATTACCTAAAAATGTACTTTCAAATTTAGAATAAACAATTTTTTCAAATAATTCTCTATAAGTTTTACCATCATATGGATCACAAACACTTCTTATCATACATGCAAATAATCTATTAAATTGAAGTAATAGTCCATCATTAAATATATTATTATTATTATCATTATAAAAATCTAATTTATGTGCTACATTTATAGTATCTTGTAAGTCTTTATTTTCAACAATTATTTTATTCAATTTCTTATAATTTTCATTCTGATCAATTTTATTAACATTTCTAATATAGGTATTACTATATTTATTTATACAATTAATATCGTATCTTTTTTTAAATTCTTCTTTAATATCTTTATTAAATCCTTCAACATAATTCTTAATAGAATCCCTCTTGTCTTTGTTTTCAGTACTATTTTCTTGTGGTAGGTCATTATCTTCAATTACTATTACAGGATAAAAATTATTTAAGCAATTATCAAGTGCTGCCTTTAAAACTTCTTCAGTAATATCATTAGAATAGCCCATATCCGTTTTTAATTTATCCTTTAATTTATTAAATAATGTATCACCTAATTCTTGTTTATTAGAATCTAACCATTCATTGTACCATTTTGCTAAATTTGGATATTTTTCAGAAGTTCCACCTAATATACGTCTTAAACTTAAATTGGATTCTGTCATATATGTTTGTTCTAAATCATCTTTTGCTCTCCAGTTTAATTCTAAAGGGCTATATACTAGTGGATTTACTGATACATTAGGTTGCAATCTTATTTTTTTATTATCGTCTAATATATTACTCTTCACCAATTCTTTTAAAGAGTCTTTAACCGCTTCAACATCATACATTTTTAATCTAGAATTCGTTTCATCAAATAATGGTAAATGTGTCCACTTATCTGAACCATCATAAAAAGATATAACATCACCAACTAAAGGATTATCACCCCAACAAACTATATTTTGAATTTGTTTTAGAATTTTTAAGTTATCAATATTTCTAAATAACTTATCCAAATTGGAATTAAGGTTATCTAAAGTATTCTTATCGTCAAGTTTGCCACATACATCACTTTCCCCACTATATTTATTTTCTACAAAACATTCGAAAAAATCTTGTGAAAATTTTGTTAATGTTTGAAGATCTTTACTAATAAATTCATTATTTTTATGAAAAACTAAAGCAAATTTGTTTAAATAAGTACCAATATTGTTAGTTATTTTTTTACATAATTCTATTAATTGACTAAAGTCAAGATTAATACTTGCTTTATTATTTATTTTTTTCACTGTATAAGTAACTTTAGCATCAGGGCCAGAACAAAATCTAAATACATATTTCATAATATCTTTAATAACATTAGGACTATCTGATTTTAATTCTTTAACTGTATTAGTAAAAGATACTAATTGTTTAAATACATCATGAACCATTCTTAGAGGTAATGTAACAGTTTCATGATATAATAAATAATTATATCCTTTAAAATTAATATTATTAAAATTAATACAATTAACCGCTAAATCATATAATTTATCAGAATCATCTATAGTATTAGCATGATTTTTAGCAGAATAGGCAAAAGATGCGATATCAAATTGATTATTTTCATCAAATGTCTCAGGTGTACACTCTTTTATGCCTTCAAAAAATGCATTAACATCATCACTTGAAAATGGTCTTTTTAATTTCTCGTATTTCATATCAACATCATTTTTATTGGTTTTACTAAATTTTTTTACAAATTCTCTAGATGGATCAGACATTTTACTATTAGAAGATGTGTAAATAACATTAGGTTTTGTATTAATATTATCAGAAGGAGTAATATCAGATTTTCTAAATTTTGTTTTAGAAATTTCTTCTTTATATTTGACTAAATCATCTTTCTTTATAATATAAAACCCATCATTAAATGATTTAACAATATCAACACAAATATCATTAACATAATTTTTACTATTTTTAAATTTGCTATAACAATTATTAATAACTTGAATCAATATATTAATATCCCTATTAACTAAATGTTGTTTTTCCTCATATTTACCATTACCATCAACATTATTAATATTAAAATAAATATTAAATAATTCTGAATATTTATTTACCAAACTAGGTACAATAATAACTAATTTATTTCCATCATTATTTTTTTTTACATTAACTTGATTTATAAAGCATGTATACCAATTCATTAAAAGTGGAATTCTAGTATATAATTCAAAACAATTTTTATTTATTTTTGGTTTAACATTACCTGATATTTTACCACCAACTATAGCTTTAGTTAAACTTGTAATATTAATAGTATTTTTACTATTACCTAAAAATGCTGGATTATCTTCAGAACCAATTGGGTTATCTATCATAGAATAATAATAATTTAATGAATTTACTACTTTGCCTCCCATAGCACCTATACAAGTTTTGAATATTTTTTCTACATTTTTAGATGGGTGATTTTTATAATCAGGGAAGGCATCTTCGAAATCACCAAGAGCATCAACTTTTCCCATTCTTACGTATGGTTCACCATCTTGATTACTCAGTTTCTTACCATTACCATCAATAGAATTTACAATAATATAATTAATTAAAATTTTGTGAATTTGTGTAGGTGTTAGAAAAGAATTAACACTCAATTCAGTATTATTAGAATTTTTAATTATAGAATAAAAGAATGATATAATATTTACCAAACAACTAGTATTTTTTACAACATTTTCTACACCACTTAATATATTTTTTATATTATCTGCATTAGGTAATAAATTTATCAAATCATTAATATATTTATCAGCATCATTTTTATCTGTCCATTTATTAATAACAGTAACATTATTAACAATATCATTCAAATCAGTTAATAACTTAGGATTTTTTAGAACTTCTTTATTAAAATTGGCTAAATATAAATCAATTGCGGCACATGCTCTAACAACATCTTTATCTGTTTGGCATTTTAATTTATAAAATTTTTTCTGATCTTTATCGCGCACACTATCAATATATAAATTCCAATTATGATTAATATTATTAATTATTTGAGCAGTTTCATATCCATCTAATGTATTATATCTTTTCATATAATTATCCATTTCAGATGCCATAGATTTCATATTATTTTGAACATTATTTATTTGTAAGAAATAAATAATATCCTTTTTAATTTTTTCCAGTGAAATGCCAGAAGCACCTCCAGTTTTTACATCATAAGAATATAATCTAGGTTCTTCTGTTAGTAAATTTGGATTTTCTTTGAATTGTTGTACAATATTAGTATTATATTTTTCATATATATTAACTAAATCATTTAAAGAATTATTTAAATCTTTAAATGATGAATTTCCTTTATCCATAACTATTTTAGTTGCTTCTTGAAATTTTCTAATTTCAAACATATTTTTTATTTGTTCTATTTCATCTTTATTACTAGTAATTTCACCTGCTAAAATTTTAACATTTTCAGATTTATAGTCTGGAAAATTATTTAATGTATTCATCCACATTTTTAAATCCTCAGAATAAGATACTTTACCTTGTTTAGTAGCATTAAAAATTGTATTTAAACTTTGTTCTATTTTAGAATATATTTCTCTAACAACACTTTCCAATGAAGAAAATAATGATTTTTCAACTTTCTTTATTTTATCTAATTTGGTCTTTAATGCTTTAGTTTCCATATAATCTAATTCTGTGGGTTTTTCTTCCGCTGCGTAATCATCTAAATCAATATTAGAACTATACAAAGTTGAACTATTATATTCTTCAGCACCGCCTTTCATTTTTTTATTTACTATATTATATATATTAGAAAAATTTTCTTTAAAATAATTATTTGCTTTAATAAAATTATGAAATGTTTTATAAGAACTTTGATTTAATAAATTATTATTTTTAATATTAGCATTAAATACCTTAACATTAAAATCATCTAAGGATTTAGAATTTTTTAAATCATTTCTATTTAAATTTAAAACTTTTAAATATTTATCAATATATTTTTCATCAACATTTGACTCAATAGCTTTATGTATTCTAATTTTCCAATCTTTTCCAAAAGAATTTTGTAATTCTTTAATTAAAGACTTAAAATGTACACTATCATCTAATATTTCTTTAAGAATTTCTAGTTTTTGATTAGATGTAATATTAATACCCATCTTTACTTTGTTTAATTGTCTTTCATTTTCATTCATTAATGCTGTAAATACTTTATTATATATTTCTATTTTTCTTTGTTTATCTATTTCACTATCATCATTATTTTCAGAACAATAATGTATAGCTTTTTCAAAAGATTGTTTAATCATATTATTTAAATTATTAATAGATATAATAGCATCTTCAACATTTCTTGTTTTATTAATACAATTACTTCCCCCTTGAATAACATTATCAAATTCATTAATAAAAGAATTATTATATGACATTTGTTTCTTTCCTTATAGTTATATATATATAATTATATTTAATAAAAAATAAAAAATAAAATAATAATTATTTAGAAATACATTTTGTGTGCCAAAAAGAGGACAAAAATTTATATAATTTATATGATTTATAGATATAAATAGTGTAATTAAGCATTAATAATATACATAGTTATATCTAAGGATTTATAAATTAAGTATATTAATTATAATACTTATTTTAATTATCTTAATATTATTATTTTTTAAATTTAATTTTTAAAAAAAAAAATAAAATATATTATATAATTTATATATAATAATATTTAATATGAACAAAAGAAAATTACAAAAATTTTGTTCAATACAAAGATTTTTACAACAATATAATCCAAATTTATATGAACTATATGAAGATTTATGTTTAGTAAGTTTATTAAGACCAAGAGGTAAAAATCAAGGATTAACTTTCATGATGCCTGATAAAAAAGCAACAACATTGATTCAAAAAAAAACATATTCTGATAATCCTGAAGAAGCAGATAAAATCTTAAGATCTTTAATAATTAAATCAACTTGTAATACTATGTCTGATTGGACAAGGGACGGAAATATAGTAGATTCTATGAATTTTAAAGTAAATGTAGATAAAAATAAATCCAATACAAATAAAATTGTATTAGCAGATAGGGGTATTACTTTAGAAAAAAATAAGAAATTTATTGAATTACAAAGACATTATCAAAAAATGCCATTATTAAACGTATGGGATATTACTGATAGCGGTAAATTACCAAATACAGATAAATTACAAAAAGTTGAATATAATCCAGATGCTAATAAATCTATGATTAATAATTCAACAAGTCCTTCGGAAATGAGAAAGGTTTCAATTAAAAGAGGTGGTTTAATTAATAAAATGAAGGGGGGAAATTCAGATGAAAATAGAAAAGTATTTGCTATATTAGTAGAATATATATGTCAATTATTAGGTAATGGAAGTATGGATGATATTTCTTATAATAAAAGAATGGCTATATTAACTAAATTAATATTTATTGATTGGCCTGAAGATAATAATTTTATTGATTTATATTATGGTTTGTTAGATAGTAATATTTCAAATGAATGTCCAGAATGCCCTAAACTGGAAGATATAATAACTGATAAAGAAAAAGCAAATAGTATTATAAATAATTTGGATGGTGTTACTTTTGAAGATGCCGTAAATAATTTTAAAAATAGAATAAAAAATTTAGATGTAGTTAAATCTGAGGGTGCATCAATATGTAGAATTATAAAAAAAACTGAAAATGAATTAGTGTCTAATGAAGGAGGATATAGAAATTTAGTTAATACATTAGGTAAAAATTTAAGAGAAGGTGGTATAAGTTTTATAGATAATTATGTTGCACCAAATTTAAATATATTTGGTGGTTCAATTGATAAAAATACTGAATTAGGGTTATATACTTTATCAAGTAATTATAAACAAACTATGGTTGGTGGAAATAATTCATTGAATTCAACGAGTAAATTTTTATTAACATTAGCACAAAATAAACCAGCAATAGTAGGTGGTATATCCAAACATGTTTTAAATAATAACTATAATGACTATAAAAATTCAGGATATTTTATGAAATTTGGTGCTAATAGTAATGGTTCAAGAGAAGGTTTATTATTACAAGAATATAATAAAAATATGAATATAGGAATAAAAGGTGGAAAAGGGGAGAATATTAACACATTTTTAAATAATCTATCTAATAATATGTCTAATAATATGTCTAATAATATGTCTAATAATAAAATAGGGGGCAAAGTAGAAGATAATAATTTGAGTTATAATTATGAAACATTTGGCGGAATTAATAATACTAACAATTTATCAGATTTATTTTAATGAAAAAACAAGAATTTATTATAAATAGATATATATATCTTAATATATATCTAAGATAAATATGAGTAAAACTAATTTTTATAAAGATAGAAAATCTTCTATGGAGAATTGCGAAATACTTAACTGGACCCCATACGGAAGGTCGCCTATAAAAATTTTCTCACCTAATAGATGGGAACGAAGACCCCAGTTAAACAACTTAGACAACTTAGACAACTTAGACAATTTAGAGAATCCCAGTACCCTATCAAATAATATAATTAAAATTGATAAAAAAAACCCCATAATAATCACATGTTTAGACTTATTAAATATGAATAATTTTGAAATAAAATAGATTAGGACATCGAATGTAGGGGTGCTTATGGTGTCCATGATACGATAGACATTTCGAACTCACCATATCTTTATAAAAGTAATAAATTTTAATAAATATAAAAATTGAATTTTTTTTTGTTAAATATATTAAACTTAATATATTATATATTATATATCAACAATAAACATTTATACTTACATACAATATACAATATATAATGGATCAACAAAATTTATCTAACTATGAAATGAAAGAAAAAGCAGAACAAGATATTGAAAATGATATATTACATCAAGATATTACTGGAAATAATAGTATAAGTTGTTTAGAATTATTAAAAATAGCAAGTTTAAATGATGGTAATATATTTGAGGATTTAACTAATAAAGAAATTATATCTGGTAATAATAATTGTAGTTATATTAAATTATTTTGGAAAGGGCAAAAAAAGAAATATACATCAACTAATAGACCTATTAAATCAGAATTACAATGTGTTGGTTTTATTAGATATGTTGGTGCTTATGAACCAGATGAAAAAATAAAATTTAAATTAAGTATAACTGAAAATAAATATACAGATATAGTAGATATTGTAAAAAATATATATAGAGAAAATTTAAGTAAAAAAGAGGAACATAAAAAAAATAAAATCATTAATAAAAAGGCATATCAAATATATAAATATATGTTGATTACAATTAAAGCTATGGATTTAATTAATAATAATATTGAAAATATTATTAGTATGTTTATGAATAATAGAAATACTTATAATTTAAATATTAAAGGTAAAAAAGCAATTATTTATGGTATAAAAAAAGTTAGAGAAATTGAAAATAATAATTCAACTGAAAATATAGATACTTATAATTTCAATTTAAATGCATATAATAAAGAAAATTCTAATTATTATCTTAGATTTGGTTATGAATGGGATAATAAATGGAAAGCTAAAATAATTGATTCTGATTTAAGAAAAAATAGTACAACATATCTAAAAAATAATCCTAAACATGAAGCTAAAATAGATGATGAATATTTAACATTTAATAATTTTAAAAAATTTTTAACTAATAATTCCTATATTTCTTTTAAATTAGGATTTGAATTAACAAAATATTCTTCAAATAAATTCTCAACCCGTTCAGATATAAATGAATTAATCGTAAAAAGATTGGAAAATACATATCAAATGAATAATATAATTGAAAATAAAAAAATAAATGATATTATGGGATTGGATGATTTAGATTCAGATGAAGATACGATTGAAGATGTAAATAATTTAAAGGATGATTTTTTAAGTGAAGATGAAAGTGAAGATTAAATTTATAATAAAAATAATAAAAGTAATAATAATATATTAATAATAGTGAATTGAGTAAAATTTCACTATTTATTTTTTTTTATTATTTTATAAGTTTTATAATATATTATATATATTATGGAAAATAAATCAATTAAAATAGTTAACAAAGAAGATAATTCCCCACATTATTCTATTAAAGTCCAAGGGTCTAATAATATTATGATATTTATTTTTATAGTTATTATAGTTATTATAATACCAAATTCTATTTATTCATCATATCAATATAATTTAAAATTAGCAAAACAAGGTATAACTGATATAAAAAAAAGTATAAGTGGTACAAAAGAAACAATTAATGAATTTGATGATATTTTGAAAATTTTAGATATTAATCCATATATTAGAATATCATTAGATATTTTAATAATTATATCAATTATTATTTTAGTTTTAAGTTTTTATATAAATATGTTATAATAAAAAAAAACCTTAAAACAAAAATATTTAATAATCTCACCCCTATTGAAAGCACTATAAATTATTATTTAATTCATTTATATCAAGAACCCAAAGTTCTTCTGGTGATTTTTCCTTTATAAATTTATATTCATTTTGTTTATTTATTATTAATTTTTTTAACTCTTTTAATTTTTCTTCGCTAAAATTATGTATTTTCATTTCAATAAGATAATCATATTTATTATTTATTTTATCAAATTTATTATCTTCTAAAATTTGAAATATTATATTTTTTTTTTTCTTATAAATATTAATTTTATCATTAATAATTGATAATATAAATTTATATTTATTAGATAATATTTTATATTCATTTGAAAATTGATTAAGTAAATAATCTTTTCTTTTTATATAATATTCTATTCTATTATTAATAAAACTATTTATAATATCTCCAATATTAGAATATTTTTCTAATTTATCATAATTTTTATTAAATAAAACCATATTATTCATATTTATTATATATTCTAATTTCAGTAATTTGTATAATTCATTATAACCATTATCTGATTCGGGTACTTTCTTATTTATTTCAACTATAAATTCAATATAATTATCTGTGCAATTAGATTGATAATCTTTAATAATTTTATTATCTAATAATTTCTCTAAAATAACTTTGTATTGATTAATACTTTTTTCTGGTGGTATATCTAATATTTTATATTTAGTTTTGTTAATTTGTTCAATATTAGGATGTGCTATATAATTACCATCTTTATTTTTTATAATTTTACCCTTCCAACCTTTAAAATATGGTTTAGGTAAACTATAAGATAATTTTTTTTTACTGTCATCTATTTTATGTTTTAATATTTTATTAATAATTTTTATAATATCTTTTGGATTAAATGGTGGTATATATGTTGAATATCCTGTCCCTATACCTCTACAACCATTTATTAATACCATAGGTATTATAGGACAATAATATTTTGGTTCTATTTCATTATTATCAGATATATTATATTCTAAAATATAATTATCATATTTTTTATATATATAATTAGTAATAGGATTTAGTTTTGTAAAAATATATCTTTCAGCTGCTGAATCATTACCATTTTCTAATCTTGAACCGAATTGACCACATGGTAATAATAAATTTAAATTATTAGAACATGGATAATCTTGTGCTAAATTTATAATTGCTTTATTTAAAGAAGCTTCACCATGATGATAATCAGTTATTAAACTTATATAACCACTCAATTGACTAACTTTAATCTCATTGATTAAATTTTTCTTAAAACAAGCAAATATTATTTTTCTTTGAGATTCTTTAAAACCATCCATTATATTAGGAATACTTCTTTTATTATCATCTATAGAAAATTGTATTAATTCTCTATCAATAAAATCGCTATAAGTTATATATTTTTCTTTATATATAATACAATCTTCTATATTAAATTCAGTTATCCATTTTTTTCTTAAATTTGCTAATTTTTTATCAAATGCCTTTTTTATATTATTATCATCAGTTTCATCATCATATTTTAAATATTTAATATGTTCATTAATATTTTTATTTTGAAAATAAAATTTAGCATCTTCTTTCGTACTAGAACCTAAACCTTTTAAATATTTTGTTTTTATATTAGTATTATTTATTTTATATTTATTATATTCTGTTAAAGTATAAAATCGTTTTTTATTTTTTCCTTTAGTTACTAAACATATAGGTGTTATGAAAAATTTCATAAAATCATTTCTATGTAATAATTCAGGCCAAAAATAATGAAATAAATTTATTATTAATCCTTTTATATGAAAACCATCATAATCTTGATCAGTAAAAATTAATAAACTACCATATCTTAATTTTTTATAATTATTATCAATTGAATAATCTGTATCATGTTTTAATCCTAATATCTGTATTAATTCATTTATTTCTTTATTATTTATTAATTGTTTTATACTAGCACCACGAACATTTAATACTTTACCTTTTAATGGATAACAACCATATACATTTATACCATTTTTTAAAGAACCTATACCCGATAATGCCAAAGACATTGCTGATAATCCTTCTGTTATTATTAATATTGCTTCATTTGATTTCTTTGTTCCTGCATATTTAGCATCTGCTAAATTTATTATATTTAATCTTTTTCTTTTTGAATTTGTTTTTGTTAATAATTTTAAATTATTAAATTCTAATTCATCTTTTATTGATTTTTTTAATAAATTATATATTTTTTTCAAAGTTGTTTCATCTAATATAAAATTTGTACCAGAATCTTTTATTTTTGTTATTAACTTTTCTTTAGATTGAGAGGAAAAACTTGGATTTGTTATTAAACAATTTACAAATATAAATATTTTATTTTTTAAACTATTTAATGTTATTTTTTCATCTTTTTTTAATTTATTTTGAATATATTTATTTATTTGATGTATTATATAATTAATATGTTCACCACCATCAAATACATCTATACCATTAACTAATGATACTATTTCTAGACTATCTCCTTTTGATAATGTTAATCCCAGTTCAAATCTATCATTAAATTTTTTATAAATATATTTTTCGTCTGATACTAAATATAATTCTATATATTCTTTAAAATTTTTTATTTTTATTAATTCTTCATTTATATATACTTTAGTTTTATTAATACTTACAAAAGTTGCTATATCATAACATCTTTTATATAATAATAATTTTAAATTTTCTGTTATTTTATTTGTATCAAATTTTTCAAAATCTGGATAAAATCTTATTAGAACATATTGCTCTTTTAATTTTTTTTTTGATTTTTTTATATTTGCTTTATTTTTTTTTTTCATATTATCTCTCCAAGTTTGTTTATATAAAGTATTTCCACTTGATATTTCTACATAAAATTCACTACTAAATATATTTACCAATTTAACACCTAAACCATTTATACCACCAGTTGTTCTATCTATATCATCATTAAAATTAGAACCTGACCTAAGCATGCCAAATATTATTTCTGGTATATATAAATCATTTTGTTTTTCTATTGGTATTGATTTATTTGTATCATTTTTTACTTCTATATATTCATTTGTTATATTTATTTTTATATAATTTACTTTATTTCTTTGAGTTTCATCTGATGCATTTACTAGAACTTCATCAAATAATTTTAATATCCCCTGCGAATAATTTATATCCAAATATTCTATTGATTTTTTTTCATTATTTAATATAAATCTACTTAATAATTTATTTTTTATATCACCTACATACATACCTGGACGTTTAATAATATGCTCAACATCTGATAATACTTTATATTCCATCTTTTTTGTAATATTATTAATATATTATTTTATATTTAAATTAATTCAATTTATATATGATATATCATAGTTATCCTTAATTATTTGATAAAAAAAAAATACACAAACTTTATTAGTTTTCTATATCTATTTTTGTTTTAAATAATTCTTTTAATTTATCTATATGTGATTTTAAATTTGTTAAACTTATAGATTTTTTTTCTAAATCTTTATTTTGTTTAATATTTTTATCTATCAATGTTGTATTTGTATCTTTCATATTTTTATTTTCTTTTTCTAGTTTAATATTTTTATCTATCAATGTT
>MDSW01018575.1_pt1 | contig 22216 bp, 23 predicted proteins | sample 811171 | NCBI WGS metagenome assembly MDSW01 (sample SAMN05326641, study PRJNA326480) | marine metagenome | isolation source: seawater | place: Atlantic Ocean: North West | collected 2012 | reverse complement strand
ATTATTTAAAATTACGACTTTTGGTGAGAGTCATGGCACTGCTATGGGCTGTATTTTAGATGGTTGTCCGCCACAAATAGAGTTAACTAAAGAAGATATTCAGCATGAATTAGATAAAAGAAAGCCTGGTCAATCAGATGTAACTACACAAAGGAAAGAGGATGATGCTGTTGAGATTTTATCTGGAGTCTTTGAAGGAAAAACTCTTGGAACGCCTATAGGAATGATTATTTATAACAAAGATCAACAATCAAGGGATTATTCAAATATCAAAGATGTTTTTAGGCCAAATCATGCAGATATTACTTATCAAGCAAAATATGATCATAGAGACTATAGAGGTGGTGGAAGAGCTAGCGCTAGAGAGACTGTAAATTGGGTTGCTGCTGGAGCAATTGCCAAAAAGATTCTGCAAAAAGAAGGAGTTTCGGTGAATGGATTTGTTTCTGAAATAGGAATGGTAAAAGCTGAATCGATAAATCATAAAAATATTAACAATAAATTCTTTTTTTGCGATGAATCAAAGCTATCTGATTTGGATTCAATGTTTAATAATTTAATTGAAGAGGGCAACTCTGTTGGAGCTAAACTTGGAGTTATTGTTGAAAATTGTCCTGTAGGGCTTGGCGATCCAGTTTTTGAAAAGCTAGACGCTAATCTTGCAAAAGCAATTATGACTATCAATGCAGTTAAATCAGTATCAATTGGGAATGCAGATGATCTCTTAAAACTTAAAGGTTCTGAAGTAAGAGATGAAATGACCTCATCAGGCTATTCATCAAATAATTCTGGTGGAATTTTGGGCGGAATATCGAACGGAGATAACATAAATTTAAGTTTTATTATTAAGCCAACATCTAGCATTAAAACAAAAGGAAAAACCGTAAATAAAGAGGGCGAAGAAGTTGATATAGAAGTTACAGGAAGACATGACCCATGTGTTGGTATTAGGGCTGTTCCCATTGCTGAAGCCATGGTAAGTCTTGTACTGGTAGATCATTTATTGATCAATAGAGCGCAGTGTGGTCAAGTTAAACAGGAATTACCATTTAGTGAATAAAGATAATGAAGACCTTATACGACAAACTCTGGGAAGAACATCATGTTACCCAGCTCCATACGGGTGAATCACTTCTATATATCGATCGGCACTACTTACATGAAGTAACCTCTCCTCAGGCATTTGAAGGATTATCAAAAAAAAATTTAAAGCCTTGGAGGCTTGAAGCAAATATAGCAACTCCTGATCATAATGTTCCTACAACACGAGGGAATAATTTTAATTCTGATCAAATAAAGGATGAAATTTCAAAGATACAAGTAGTTGAGCTAGATAAAAATTGTAATACCTTTGGTATTAAACAATTTGGTATTAAATCTACAAAACAAGGCATAGTTCATGTAATAGGACCAGAGTTAGGATATACACTGCCTGGAATGACAATTGTATGTGGTGACTCTCATACCTCTACTCATGGAGCATTAGGCTGCTTAGCAATGGGTATTGGAACATCAGAAGTAGAACATGTTCTCGCTACTCAATGTCTAAAAGTATCGAAACTTCAAAATATGCTTGTTAAATTTGAAGGAAAACCTTCAGAAAATGTTTCATCTAAAGATATTGTTTTGTATTTTATTGGCCTGATTGGAACAGCAGGTGGAACAGGATATGCTATAGAATTTGCTGGAAGCTACATAGAAGAAATTTCTATTGAGAGCAGAATGACTATTTGTAATATGGCAATTGAAGCAGGGGCAAAGGTTGGATTAATTGCTCCTGATAAAACGACACTTGATTATGTTAGAGAAAAATCTTTTTTAGATATAAATACTTTAGAAAAAGCTGAAGATTATTGGTCAACCTTAAAAACTGATGAGGGAGCTAGCTTTGATAATAAAATTGTTATTGATGTATCTAAAATTAAGCCTCAAGTAACATGGGGAACTTCTCCAGAGATGGTTGTAAATTATGATGATGAAATTCCAACTTCTTCAAATGCTTCAAAGGACAATCAAAAGAATATAGAACTAGCAAGAAACTATATGGGAATTCAGGATGAATCAAAATTATCTGATCTAGTTTTTGATAAAGTTTTTATAGGCTCCTGTACAAATTCAAGAATTGAAGACTTAAGACAGGCTGCTGAAATTGTTAAAGGTAAAACTGTAGCTGAGAATATTACTGAAGCTATAGTTGTACCAGGCTCTGGCATGGTTAAAAAACAAGCTGAAATGGAAGGCTTAGATGAAGTATTTAAAGCAGCTGGTTTTATTTGGAGAGATCCAGGTTGTTCAATGTGTTTAGGAATGAACCCAGATCAATTAAAACCATATGAAAGATGCGCCTCAACGTCTAATAGAAATTTTGAAGGTAGACAAGGTTATCTTGGAAGAACTCATTTAATGAGCCCATTAATGGCTGCATATACTGCTATAAACGGAACAGTTGGTGAGCCATCATGAAATCTAATAGCGAAGGATTAATGATTAATGGAATCGTGAGTTATATCGATAGAGATAATATTGATACAGATCAAATCATTCCAACTGAGTACTTAAAGTCAATAAAAAAATTTGGTTACGAAGATTATTTATTTGATGGGTGGAGATATAACGATGATGGCAAGCTCGGAGTAAAGAAAGAGGATAGAGATATAAATAAAGGCTTTATTCTTAATAACAAACCCTTTACTGAATCTAAAATTTTACTGTCAAGAGACAACTTTGGATGTGGATCATCTAGAGAACATGCAGTATGGGCTTTAAGAGATTTTGGTATCAAGGCAGTAATAGCATCTTCTTTTGGAGATATTTTTTATAACAATTGTTTCAAAAATGGGGTTTTACCAATCAAACTAGAAAAAAATCAAATTGAAAATTTTTTTGATGAAGTAAAAGAAGATACTGTTGAATCTTCAATAGATCTTCATAAAAGAACAATTCAAATAAATGATAAAGATGTGGTTAATTTTGAAGTTGAAGATTATTTAATTGACCGCATTATCTATGCGTTGGATGATGTTGACATCACTTTAAAAGAAAAAGATAAAATCGCTTTTTTTGAAAAGAATAGACAAAAAAACAAACCCTGGATCTATACAAATGAGTAAGAATATTTTAGTTTTACCTGGTGATGGCATTGGGCAAGAAGTAACAGCCTCTGCGATAGAGGTTTTAGAATTTCTTATTGAGGAATATGATCTTGATTTTTCTATCACATCAATGAATGTCGGTGGGACAGCTTATAACGATTGTGGATCACCCTTACCAGAAGAAGTTCTTGATGCAGCCAAAGAAGCAGACGCAATATTATTTGGCGCAGTTGGTGGGACCGAGTGGGATAATCTTGATTGGGATCTTCGTCCTGAAAATGCGCTTTTAACTTTGAGAAAAGAATTAAATCTTTTTGCAAATCTTAGACCTGCATTTTTGTTCAATGAATTATCAGAGGCATCTCCATTAAAAAAAGAAATAATTGATAATCTTGATATCTTAATAGTAAGAGAGCTTACGGGTGGAATTTATTTTGGTGAACCAAGAGGTGTTGTTTTAAACGAACAGCCAAACTATGCCTTCAATACAATGGTTTATAACGAAGAAGAGATTAGACGAATTGCTAAAGTAGGTTTCGAATCTGCACAAAAAAGAAATGGGCGATTATGCTCTGTCGAAAAGGCTAATGTTTTAGAAGTATCAAAATTTTGGAGATCTATAGTTACAGAAATGTCTTCTGATTATCCAGATGTTGAGCTTTCTCACCAACTTGCAGACAATACCGCAATGCAATTAGTTCTAAATCCGAAACAATTTGATGTAATAGTTTCGAGCAATCTCTTTGGAGATATTCTTTCAGATATTGCCGCAACTCTAACTGGCTCGATTGGCATGCTTCCATCTGCCTCATTAGATAGTTCTTTCAAAGGTATGTTTGAACCTTGTCATGGAAGCGCTCCTGATATTGCAGGAAAAAATTTAGCCAATCCTTTAGCTATGATTTCTTCATTATCAATGGCTTTAAAGTACTCGCTTAATGAAGAAAAAATCTCTGATAAAATTGATGAAGCAATTAAAAATTTTATTCAGGCAGGAAATAGAACAATAGATATATCAACAGATAACAAATATTTAATGACTTCAGATGTCGCAGAAAAAATTATAGAAATAATAAAAAATGATTAACGAAATAAATATAGCTTTAGTTGGCGCATCAGGAGTTGTCGGCGGGAAGATAATTTCTTTATTGGAGAAGAAAAATATAAGTATAAACAATTTTTATCCACTTGGATTCTCTTCTGTGGGTAAAGAAATATCTCTAAATCATAAGAATTTTATAATTGAAGATATTGCTAATTTTGATTGCACAAAAGCAAATCTAGTAATTTTTTCTGCAGGGTCAGAAGTGGCAAGAGAATATGCAAATGACTTTGTTAACAAGGGAGTTTATGTAATTGATTTATCATCAGAATTTCGATATGAAGAAAATGTTCCTTTAATAATTCCTGAGATAAATGGACAGATTCTTAAAGATATTAAAAAACCTTCTTTAATAGCAAACCCTAATTGTTCGGTTTCACAACTATTAATGGTTTTAAACCCTATCCATAGAAAATTTGAAGTTGATATTTTAAATGTAGCAACTTATCAGGCTGTATCAGGAACTGGAAAAGAAGCTGTTGAAGAACTTAAAAACCAAATAAAGGATAATTCTACTAAAGCAAAGATATACCCAAAGAAAATAGCTTTTAATGTGATACCTCAATGTGATATTTTTCTTGAAAATGATTTCACAAAAGAAGAAATGAAGGTTGCCTGGGAAACCAAAAAGATTTTAGATCCAAATATTGAAGTTCAAGCTACTTGTGTAAGAGTTCCTGTTGTAAATGGTCATTCTGAAGCAGTATTTTTTAGAACAAAAAAACATATCAATAAAGATGATATTTTTAACTTATTAGGCACTTCGCCAGGTATAGAAATAATCGACAATCCAGCAGAGTTAGAATACCCAACACCGCTTGAAAACGCAGATGACACTGAAAATGTTTATGTAGGAAGAATAAGGGTGCAAATCATTAATGATGAGAGTTGGGTATCTATGTGGATAGTTGCTGATAATGTTTATGGGAAAGGGGCTGCACTTAATGCAGTTCAAATAATTGAAAATCTTATTGAAGATAATAAATTGTGTTGAGATTCCTAGCATCTTTTTTTTTAATCGCATCATTTAACATTTATGGAGACATCTTATTATCTTCTCCAAAAATTAAACTTAACGCTCAGGATCAAAGAGTTATTGAACTCAAAATTCAAAATGAAACCATTAAAGATGGAGATGTAGTTTTATATGAATATAAAACCGATAACCCAATTAACAAAGATGATATAGCCTATACTCTGATTGAAAATTTTGGAGGATATCAATCATACAAAATTGTATTATCTGAGAATTACTTAGAAGATTATTTTAGTTTTAAAATTTTAATTAAAGATAATTTTATGAAAGATATCTTTATTTTCTTACCTTCAAAACTTAGGAGTTTTTATGAAGAAACTCCTCAGCAAATTATCCAAAAAAGAGCAGTCATTAAGACAGATGGTGTTACGCCAATCATTGAAAAGAATGATGAAGAGCTTTTAGTAACATTTAGCCCAAAAATTTTTAAAGGATCAGAGATTACAACTGTTTGGAGCATGGCTGAAAAAATAAAAAGTGATAATAATGATGTTTCAATATATCAGATCATGTGGTCTATTTATTTAGGTAATAAAGAAGCATTTCTTAATAATAATATTAACCTTATAAGAAAAGATATAGATATTGCTATTCCAGAAATATCTGATATTAAAAATATTTCATATGAATTTGCTAAAGATTCAATTTTAAAAATGAATGCCTCATTTGCTCAAAGCTTTTCATCTGCAACGAAGTCTCTTTTAGTGCTAACTGCACCAAAGGTCATTAAAGAGATAGATAAAGTCAAAGATATTCAGCCATATGAAGAAGAAAAAGTAGATATAGCATTAAACCAACCCTCTAATCCAAAAGATTTTATTGAAAAAAATACAAGAGAGATTTCATTAGGAGTCGAAAATGAAACTGTTGAGGATTTAATGAATAAGGTTGAGGAATTAAAAGAAGAAAATAGTGGCGGTTTTGAGTTATTTGACTTGCTTTTTATATCACTAATATCATTAGCATGTGGTGGGCTTCTTGCTTTAATATTTATTCAGCTTAGAAATATGAAAGACACCAAGAGTGTCGAATATGATTTTGATGAGGCAAAAGATGATGAATCTATGATATCAAGCATGCCTAAAGGACTTAGCATAGAAAATAATATAGATCAGCAACAGTTTGATCTTGCTGTTACATACTCTGAAATGAATGATCAAGAGAATGCAAAAAAAATATTATCGGATCTCATTAAAGAATCCAATGATGATGAAATTAAAACGGCAGCAAGAAATATTTTAGATAAATTTAATTAATTGTGAGGCTAGCTTTTACCCTAGAATATGATGGTACTGACTATTCAGGCTTTCAGAAGCAAAAGAATGCATCCACAATTCAAGAATGTATCGAAGAAGCATTAAAAACTATCACTAACTCAGATATAAAAATTAATTATTCTGGAAGAACCGATGCAGGAGTTCATGCTCTATCTCAAGTTTTTGATTTTGAAACTGATATTGAAAGAGATAGTAAAAATTGGATTAATGGCATAAATTCAAATCTACCAAAATCAATCGCAGTCAAAAGTATATTCAAAGTTCCCCATGATTTTAATTCAAGATTTTCTGCAAAAGAAAGAAGGTATTCTTATGTTATTTACAATTCAAAAAATAAACCATTATTTTTTGATAAATTTTCTTATTGGATTACCAATGAACTTAATATTGATGAAATGAAAAATCAATTAGATATGTTTCGAGGAGAGCATAATTTTAATTCGTTTAGAAGTTCTAGCTGTAATTCTAAAAATCCCATTAAAAAAGTTTCATATACAGATATTCAAAGAAAAAACAATTTTATAATAATTACAATATGTGCAAATGCTTTTTTACAAAATATGGTCAGGATTATGATAGGAACAATCTTAGATATAGCTAAAAATGAAAACGACTTATGTATCTCAGCTATTCTTAAAAAGGAAGATAGAAAATTTGCAGGTAAAACAGTTCCAGCTAGTGGACTGTTTTTTCTTGGCCCAACCTATCCTGATAAATTTGCAATAGATAGCTTAGAATTAGAATTATTTGATAGATTGAGAATTTAATGAAACCTTTAGTTAAAATTTGCGGCATAAAGGATTTAACGATATTGAACGAGCTGATCCTAATAGATGAAGTAACCTTCTTAGGTTTTATTTTTTATCAAGACAGCCCAAGAAATATTAGTAGTAATTTTTTAAACAAAATTAAAAACATTAATTTTAAAAATAAAAGACCTGTCTGTGTTTACGTTGATCCCACTAAGAGTTTTGTAGAAGAAACATCCTCATGCTTTGAAAACGCTATTCTTCAGTTTCATGGTGATGAAACCAATGAGTTTTGTAAATCATTTAAGAAAGATTTCTGGAAGGTTATAAGAGTTAAAGATTCATCAAGCATTAAGAGATTTTCAAAATATCCTGATGCTTCAGCAATTTTATTTGAGAATTATAAAGCTGGGCAACATGGAGGAACTGGCAAAACATTTGATTGGAGCCTATTAGAAACTATAAAAAGTTTAGACATTAAAATTATTGTCTCTGGTGGAATTAATATAAAAAATGTTCATAATGCTATAAACATAGAACCTTGGTGTATTGATATAAACTCAGGCGTTGAATCTTCAGCAGGTGTAAAAGATTTGAAGCTGATTAAAGAAATCTTAAAATTTTAAATTATGAAGTCTTACAAGAAAAATTTGCCAAATAAAAATGGTTTTTACGGTGATTACGGTGGCAAGTTTGTGCCAGAAACCCTCATGTTTGCTCTCGAGCAACTTGAAAGCACATATGCAAGTTTAAAAAATGATGAAGGTTTCAAAAATCAGTTTTATAAAGACCTCTCAGAGTTTGTTGGAAGACCATCGCCTTTGTATTTTGCAGAAAGGCTAACTAATCATTATGGCACTGGCTCAATATGGCTAAAAAGAGAAGACCTTAACCATACGGGAGCTCACAAGATCAACAATACTGTTGGCCAAATTTTATTAGCCAAACACATGGGAAAGAAAAGAATTATTGCTGAAACTGGTGCTGGTCAACATGGAGTTGCCACGGCGACGGTAGCAGCAAGACTTGGGTTAGAATGTCATATTTATATGGGCGCAGAAGACGTTCAAAGACAGTCTTTAAATGTATATAGAATTAAGCTTTTAGGCGCTCAAGTTCATTCTGTTGATTCTGGTTCAGCTACTTTGAAAGATGCTCTAAACGAAGCTTTGCGTGATTGGGTTACCAATGTTGATGACACCTATTACATAATTGGGAGTGTCACAGGTCCTCACCCATATCCTATGATTGTTAGAGACTTTAATTCTGTTGTAGGTGAAGAGTTGGTAACTCAATCAAAAGAATTATTTGATGGGATGCCAGATGCAATAGTTGCTTGTGTTGGCGGTGGATCGAATGCAATGGGTATTTTTTATCCCTTTATAAGTTTGAATGAAACAAGATTGATTGGAGTAGAAGCTGGTGGAAAGGGAGTTGAAACAGGTGAGCATGCTGCACCTTTAAATGATGGAACTCCTGGAGTTCTTCATGGATCTTTAAGTTATTTAATGCAAGATGATTCCGGCCAAGTAAAGGCTACAAAATCAGTTTCTGCTGGTTTAGATTATCCTGGTGTAGGTCCAGAGCACTCTTGGTTAAAAGATTCTGGAAGGGCAGAATATGTTGCTGTAAGCGATGATGCTGCTCTAAAAGCTTTTCATCAAGTTTCAGAATTTGAAGGAATCATTCCTGCTCTTGAAACCGCACATGCCTTTGCTTATTTAGATACTCTTATGAAAGACTTTGATTCAAATTCAAATATTGTTGTAAATGTTTCTGGCAGAGGAGATAAAGATATTAATACTGTTGCTGAAATAGATGGAATAAAGTTTTGAATAGACTGACAAAGAAATTAGCAGATTTAAAAAATAATAATAAAAAAGCTTTAGTAGCTTATTTAGTTGCTGGGGATCCTGATATTGATACTACAATTAAATTAATGAATTTATTCGTTAAGTCAGGCGTTGATATTTTGGAAATAGGCGTTCCTTTTACCGATCCTATTGCTGAAGGTCCAATAATTCAAAAAGCTCATGATAGAGCTCTACAAAAAGATATTTCATTAAAATTAATTTTTGACTTGATTCAAAAATTTAGAGATGCTGATAATACAACTCCTGTAGTATTAATGGGATATTTAAATACTTTTATATTTCACAAAAAATTAATAGAAGAAAATAAGAACAATGCAGTAGATTCAATTCTTGTTGTTGATATTCCAGGTGAGTTCGATTTAGAAAACTACGGAATTAAAAATCAGAACATTAATACAATCTCATTAATTTCACCTACAACTAACAAGGATAGGATTAAATCAATTGCTAAAAATAGTACTGGCTTTGTATATTACGTAACTCTAAGAGGAGTTACGGGCGCATCTAATTTAAACATTGATGAAATTAATAAAAATGTTAAAGAAATAAAAAAATATGCAACCGTACCAACACTCGCTGGTTTTGGGATTAAGTCTCCAGAGGATGCCAGGTTGTTATCTGAGTGTTCTGATGGAGTTATTATTGGATCATCTTTAGTAAAAATGATTGAAGAAAGCTCTAAAACAAAAGAATTTGATAGAATAGGTAAATATATTACTGAAATTAAACAAGCAATATCATGAATTGGTTAAGAAGGCTTATTCCCTCAATTGGAACTTTTAAATCAAAAAGTAAAGTTCCTGATGGGTTATGGAGCACATGTAAGAAATGTGAATCAGTTCTGTACGGACCAGAATTAGAAAAGTCTTTATATGTTTGCCCTAAATGTGATTACCATTTTAGGATTGGCGCAAGAAAAAGATTAGAGATATTTCTTGATAACAACTCTTATAAAGAAATAGCAGCCGACCTAACAACAAAAGACCCTCTAAAATTTAAAGATTCTAAATATTACACCTCAAGAGTAAAAGAGGCTGTTGCTGTCACGGGAGAAAAAGAAGCAATAATAGTTGTTGAAGGCGAATTGGATTCAATAAAAGTTGTTGTAGCGGCATTTGAATTTAGATTTCTTGGGGGATCGATGGGTAGCGTTGTTGGTGAAAAATTTGTTCAAGGAATAAATGCAGCAATAAAGCATAAAACTCCACTTATTTGTTTTGCAACAAGCGGAGGTGCTAGGATGCAAGAATCAATGATTTCTTTGATGCAAATGGCAAAAACCTCAGCAGCTATACAAAAATTTAAAAAAGAAAGATTACCCTATATTTCAGTTTTAATTGACCCGATATACGGCGGAGTATCAGCAAGCATAGCGATGCTTGGCGATATCAATATTGCTGAACCAAATGCTTTAAGTGGCTTTACAGGCAGAAGAGTTATTGAGCAGACTGTAAGACTTGAACTACCTGATAATTTTCAAAAATCTGAATATCTTCTCAAGAATGGAGCATTAGATATGATTGTTCATAGAAAAGACCTCAGATCAAAAATAAGTGGGATATTAAAGAAGATTTATAAGAAACAATGAAAAAAGAAAGATTAATTGGTTTGCTGGTTTTTATAGGAATCTTATTTTTAGTTTTATTTGTGTTTTATCCCAATAATGACCAAGATAAAAATACATTAAGTCAAACAGAAGAACAAGAATGGTTGATGACTTTTGAAAACAAAGAAACTGATAACGAATTTAAAATATTTAATGAATCTGATTTCGATTTCTTTGTTTACAGAGCGCATGTTCTTTCATCTGAACCCAATGCTGTAAATTTAAAAGATAAAATTAATAATGGAGGGTATCCATCTTTTGTTGAACCTTATGGAAAAAAACAAGATTTATTTGCCGTTTACGTTGGGCCTTTTCATACAGAAGATGATATCGTAAACAATATAGATATGATTCAAACATTATCAGAATCAAATAACGGGGAGATATTAACATGGAAGCATTAGGTTTAAATTTAGTCGACTGGACTATCATAGTTATATTAGCTGCATCAGGGGTTATTTCATTTACAAGGGGGTTTGCTTCAGAATTTCTTTCATTATTTTTATGGTTGATCGCTTTTGTTGCCGCAATAAGCCTAGAATATATAGCAACACCAAAAATAAATGAATTTATTGGCAATCCAGAAATCTCTAAAATACTAGCTTATGTAGTCGTATTCTTAATTTTTATATTTCTTGGAGGAATGGTAATAAAATTTATAAAGAAACTTATCAAATGGTCAGGTGCTTCAGGTTTTGATAAATTCCTTGGAGTCATATTTGGTCTTGCAAGAGGACTACTATTCTTATTTGTTATATTTTTATTATTACCATCAAGCATGAAAACAAGCGATGCAATTGTTAACTCTAAAATTACCCCAATAATTGAACAATATGCTCCAAAAGTTGAAGCATATTTCAGAGATTTAATAGATAATAGAAATCTAGTAGAAGAAGCTTTGGAAATAATTGATCCTTTAATAACTGAACCACTCAAAGATGAGTTAATTCCAGAATCAAATAAAGAAAACACTGAAGATGAGGACTCTTAATGTGTGGAATAGTTGGAATTTCAGCTGAAACTAACGTAGCTGCTGAAATATACGATTCTCTATTAATGCTTCAGCATAGAGGCCAAGATGCTGCGGGCATGGTTGTTTGTGATCAGGATGATAAATTAAATAGTAGAAAGTCTATGGGATATGTCCGAGATGTATTTCATCAAAGACATATGGAAAAGCTTATTGGTAATTATGGTATTGGTCATGTTCGTTATCCTACTGCAGGTGGTAATGGTAAAGAATACGCCCAGCCGATGTATGTTAACTCCCCATATGGAATAAGCCTTGCTCATAATGGCAACCTCACAAACACGAAACAGTTATCTAATGAATTATTTCATGCCGAGATGCGCCACTTAAAAACAGATTCTGATTCAGAAGTATTGCTTAATATCTTTGCTCATGAATTGGCAAAACAAAGAGAAATATATCCTTCTGCAGAACATATTTTTAAGGCAGTCACAAAGACTCATATAAGATGTGATGGGGCATATGCTGTTCTAGCTTTAATAACAGGTCATGGCATTATTGCCTTTAGAGATAATAATGGGATTAGGCCATTATCAATAGGTATTAGGCAAGGAAAAAACAGAGATGAGTACATTATTGCCTCTGAAGATGCATCATTTATCTCTTTAGGGTTTAGAAAATTAAGAGATATAGAGCCTGGAGAAGCAGTTTTTATAGACAAGAATGGAGAACTTTTTTCTCAACAATGTTCAGATAATCCTCAAAAGAGACCATGTATTTTTGAGTATGTTTATTTTTCAAGACCAGATTCTAAGATTGATGAAATTTCAGTCTATAAAGCAAGAATGAGAATGGGATCTAAGTTAGCAGAACAAATTAAAAAAGTTAAACCAGATCATGACATAGATGTTGTGATACCCATTCCAGACAGCTCAACCACTGCAGCTCATGAATTAGCTGTTGATTTGGGTGTTCCTTATAGAGAGGGGTTTGTTAAAAATAGATATATTGGTAGAACTTTTATCATGCCATACCAAGAAGAAAGAAAAAAATCTGTTAGAAGGAAATTGAATATTCTAGATTTAGAGTTTAATGGAAAAAATGTCTTACTCGTTGACGATTCTATTGTGAGAGGAACTACAAGTAAAAAAATTATTGAAATGGCAAGAGAATCAGGTGCAAATAAAGTTTATTTCGCATCAGCTGCACCAGCTATTAAATATCAAAATTTATACGGAATTGATATGCCGGCTACATCTGAATTAATAGCATCAAATAAGACAGATGCAGAGGTCGCAAAAGAAATAGATGCTGATTGGTTAATATTTCAAACCTTAGAAGACTTAATTGAAACAGCTCAAGTTGGCAATCCAGAAATAATTGAGTTTGAAACTTCTATATTCACTGGTAAATACATAACGCCGTTAGTTGAAAACTACCTTGAAGATTTAGAGAATTCAAGAAAAGATGAATTAAAAATACAAAGAGAGAAAGCTAAAGCAAACGGTTAAGGGTTAACAATATTAATTGCAGGTATCTCTGCTGAATTTGCGCTCTCAACATAACTATCTAACTCATTAAAATTTAGATATTTATAGATTTCATCTGACAGTGGGTTAATATCTTCCATATATTTATGATATTCATCTACCGATGGTAGCCTTCCAAGAACTGCTGAAATAGCTGATAGTTCCGCTGAAGCTAAGAAGACATTAGCACCATCACCAAGTCTGTTTGGAAAATTTCTTGTAGACGTTGATACCACTGTTGAATTTGCAAGCACTCGAGCTTGGTTACCCATGCACAATGAGCAACCTGGAAGCTCAGTTCTAGCGCCTGAAACTCCAAAAATATTATATATTCCTTCTTCAATGAGCTGTTTCTCATCCATTTTTGTCGGAGGGACAACCCATAACCTAGCTTTTATACCTTTGTATTTTTCTAATAGAGTTCCCGCAGCTCTAAAATGACCAATGTTAGTCATACATGATCCTATAAAAACTTCTTGAATTTTGGTATTGGCAACTTCAGATAATGGCTTAATATCATCAGGATCATTAGGACAAGCCAATAATGGTTCTTTAATTTCGTTAAGATCTATTTCAATAACTTCAGCATATTCTGCATTTTCATCTGGTTCTAGCAAGTCTGGATTAAGAATCCACTCTTCCATTGCTTGAGCTCTTCTTTCTAAAGTTTTTGCATCCCCATATCCTGAGGCTATCATCCATCTTAACATTACAATATTTGAGTTAAGATATTCGATGATAGGCTCTTTATTTAATTTAACAGTACAGCCTGATGCTGATCTTTCTGCAGATGCATCTGATAGTTCAAAAGCTTGTTCAACTTTCATATCTGGAAGCCCTTCAATTTCTAAACACTTGCCTGAGAAAATATTTTTCTTGCTATCCTTATCTATTGTAAGAAGACCTTTTTGAATCGCAGCATAGGGAATCGCATTTACAAGATCACGCAATGTGATACCAGGTTGCATATCACCCTTAAATTTTACTAAAACAGATTCAGGCATGTCTAATGGCATGACACCAAGCGTTGCAGCAAAAGCAACCAATCCCGATCCAGCTGGAAAGCTTATACCAATAGGAAATCTTGTATGACTATCTCCGCCAGTTCCAACGGAGTCAGGTAATAACATTCTATTCATCCATGAATGAATAATGCCATCTCCAGGTCGAAGTGATACACCGCCACGATTCATAATAAAATCTGGAAGATTGTGTTGAGTTTCAATATCAACTGGTTTTGGATATGCCGCAGTATGACAAAATGATTGCATAACCAAATCCGCAGAAAATCCAAGACATGCAAGCTCTTTCAACTCATCTCTTGTCATTGGACCTGTGGTATCTTGCGACCCAACAGTAGACATTCTTGGCTCGCAATAGGTTCCTGGCCTTACACCATCAACCCCACAGGCCTTACCCACCATTTTTTGAGCTAAAGTAAATCCTTTAGATGATTTGTCCTTTGCATCGGGTCTTCTGAATATATCTGTAGTTTCTAAGTCTAGGGCCTCTCTACTTTTATCAGTTAATTGTCTTCCAATTATTAACGGTATTCTTCCATTAGCCCTAACTTCATCAAGAATAACATCTGTTTTTAAAGAGAATTCAGATAAAACTTCACTTGTATTTGCATCGATAACCTTTCCATTAAAAGGCTCTAAGATTATTTCTTGACCCATAATCATTTTTGAAACATCCATTTCGATTGGAAAAGCACCCGAATCCTCTAATGTATTAAAAAATATTGGTGCAATCTTTCCTCCAAAACAGAACCCGCCTTCTTTTTTGTTTGGGATACAGGGTATTTCATCGCCCATATGCCATAGTACTGAGTTGGTTGCTGATTTTCTTGATGACCCTGTTCCTACAACATCACCAACAAAAACCAATGGATTACCCTTTTCTTTGAGTTTATCGATTGTTTCTAGAGGATCGCTTAAACCGGATCTTGGCATCTTAAACATTGCTAGCGCATGAAGAGGAATGTCTGGTCTTGACCATGCATCCGGAGCAGGGGACAAATCATCTGTATTTATTTCACCTGAAACTTTAAATACTGTTAACTTAATTTTTTCAGGTAAGTTTGGCTTATCAGTAAACCATTTTGCATTAGCCCAGTTATCAATAACCTCTTTGGCATATGTATTTGTTTTAGATAATTCAAATACCTCATTAAATGCATCAAAAATTAATAGTGTTTTGCTAAGTGTATTAACAGCAGCGCTGGCAAGCTCATCATCTTTTAAACATTTAATTAGTGGTTGAATATTATATCCACCCAACATAGTTCCTAAGAGCTCAACGGCAGTTACTTTGTTTATATATGGACTAGAAGCATTGCCTACAGTTATATCTGAAAGAAAAGCTGCTTTAACATAGGCTGCTTGATCGACACCAGCGGGGATTCTTTCTTTAAATAAATACAATAATAGTTCTGATTCTTTATGCTCAGACTTTAGTAATTCAACTAGTTGAGATGTTTGATCAGCATCAAGGGGAAGAGGAGGTATGTTTTGTTTAGCTCTTTCCTGAACGTGTGTTTTATAACTTTCTAACATCGATTGGTCTCCGATGATGATATTTTACCCTTATAGTGAAAGATAGCCACTAATAAGCGTAAATATAAGCTAAATTTATCTAAAAATGAGTTATTATTTTGCTTAATGCCTAAATTACAAAAAAAAAGATCATCAACGCCCTGTCTAGGGATATGCTCTACAACCTTTGGCGACGAAGTTTGTAAAGGCTGTAAACGTTTTTCTCATGAAATTGTCAGCTGGACCAAGTATTCTCTTGAAGAAAGAGAAATCATAAACGATCGCTTAGAAAAATTTAAGATTCAAATCCTTCAAGATAGATTCAAAATTATAGATGTAAATTTATTACTAGCTAGGCTAGAAGAAAAAGCAATAAATTTTAATCATTCTCTCGATCCACTAACATGGATTTATGACTTGTTTAGAGCAGCAGGATCTCAATCGTTTGATCTAAAAAGTTATGGCATTAAAAGTTTGAGTCAGTTCGATGCAAAAACTATAAAAGATGAAATCAACGACGAGTTATTAGAACTTTCTGAAGCCCACCATCAAAGATATTTCAAAAAAGTTTAACTAAAATCTTTGAGCATTATTTTTAGCTCTAATGAGTGTTGTTCTTCCTCGCCAATTTGAGCTCTTGCATACTCCTCTAAGTATATAGATTTATTTTCTACGCATGCTAATAATTTTTTATAGAGATTTAATGCGTGAAGTTCATGTTCTAAACTTTCTTCAAGAATGTCCTTAATAGTATGTCTGTTTGTTTCTTCAATTTTTGCAATCTTCTGACTAGGGTGCCCATCTAAGCCTGCTATTTTTTCCCCAGCAAGTTGAGCATGCATTAAAGATTCAGCAGCTTGCTCTTTTAGAAAAGTGACTATTGGTATTCTATAAGGCCCACTTACCATCATCGAAGAATGGGTATACCTCACGACTCCAGCAAGCTCATATTCCATTATTGCATTCAAGATATCACACACTTCATTTGAATTAATTTCTTTATTTTCCATTATGTTTTGCTCTATAGTTAAGTAGTATTAGGTTTTATAATATACTTATTATAATTAATGTAAACTACTGATATAAGGTTTTATATTAATGATAATCACTATGATTATCATTCTCATTTAGCAAAATATTTGTATCTCCAAAATAAAATATAAGCTAAAAAGAAATATGCTATTTTTGACAAATGATATACAACTGGCAACCCAACAATACTAGCCAACCACCTATAACCATTTGTTCTATGCCAGACATATATAAAGGCATCAACTCCTGATAATTCTTTTCCATTTTCAAAAACAACGTGAAGTTTTTTAAGATATTTATCATTCATTGAGCTGCAATCTTGAAACTTAAGTTTTGATCTTTTTTTGTAATGATTAATTTCAAAATTACATATCATGCATTTTTCGTTAAATAGAACTTTTGCCTTTTCCATAAAAATATAATACCAATAATTATTTATATTTATATAATAAAAAATCTACTAAATGATTTAAGAGTTCAATAAATAATGTACGAACAAATATTAAAAACAATTAGATGAAGACAAAACAGATTAATGTATTTGGAGATATCATAGAGGAGTGTTGCTCAAATCCTATAACAGGATTTTACAGAGATGGTTTCTGTCGAACTGATGATCTTGACAGAGGTCTTCACGTTGTTTGTGCAAAGATAACAGATAGCTTCTTAAATTTTTCTAAAAATAAAGGAAATGATTTGTCTACTCCAAGACCTGAATTCAATTTTCCAGGCTTGAAAGAGGGTGACTCATGGTGCTTATGTGCTGAAAGATGGAAAGAGGCATACGAAAGTGGCTTTGCGCCCAAAATCTACCTTAGCAAAACTAATAAAAAAGCTTTAAATATAATAGATATTGATATCTTAAAAAGCTTTGCATTAGATTTAATTTAATTTATTTGTAACATTTTCTCTTTTTACACGTCTAATCTATAGAGAACAATTTTTATTGAGGTTTATGGAGACGCTTCAGAGTATTAATAGAGAAACTGACGAAAAGCAGCAACTTTCTATTCCACGAAAAGAATTGAATTTAAAAATATGTGAGAATAGAAATCAAATGTTTAATGAATTAATTGTTGATATACGTGAGAAATTAGTAGTACATGCTAGAACAAATTATCCTAAGATTAGTAAAGCTGATCATGAGGACTTAGCCTCATCAACTATTTTTAAAATCCTTAATAATGAAGCTACTAAAGAAAAATTTGGTAAATCAAATAGTCCTCTAGCATACGCTCAGAGGATTTTAGAAAACTTATTTATAGATGAATATAGAAAAAAGAAAAAATTAGTTTGGCTTGAAGAAAATTATATTGAAATTTGTGAGGGTGTTTCTAGTGAAACCTTATTGGATTATGAAGACTTTATAAAATGTCTTAAAAAATTAAATATAACTGATCAAATAATTCTTATGATGTTTTTTAAAGACCGTTATACCTATAAAGAAATGATTGAACACGAAGATTTAAAACATTTAAAAAATGAGAACAATTTAAAAACAAGATGTCATAGAGCCAGAATAAAGATTGCAAAAATAATGGGTAAGGAAATATGAATAATGAAATCGAATTAAAAATTATTGAATTGATAGATGATGGTGCAACACTAGAAAATTCATCCGAATTAAAAAATATTATTAAATCATCTCAGGAAGCTGAAATTCTTTACAAAAACATTTTAGCTTCAGATAAGTTACTTAAAAATTTTTTTGGTGAGGATGATCGTAAAGAGTTAGATAATATGACTGAGATTTTTGTATCAAAAAAAGTCAAGAAACCCTATAAAATAAACTCACTAGGATCAAAATCGACTATAGGTTTTGCTATTGCAGCAAGCCTGGCAGTCATAGCGTTTACATTTTTTAATTCATCTGAAGGTATTGCAGAGTTTGACGATTTACCATTATTTGCCGTCGAAGAAACAAAACCTCTAATGGATATGGTGATTAAAGAGTCTGAACCGCTCTATATTTCTGGTAAAGATATGATTGATGGTCTATGGGGACCATCTTCTGAATTAGCATCTAAAATAGGGCGCAATAGATATGAAGTTATGTATGCTGTTTTTTTAGCTAATAAAGAAAATTTCATTGATAACAATATCAACCAACCTAGGCCTGACGAGAACTTCTTTGTGGACTTATCTTTGGTTGAGAATCTAGATACGAACTTTGTAATAGATGAAGTAAAAAGACACATATTCTGTAGTTGTTAAATTAATTTGTAACAAATCCACCGTTGTTACGTTGTATTAGTAGTACACAAATTTATAAAGGAGTTTTAGATGGAAGAATATTTCGGGTTTGGTCTTATAGGGTTAGTTTTAGTTGTTGTATTTCTGGGCATTAAGAAAATCATTACAAGAAAGAAAGATTTATTTGAATATGAAGATGAGATTATCTTAGATAACGACATGGTACATTACGGTCCTTTCTCCGGGAGCATTAAAAACTCATGTCAGAAACTTGTTCTCCTTCTAGCAATCTCATCTTCATACCTATCTGCAGGAATTGAACTAAGGACAATCGATAATTGGGGTATAGATTCTTGGTCGAATGAATTGATAATGATGGAAAAAGTTTCTGATAACACTGACTCATCTTTATTTATTCAAATGAATAGACCTTTTTGTATCTGCACAGATCCCGTTATTACCACCCCTATAAGAAAGAGCTCTTATAATGAAGGTGATAAAATCGAAGCCTCAATGACAGTTGATAGCTATAGACCTGTTGATATTATTTTTGAAATTCAGTTTTTATTAGATAGAGGAGCATATGTTTTAAAGCCTACAAACTATCCACCTTTTAGAGATGCAGAGATTATTAAAATTAAATTTAATAAATCTACCAAAATGGAAGATATGACTTTTAACACAAAAGGCATGAGCAATGCTATGAAGCAATCTGAAAGAATTTGTCTTAGCACTTACGAACTTGATCCTGAAGATATACAAGAAACTAATAGAATATAAATTTTTTGATCATTTAATTTACCTTAGGTAACTCATACCAGTTGGTTGTATATCTCGGCGAGGTCATATTTTGTTTCATTGGGGACCACCTTTTTGTATTTTGTGATGCATAGTAAATCTGATTTTCATAAGCATTCATTTGATCAATATACTTCATAAGCTTTGTGTCCTCTTTCGGCTCATTAGGATCTTTAAATAATGAATATTGTCTAGTTTGTTCATTAGAAAATCTATTTAAAATTATTCCAGCTTTTGCATAATCATATCCTGTTCTAAAAATTGGTAATAATGCTTTTTTTGTTGCTGCAAGAATGTCTCGTGTATCACTTGTTGGAGTAAATAACTTTATTGTCTTCATTCCTGTGTGTTGAGGCTTATTTTTATTGAAAGGACTTGTTCTCACAAACACAGATACTTGAGAACATTTTTGTTTTTCGCATCGTAACTTTTCTGATGCTCGAACAGCAAAGTTACTAACTATAGGTTTTAAAGTTTCCAGGTTAGAAACCCTCTCACCAAAACTTCTACTAACAATAATCTGTTTTTTTGAAGAGATGCCATCTTCAATACCTATACACCTTTCACCTCTAAGCTCTCTCACAGTTCTTTCTAAGACGATACTAAATTTTTTTCTAATATTTTGGGGGCTTATTTCTGCAAGTTCTAGAGCTGTGTTGATGCCGGCAGCATTTAAATGATCATTTAATCTTCTTCCAACTCCCCAAACCTTATGCACTGATGTATGTTTTAGAGCATCCCTAATTTGATATTTATTTGATAAATGTAATACGGATGTTGGAATATTTTTTCTTTTAATTTCATTGATAGCAATTTTACTTAATGTCTTATTAGGAGCTATTCCTATTCGAACAGGAACTCCAGTCCATTGCCTCACAAGGGTTCTTATGTGACATCCAAAATCATATAAGTCATAATTTTTCTTTAAAGTATCTAAATCTAAAAAAGCTTCATCGATGCTGTAGACTTCAGTTCTAGGAACAAAACCCTCCAAAATATTCATCACTCTAGCTGATATATCCCCATAAAATGTAAAGTTTGATGAGAACACTTGACCGTTTTCCTTCAGAAAAGAATCTCTTACCTTAAACCAAGGAACCCCCATACTAATACCCATCTTCTTTGCTTCAGCGCTTCTTGCAATAACACAACCATCATTATTAGAAAGCACAACAATAGGTACGTTCTTCAAATCTGGACGGAAGATCCTTTCGCAAGATGCATAAAAACTTTCACAATCTACAAGCGCAAAAGCCATTAGAATTTATTAATTGCAGCCGTAACAGTTCCTACGATTTCTAATTCTTGGCCATGATTTATAAATATAGGAGAGTACTCAGGATTATCTGGCATCAAACACATTCTTGGCTTAAGCTTTAATCTTTTGCATACAAATTCACCATCTATTGTGGCAACAACAATACTGTTATGAGATGGTTTAATACTTCTATCAACTACTAGAACTGCTTTATCGGTAATACCAGATCCAACCATAGATTGCCCTTGAGCTCTCACTAAAAAAGTTGCGGCCCCATTTTTAATTAAATGTTTATTTAGATCTATAGGACTTTCAATATAATCACTAGCAGGGCTTGGGAAGCCTGCATGGACTGATTCAAGAAAATAGGGCACGAATATTGCCGGCAGATTTTCTTCAGAAATTTTTCCGATATAGTTAACTTTCATAGGAATTACTTAATACTGTATAAATATACAGTACTACCTAATACAGCACAATATTTAAATTCAAATTTTATTCAAATTTATAATTTTTATTATTTGGATTTGTATCCCTAACCAAAAGACATATTTCTGCATTACCCTCTAATAAATCTATAAACTTCTCATCAGAAACAACTTCAAATATTTCAGCCTGTATTGATATTAGCTCGCTATCAAGAGAACCTCTTACCATATCTACATCTTTTTCTTCTTTTAAGAGTAGCTCTTCTGCTCTAGTAGCAAAATACAAAGAATGATTTCTATATTCCTTTGATAGCCTCTTTATTTCTTCAACATCATCTAGGCCTGTAATTGTTTTTCCAAAACTAAGACCAGCCTGCATGTTGGCATACATTGCTGAAAAATTTGCCGCACATTGCTTTAAAACTTTAATATATACAGGATTAACATCTACTGAGCCATCAATTGGCGGTAAAAAACTGTCATCCATCAACCAATAAGAGATCAAATGCTTTTTTATTAAGAGCTCGTCCGAAGCCTCTATCTCTTTAGAAATTGCAGCTTCTTTAAAGATATCTATAAACTCTTCTAAAGTAAGGGTAGGTTCTACAGATGGATCAGCTTCAATCAGTTCATTATATTTTTCTTCAAACCATTCATCAGTACCTGGTTCTGGAGGACTGCAAGAGGCAATAAAGAAAATAAGGATAAATAATAAATATTTCATATATTTATATT